>Ga0209084_1002636_pt1 | contig 13735 bp, 11 predicted proteins | sample C_130820_MF_Meta_FD_187309 | JGI IMG/M metagenome (GOLD analysis project Ga0209084, IMG submission 187309) | Freshwater microbial communities from Lake Croche, Canada to study carbon cycling - C_130820_MF_MetaG (SPAdes) (version 2) | ecosystem: Environmental > Aquatic > Freshwater > Lake... | reverse complement strand
ATCCCCCGACAAATATCAGTGCCAGAAAAAGAAGCGACAGTTTGATGGGAGTCCTCCAGTTCGATCCATAGCTCTCACGATATAAATCCATTATATCAGATGTAAAAGCATTTTTGGTCGATGTTTACGTTATACATCCGATTATTTTTGTTGACAAGGCCAAAAACTGGCCCTATTCTGCTTCAAGTTCGGTATGAACAATTTTATATCCTTTATAGTGGATATATATGCTAATGGAGGTGTTTTGTGAATAAAGTACTTGCGGTTCTTCTCGCGTGCCTTATTGGTGGTACGGTTGGTCTCAGCGGCCAGGCGGACGCCAGTAAGCCTATTGTTACTGAAGCCGGCTCAGCCACTGCCAAGACCAAATTGGTCTTCTGGAACGGTCTGACAGGCTCGGACGGCGTCACCCTTGACGGGATCGTCAAGAAGTTTACCGCCGCCAATCCTGATGTTTCTGTCCGAGTCGAGAAAATGGTCTGGGGAACGTATTTCGACAAGTTGCTCACGAGCCTGGTTTCCGGGTCCGGCGCACCCGACCTTTTCCTGCTCCATGAGTTCGAGATTCCCCAGTTTGCTAGCCAAGGCGTCTTGTACGAGACCAGTGAGTTCTTCAAGCCCAAGGGTGAACTCGATAAGGCCGACTACGAGCCTGAGTACGTCAAGGCGCTGCTTTACAACGGCAAGACCTACGGAGTTCCCCTCGACCGACATGGTTGGGGTGTCATTGTGAACAAGGACCTCTTCAAGAAGGCCGGAATAGACCCCGCCAAGGCTCCCAAGAACCAAAAGGAGTTTATCGACCTCGCCATCAAACTCACCTTGGACAAAAATGGAAAGCATCCCAACGAGGCAGGATTCGATGACAAGAATGTGGCCCAGTGGGGAACTTTCACCAGCTGGTCAAAGCCCAATTTTCTTTCTACCCTGTGGCAGTACGGTGGCAACTGGACCGACGGCAAGGGCAAAGCTACCCTCGACACACCCGAGGCTCACAAGGCGCTTCAGTTCTGGGTCGACCTGATTTACAAATACAAGGTTTCGGCAAAGCCCGCTGGTTTCGATGGCTGGCAGAACTTGGCCAACCAGAAACTCGCCTTCATTCCTGAGGGTTGCTGGATCTACAACTTCCTTACCGACAACAAGGTCAACTACGGTGTTTGGGAATACCCTCAGCTCGGCGATAAGAAGCCGGCCGTCTGGACCTCTGGCCACGTTATGTACATGCCCGCCACGGCCTCGGGTGCTAACCTTGCAGCAACCAAGAAGCTGATTAGCTACCTCGCGCAGAACACGGCCACCTGGGCCACAGCTGGTATGCCTGCCGCTAACCTGAAGGTGCGCAATGCGCTTAAGGCCTCCGAAGTGCCGGTTGCCGTAGCCTATGGGACAAGCTTCAAGCGCCAAGGTCAGTTCGACATTGCCCATGTATCGATCAGCGAGATCATCGACAAGGGCTACGCCCCCGAGCTTGACAACGCCCTCAACGGCCTCAAGACTGTCGATCAGGCTCTCAAAGATGCCAACAAGGCGGTTCAAGAAATCCTCGACCGCTCGTAACCTCAGGCCCGTCGCCAATCTTGGCGGCGGGTTTCTGGTGCTTTTTTCTCGGAGTCAAATCAACACGGAGTGAGCTATGTTAAAACCGAAGAGTTGGCGCACAGGTAGATACATTGCCGGAAACTATTTGTTCATCCTCCCTTTTCTGGCCTTCTTTTTGGCGTTTACGGCCATACCGATTGTGCAGGCCGTTTTCATGAGCCTTTTTGACTGGCCCATGCTGGGGAAGAAGCGCAACTTCATCGGTTTGCAAAACTTCATCAAGCTAATGGACGATGGGATCTGGTGGCAGGCGCTCAGGAATACACTTTTCTTCGCCGCCATGACGGCGGGAGGGCTTACCGCCTTCTCACTATTTGTGTCGCTGCAACTCAACAAGCGTGGCAAGGGGAGAAACCTCTACCGGTTTCTGTTTTACATCCCTGTAGTCCTTTCCGTGGCGGCCATGGGTATTGTGATCGGCTGGTCTTTCAGCACCCAGTATGGGCTCGTGAATGCCTTGCTAGGCACGATAGGAATACCCCAGATCAACTGGCTCGGTGAGAAGGAACTCGTGATCCCCACCTTGGCCATCGCTACTTTGTGGTGGGGCTTTGGTGGCCCTATGCTGATTTATCTGGCCGGGTTGCAAGGCATACCGAAGCAACTCTATGAGGCCGCGGAGATTGACGGTGCCAGCCAGTTTACAACAACCCGAAAAATCACTCTGCCGTTGATGGCCCCGTCCATCTTCTTTGTGCTGGTGACCCAGGTCATTGCCCACATCCAGGTTTTTGGACAGTCTTACCTCATCACGGGTGGGGGGCCGGGCCGGGAGAGCTACACTTCTATTTTTTACCTCTACCAAACAGCGTGGAGGTACTACCGTATGGGTTACGGTTCGTCGATAGCCATCAGCCTCGCGGTGATCATCTTGGTGCTCACGCTGTTCCAGTTTGTGGTGAACCGGCGTCGGAACGAAGTGGAATACTGAGGAGAACCCGATGAAGTCCAACCTGCTCGGTCGCCTGCTGACCCACACCTTTCTGATCCTGGTGGGCCTAGCCTGCCTTCTTCCCCTTTTGTTTAGCCTCAAGATTGCCCTCGAACCCACCCGGTTTGCCTTTCAGGCGCCAACCTGGGATTGGCATGATCCCTCCCTGGAACACTTCATCGAAGTAATACAGCGGCAGGACCTGTTGCTTCCCAACTGGTTTGTCAACAGCCTGTTTTTGAGTTCAACCATTGTTATCCTCCAGTTAAGCATTGTGACCACCGCCGCCTATGGCTTTGCCCGGCTCACTTTCCCAGGCCGGAACTTCCTGTTCATGCTTCTGTTGTTCACGATGATGGTTCCTGGGCAGGTAACCATGATTCCGGTGTACACGATGATCCGAGACCTGAAATTGCTCGACAATTACCTCGGATTGATCCTTCCCGCCATGGCCAATGTTTTTGGCCTTTTTATGATACGTCAGTTTTTTCTTGGGATTCCCCGCGACTTCGAAGAAGCCGCCATGATCGATGGCGCAGGACGTTGGCGTACCCTATTCGTGGTTATGCTCCCGCAGGTGCGGGCCGGTTTGGTCGCCTTGGGCATTCTGACCTTCCTGGGAAGCTGGAACGATCTTTTTTGGCCCCTGATTGTGATGAATAAGCTGGAAATGCGCACCCTTCCCGTCGGCCTGACAGTGCTCAACGGCAGTTACGGGGCCGAGCGTGCCCTTGTGATGGCTGGTGCCTTCTTCTCGATCGTTCCCGCCCTCATCCTCTATGGTATTTTTCAAAAACGTATTATCCAAGGTTCGATGCTTTCGGGGCTTGGCGGCCGGTAACGGCCGTGATTTTCCCTCTAAATTAAGGAGTCTTCACAAATGGCAACGCACAACACTCTCCCGCGTCCTGAACATCCCCGTCCCGATTTTCTTCGCCGGGATTGGCAGAGCCTCAATGGTCACTGGGAGTTCGCTTTCGACGATGAAAATCAAGGCCTAGTTCAAGGCTGGGACGGTGGACTCAAAACCCTTCCCTTGTCGATCAACGTCCCATTCGCCTATCAGGCCCCCCTGAGCGGGATCGGGAGCGAGGAGGTGCACGAGATCGTTTGGTACCGCCGCGCCGTGGAGATTCCTAGCCAGCTCGCAGGAAAACGCACCCTGCTCCATTTCGGAGCCGTTGACTGGGAGGCCGATGTATGGGTAAACGGGCGCCACGCTGCCAAACATTTAGGAGGCTACACACCGTTTTCTGCCGACATCACCCCGTTCCTGGTTTCCGGAAAGGCGACGATTGTCGTTCGTGTGAACGACCCTCAAGATTCAGGGCAACCTCGAGGAAAACAAAGCTGGCGCGGTGAGCGTTTTGGGTGCTGGTATACCGCCAACACGGGCATCTGGCAATCGGTTTGGATCGAAGCTGTCGGCGCGGCAGCCCTCACCAGCCTGCAAATTGACTCCGACGCAGGACGCCGTCAGGCAACGTTCGAAGTTTCCACCGACCGCCGGGGAAACTTTGACCTTGAGGCCGAAGTCAGCTTCGGTGGCAAGCCCTTTCGAACGGTAAGGGCCACCCTGACCGAAAGGCACCCTCGGCTTACCGTTGATCTGGACTGGCCCGATGAGCTGGATTTGAACTATTTGTGGCGACCGGGGAATCCCAAGCTTTTCGACGTCATCCTCACCCTGCGCAAAGACAACATCGAGGTCGACCGTGTGGAGACTTACTTCGGAGTGCGCCAGATCCAGAGCCATGCGGGCCAAGTGCTGTTGAACAACATTCCGTTGGTCCAAAACCTGATTCTTGATCAGGGTTACTGGCCCGATGGTCTTCTCACCCCCCCGAGCGACGAGGCCATCCGCAAAGATATCGAGATGGCCATGGCTTTTGGGTTCAATGGTGCCCGAAAACACCAGAAGTTCGAGGACCCCCGGTACTACTATTGGGCCGATAAGCTCGGTTTTCTCGTTTGGGGAGAAATGCCCTCTGCCTACGGCTTCCGCAGTCAGTCGGTTGCCCAAACTACGGCTCAATGGCAGGAGTTCATTGCCCGCGACCGCAACCACCCCTCCATCATTGCTTGGGCGCCAATCAACGAGAGTTGGGGTGTTTACAACATCCTCAATGACAAAAAAATGCAGGACTATAGCCGTACCCTCTACACTTTGACCAAGGCCTTGGACGACACCCGCTTGGTGAGTACCAACGATGGCTGGGAGCAGGTAGAGACCGACTTGTGTGCCATTCACGACTACGAAGCCTCGGGGGAAGTGTTCGCCCGCAAAGCCGCCCAAAAAGAGCAGATGCTCGCAACAACCATCGACTGGAAGTCGGTTTACGCCATCGGAAGCGCCTACCGGGGCGAACCCATCATGCTCACCGAGTGGGGTGGAATCGCCTTTTCCGGCGGAAAAGCGGGGGAGTGGGGCTATAACGGCACCGTCGAAACCGAAAAGCAGTTCCTTGACCGGTTTGGGTCCATGATCCGCGCCATCCGAGGGGCCGGGTATTTTGTGGGGCATTGCTATACCCAACTCACCGATGTGCAGCAAGAAATCAATGGCCTGATGACACCCGACCGCAAGCCCAAGGTGGACCCGGCCAAAGTGAAGGCCCTTCTCGACGCAAAATGAATCGTACCAATAGGGTGGCGCCAATAACCTCAGACTCTGCTTGATAAACCAGTGGATGCCCACAGAAGAGGAAGACTCGACGCCGAACCACAAGAATGCCCTAGACGATTACAGCGAGTTTTGTGGTTTTTGGACCGCGGCCGAGTTGCGCGATTTTGAAGCCGCTTCGCGCAGCAACACCGTTGTCGACTCAGGCGACTGGAACTGAGCGCCAGGGTGGGTCCGGCGAAGTAGTATACGCCCCCCCGGTCTCAGCCAGAACCCGCAAGGTTGCCCACTCGCCCCGTTTTGGCTACAATAGGGGCTACCATGACAGCCGCCGACCTCCGCCGAAAATACCTCGAATTCTTTCAATCCAAGGGCCACGCCGTGATCTCTGGCAAGAGCCTCATCCCCGAAAACGACCCCACGGTGCTGTTCAACACCGCGGGTATGCAGCCTCTGGTGCCCTACCTCTTGGGCGAAAAACACCCCTTGGGCAACCGTTTGGTCGACGTGCAAAAGTGCGTACGTACCGGCGACATCGACGAGGTAGGCGACCCCAGCCACCTCACGTTTTTTGAGATGCTGGGCAATTGGAGCCTAGGCGACTACTTCAAAAAAGACGCTATCGCCTACAGCTACGAGTTCCTCACCAGCAAACAGTGGCTGGGCATCGAGGCGAAAAAACTCTGGGTCACCGTATTTGCTGGCGAACCCGGGATCCCGCGCGACGAGGATTCCGCCGACCTCTGGAAAAGCCACGGCATTCCTGAAAGCCGCATCAGCTACCTCCCGCGGAAAGACAACTGGTGGGGCCCGGCCGGAGCCACAGGACCGTGCGGCCCCGACAGCGAAATGTTCTACGACACCGGCCGCGTGTGCCCCAAGGGCGAGGGGTGCGAGGGCCCCGCGTGCAACTGCCGCAAATGGCTGGAAATCTGGAACGATGTGTTCATGCAGTACAACAAGGATTCAGACGGCAACTACGTTTTGTTGGCGAAGCCCAACGTCGACACCGGCATGGGAGTCGAACGCACCAGCACCATTTTGCAGGGCAAGCTGTCGGTGTACGAGACCGAGCTATTCACTCCGATCATTGCGGCGGTTGAAAAGGCCTCAGGCTACCGCTATGGCACCGATGAAGCCCACGACACCTACGTGCGCGTAGTTTGCGACCACGTGAAGACCAGTTGCTTCATCCTCGGCGACGACCTGGGCGTGAAGCCTTCCAATGTCGGTCAAGGCTATGTGCTGCGTAAACTTATCCGCCGGGCCGTGCGCAACGGGCGCAAACTTGGGGTCACCGAGCCTTTCCTCAAAGGACCCGCCGCTGCTGTGCTCGCAATCTACCGGGGCGTGTACGACGAAATTGTCGATCGGGCTAATTTGATTTTTGAAGAACTCACCCACGAAGAAGAGCGCTTCTTGAAAACCCTGGAACACGGTGAAAAGGAATGGGAGAAAATGCTTCCTGGCTTGATGAAAAACCCTCAAAAGGTGGTTTCGGGCCGCACCGCGTTCAAACTCTACGACACCTACGGCTTCCCCGTGGAAATCACCACCGACCTGGCCACCGAAAACGGCCTTACCGTCGACCGCGCGGGCTTTGATGAGGCCTTTTCAAAGCACCAGGAACTGAGCAAAGCGGGCGCGGACAAAACCTTCAAGGGTGGCCTTGCCGACCACAGCGAAATGACCACTGCCTTGCACACCGCCACTCACCTCATGCACAAGGCCCTCCAAATGGTACTAGGCGACCACGCTAGGCAGAAGGGCTCTAACATCACCCCCGAACGACTGCGTTTCGACTTCAGCCACGAAGCCAAAATGACCCCCGAGCAGGTGGCCGAGGTGGAGCAAATCGTCAACACCCAGATCCAGCGTGGCCTGCCGGTTACCATGACGATGATGAGCCTACAGGACGCAAAAGCCCAAGGGGCCATGGCCCTCTTTGGTGAGAAATACGAAGAAACCATCAAGGTGTACCGCATCGGCGACTTCAGCATGGAAGTCTGTGGAGGACCCCACGTTGAGAACACCGAGGGTATGGGCCACTTCAAGATTCAGAAGGAAGAGGCCAGTTCGGCCGGGGTGCGGCGCATCCGCGCCGTGCTCGAGCACCAAGCTCCATGAACCGCCGTATTGTCATCACCGCGGCCCGTGCTGCGGTTGTTGAGTTGCAGAAATTGACTCTCCCACCATCGGGCTCAGTGCGGGTAGCCAACACGATCAGTGCCCTTTCTGCGGGCAGCGAAGGCTTGGTCTGGCGGGGAGAAATGCCCGAAGGCCTGCCCCTCGATACCGTTTTGCCCGGTTATCAGGACGGGTTCCTTTACCCCGCCTGTTATGGATATTCCGCCGTAGGTCGCATCGAAGCGGTGGGCCCGGGAGTGAATAAGGCCCTCTTGGGACGCCGGGTGTTCACGTTCACTCAGCACCAAAGTTTCTGTGTAGTGCCCCAGCATGAACTCGTGTTCCTCCCCGATTCGCTCAGTGATGACGATGCCGTCTTCTTGGCAGCTATGGAGACAGCCGTGAGCCTCGTGCACGACGCGGCTCCCGTAGCCGGCGACCGTGTGGCCCTTTGGGGATTAGGCGCGGTAGGCCTCATCACGGCGTCGCTCCTGGCAAAGTTTCCTGTGAGCCTGACGGCTGAGGATCCTTTGCCGTCGCGTCAAAAGGCCGCATTGGCAGCAGGGGTGACAGTTGCCGCCCCCGGGCCGGCCTCTTGCGATGTTGCGCTCGAGCTTAGTGGCAACCCATTGGCTCTCTCCCAAGCCCTCGTGGCCACAACCTTCTCGGGGCGGGTGGTTCTGGGGAGTTGGTACGGAACCAGGCCGGTAGCTCTCGAACTGGGAGGCAGTTTTCACCGCTCGCGCATCCAGCTCCTTGCCAGCCAGGTGAGTACCGTCAGCCCCGAACTCAGCGGGCGCTGGACCAAGGCCCGGCGCCTCGAATATGCCTTGGAATGCTTACAAGTGGTGCGACCGTCGCGGTGGATTACCCACCGCTTTCCCCCCAACCAGGCCGTTCAGGCTTACCAGCTGGCCGGGGAGTTTCCGCAAGACTGTCTGCAGGTTGTGTTTACCTTTTAGCCTGTTTTGCCATTTGGCCCAATTCGCCTCGAATTACCCCCATCGTCTTAGGCCCGTGCAGGCTCTCCTCGACTGGCTTACCGAATTGGACCCTCAAGGTGGTTGCGGCCACTTTTCCCCGCCTCGCCATATGGGCTAACTGGAGGATGGCGCCGGCCCACTCACGGTCGGCACTTTTGCGATGAAACCGAGTCACCCAAGGGTCAACATAGCGTTGCAGCCTTACCCCCGAAACCAAAATTGGGATCAACTTAAGTCCGGGTACCCTCCTGGCCAGAAACGTGGGACTTTCAGACCAGTGCTCGAAGGTTGGAGGAGGGTCTGCCCACGCCGGATCAGGTTCTATTTTGCCCGCCGGAAAGGTGAGCACCGAACCTCCGCTTTTCAGGTGCTCGACCGTTTGCCTCAGCAAGGCGGTCGTCCCGGAACCATCGAGGGCCAAGGTGAGCAGACGCTCATGAAGGTTCTCCAAGGCCCCAAGCACAGGGCGGTCAAGGGCGAGAATCTTCAAGCGAGGGTCGGAAATAAGGCTAAAAACAGCCAGCGCGTCGCCCAAGCCGGGATGGTTGCACACAAAGAGGGCCGGACCGACCGGCGGCGGGTCAGCAACCACGCGGCAATGCAAGCGGGCGATAAACCACTTCGAAGCTTCCTGAAGCCCATCACGACCCACACGCAGGTCGAGTTCCTCCAACAGGCTTGCAAACTCTGACACCGGGCCGTCAAAAATGCGCCTTATGGATGGAAGCCGTCGTGCCAAGCCCACGAGACCGATAGCCTTGAGAACATCGTCAAGATTTTCGTCTCTCAGTCTTCTTCGTTTGCGATCCATACGTTAAGTTTATTCTACAAGGATGGCCCGTGTGTATCGACTTTGTCTTCTCCGGGACTTTATCGCCCGGCATGCGTTGGTAGGTGGTGAATGGGGGGGCGAGAATCTGCCTCATTCTCACTTTTATAAACTCGAGTGGCGCCTCGAGGGGGCCAAACTTGATGGTCACGGCTTCTTGGTCGACCTAGTGGCCCTTGAATCTGTGCTTGACTCGGTAGTTGCGTCGGTGCGCGACAAGCACCTCAACGACCTGGTGTTTTGCCGTGGGCGCAACCCTTCGGTAGAGCATTTTGCGCGGTACTTGTCAGAGGCGCTGGCCGATTCGCTGGACACTGTTGATCCCCACCGTTTGGTTTCTGGTACGCAAGTTCGTTTGTGGGAACACGAGCAGGCCTGGGCTTCGTGGGCCCAGTCACGACCGGAACGCCCTTGAAATTAGCTCTGGTGATTCCCGGGCCGCTAGACAGACGTTCGGGTGGGTACTCCTACGATGTAGACCTCGCCCAGGCCCTGCAAAGTTCGGGTCATACGGTTTCGGTTTGGAGCCTTGAAGGTAGGGCCAGTGACCTTCCTCCGCCCGGCCAAGAAGCGGTTGAAATGGCCATTTTCGACGCGCTGGCCCACCCGCTGGTGGTCGAGCGACTGGAGCGCTCGGCAACGTCTTTCCGAAAGGTGGCCCTTGTGCACCATTTAGCCTGGAAGGACGACCCTCCTGGCCATCCCGATGCTCCCCAAAAAAAGGCACTAGAGTCCCGTTTCTTGGCCACAATGGACGCCTTTGTCTTCAACAGTGAAGAGACTGGCCGGTCGGTGGCGGCACTGATGGGGCCCGATTTTTTCCGTCCCGCAGCGTGCTTCCGTCCTCCTCTTGGTGTGAAGCCCAGTTCTGCTGGCCCGTTGCCTCCTGCGTACGGTGAGCCCTTTCAATTGCTTTTTCTGGCCAACGTGACACCCCGCAAGAACCTTTTGGGTTTGTTGCAGGCTTTGCTAGAGTTGACCTCCCAGTACCCGTCACTTCCATGGCGGCTGCGGGTGGTTGGCAACCAGCAGGTCGACGTGGAGTATGTGGCCTCTTGCCGCGAGTTTGCCCAACGTTCGGGGCTTGCCGGGTTGGTGAGGTGGGACCCCTGGAAAGACCCGGCTCAGTTGGCTAAGGTTTGGGCCTCGACCCACCTCCTGGTTGTGCCCTCGTTTCACGAGGGCTGGGGCATGGTTTACGCCGAGGCAATGGCCCGTGGCATCCCTTCGCTGGCCTCCAACACGGGCGGTGGTGCCGAAGCCGTCGGCACCACCGGACTCTTGGTGGATGTAACCTCGCCACCCGAGATGGCCCGCGAAATGGCCCGCTGGATGACCGACCCTGCCTTGCAAAGGGAGCTGGAACTCCGTTGCCGCCAGCGTGCCGCGTGGCTGGGGGGTCCGGGCTCCGGTTTCGCCGGTCTCCCAGAGTTCCTGCAGGATGTAGTCTCTTTAGGCGTTTCAGCCGACGCTACCTACTCAGTGGACTGGAACGCTTGGCTGGAGTGCAAGGCTGGGGTCGATGAGAGGTCGCTTCACCCCCGGGTGCAGACGGCCGCTTTTCAAGGCCTCATACCTCGCCAAGTGCTGGAACTAGGGGGAGGCACCGGCACGATGGCCCGCCGATTGCTGAAGCAAGGATTGATTGCCCCGCAGACCCTCTACACCCTCGTCGACAGCTCCCCGCTGGCGGTAGCCGAAGCCCAGCGCCAGTGTGGCCCGTTGTTTGCCGGAGATAACTTCGTGGCCCAGCAAGGTGATCTGTACCGCTACCTCGACCAAGCGCGTGGCAATCACCCTCCCGAGCTTGTGGTCGCCCACGCACTTCTGGACCTTCTCGACCCTGGCCGGGCCTCCGTGGCCCTCGAGAAACTGGGGGCCCGCCATTACTGGCTTACCCACCTTTTTGATGGCCTGACCGAGTTTTTGCCGGTGTTGGACGCTGCTCTCGATGACCGAGTGGTTGCCGCCTACCACGCCACCATGGACGATCGCCACCGGCTCGGCGGCGAAGGCTCGAGTCGCTCCGGGAAAGCTTGGCTCGAGGCCCTTCCAGCGGCTGGGCTCACTGTGCTTGAGGCCGCGTCGTCAGACTGGGTTGTTGTGCCACGGGCAGGTAGGTACCTTGAACACGAGCAAGAGTTCCTTGCGCACCTACTTCAGTTCTTTCGGGCAAGTTTGACCCAGGAGGCTCTTTCAGGGCTCTCTCTCTTGAACCAAGAGGCTCTGTCGTGGTGGCTGCACGCACGGACCTCCCAGCTTCGCCGAGGTCAATTAGGCGTAGTAGTGCACCAGCTCGATCTCTTGGCCGGGAGGCGATGATGGAATTTCCCCTATTGGCTTGGTGGCAGTGGGGCCTTACTGAGCTTTCAGCCGTGTTTGTAGGTATGGCGAAGACCGGAGTGTCGGGTTTAGGTTTACTTTTTGTGCCCATTATGGCCTTCGTGTACGGAGCGCGGGTCTCAACCGGGGTTTTGCTACCGATGTTGAGCTTGGGCGACCTGTTTGGGGTGGCCTACTACCGGCGGCACGCCGATACAAAGCACCTTTTTCGGCTCATTCCTTGGACCCTCTTTGGTTTGGCGCTTGGTATTGCCATTGGCGCCTCGCTTCCCGACCAGCTGTTCAAAAAACTCATGGGTGGCCTGGTATTGGTGCTGGTTATCCTCCTGTTCTGGCAAGAAAACAGAAAGGACCAAGAATCCGTTCCCACTGGCTGGTGGTTTCATGCTTTGGCCGGAATCGTGGCCGGATTTGCCACTATGGTGGGCAACGCCGCCGGGCCGGTGATGAGCCTTTACTTGATCTCGATGCGGCTTCCCAAAAATGTGTTCATAGGCACCTCGGCCTGGTTCTTTTTGATCATCAACGCCGTCAAGATTCCCTTGCAAGTCTTCTTCTGGAAGAACATCAGCCTTTCCACCTTAACCATCGACCTGTTGACCCTACCGTTTATTGCCCTCGGCGCTTTCGTGGGCCTTATGGTGGTAGGAAAGATTCCCGAGAAGTGGTTCAAGCCCTTCATTCTGATCACCACCGCACTCTCGGCGGCGGCCTTGCTTCTCTAAGGGTGCCCCTCGAGGGCCACGATCACCGCTGCCTCCAGCGATTGGGCCACCAGCTCAGGCATTCCGATTCCTAGGTCGAGATCAAGCCACACGGGCTCAAGGCCCTGGGTTTTGGCCTCTTCGGTGAGCTGTTCTCTGTTTTCGCTCAGCACTGCCAACACCGGAATGATCCGCCGATCCGCGAGGGCCCACTGGCGCTGCACGGAAGCTTTTTCATCAAAAATGGCCACACGCACCCCCTGGGCAACGGCCGCCTCGAGGTCTTCGTCCTCCCGAACGAAAGCCACCTCTCGGGCACGCAACAACACCGACAATCGGCCAAGAGCCTCTGATTTTCCCGAACCTCGCGAGCCTGAAACCAAAATGGCCGGACGACGACCCGGAGCCGGATAATCGGCAGGAGTTTCGAAGTTGCGCAGGGTAAAGTTCTGCGGGCACCAGTGGTTCTGCGCCTGCGACCACACATCCTTCATCGAGTTCGTTGGGGTTAAGCGAGCCAGTATTTCATGAACCCCCGCATCGAACAAAACGGGGTGACCAGAAAGTTCGGGGCTTCCCGTGCGCACAGCAGTTGCCATTCGGCCCACAGGAAGGCCGGCGGCAACCCGGTCTAGTTCCTGAAACTGCAGCTCAGCCAAATGGGGAAGATCAGCAAGGGCGAGATAAAAGCTGCCGGGAGCCACCGCCTGGGCGCCCCGCAACAGCGACGAGATGGGTCCAGATTCCCAGTCAGGATTGGCCACCACCTCGACCCTGACCATTCCCAAAAACATATGGCGGAGGTCGGAATGGCGCGAGCCGGCCACCACAACGACCCGGCGACTGCTCTGCAAGGCCACAGCCACCACCGATTGAACCAAAGTGTGGCCATGCCAAGGCAAGATAAGCGTCCAGACGCCCAAGGGGGAGGAACCATCTGAAGCAAGCACGACGCAGGGCGGTTTGGGATCGATGCGGGTTTCCATTCGCTGAGTTTAGCATGGAGTGGCCCTTAGCAGGGTTAAAAAACCAATTACTGACCTTGGCACGAGCCCCAAAAATATCAAAAAACTCTAGTCAAAGGCAGGTAATGGCGTTATCATCACCTAAAATCGCGAACGCAGGCTCTAGCGGTCTTCCATCGCGCTGTCGTGTGGTAGTCAATTTGGCCTGGTCGTGATCCAGTGGAACCGTTTAAACGGCTTTTGTGATAAAGGGGATTACTTGTCTTGGAACGGTAGTGAGCCCCCTATTTCGGCACTCTTTGGGGCGGCCAAAAAAGCGTTTTCTCCTCCTGTTTTCTCCGGTGACGTCAAAAGGACCGACCGGGCCAAGGTGGTCAACTTCGCCCTCCTGTCGTCGGTAGTCTATTTGATCCTCACCCTTCCTTTGTACCTTATCGACGGTACTACAAGATCTTTTGTCTCGATCGTTTTGGTCGCCCTGCTCGCGGTCGTATGCTTTCTGTACTTTATTTTTCGCCGCGGTCACGTGGAATGGGCCGGTGGCTTTCTGATCCTCATGATTTATTTGGGCATCGTTGCCGTGCAGATCACAAACGGAACGATTCGCAGTCCGGCGACGGTTGCTCAC
>Ga0209084_1002632_pt1 | contig 13756 bp, 15 predicted proteins | sample C_130820_MF_Meta_FD_187309 | JGI IMG/M metagenome (GOLD analysis project Ga0209084, IMG submission 187309) | Freshwater microbial communities from Lake Croche, Canada to study carbon cycling - C_130820_MF_MetaG (SPAdes) (version 2) | ecosystem: Environmental > Aquatic > Freshwater > Lake... | reverse complement strand
TTTTTTTTGAATTATTATAATATTGTTTAAGTTCTTCAAAAAAAGGTTGTAATAAATTCATAAATACTCCTTTTTTGAAAGAATTTGAATTAAAAACAAAATGTTTATCATTTTTAATACAAATTATATTTAATAAATCAAATATCAAGTTATCTGGTATATTTTTTTTAAAAATTTGTGTAGACATTATTTTATACATATTTATTATAATATTAAATTTTCAAAAACTTTAATTATTCAAAATATTTATTAAATTATTAGTAAATAAAGCTAATTCAATCTCATCTTCGTGAATATTATGAAAAATTGTTATATATTTACATAAATAAGGTATAATAAGATATTTTTCATTTTCACTTAATAAATTTGTATTTTTTATAAATATAAAATAATTATCTAATATATCCATTACAGAATATCCTTTTTCATATATATCGTAAATCAATTTTATTGCTTTTTCTAATTCTTGTAATTTCAAATAATTTGTATATAATTCAAAAGTAACAAAACTTATATTAGAACATAAATGAAGAGCCGTATCAAGCGTTATTTTTTGATTAAGTAATTTAAATTTTTCCATATAATTAATTAAAATTTTTATTGTATTATTTGAAACATTAATAATAAATTCTTCGGCATCAGGTTCTATTTCAATATTTTCAATTAGTTTAATATAATTTATTATTTTAACTAAATTTTCTTTCTGTATTGGTGTAATTTTAATAATATTAAATCTAGATTGAAGACTTTCAATTACTTTTTGTATATTACTACACGAAGCTACAAAATGAACATTATGACTAAATTTATCAATACAATTTCTAAAAACTTGTTGGCTTTGCTCATTTATTAAATCAATATCATCAAGAATAATTATTTTTTTTTTATTTTGAATTGTAGAACAAGTCTGACAAAAAGTTTTAACATCTGTCCTATAATAATTAATACCTTGTTCTTTAAGACTATTTATATAAAGAATATTATTTTCATATTCTTTAGGAGAATAATTGTTGTAATATTCTCTAATAATTGAATTTAAAAGCGAAGTTTTACCAGAAGCAATATCTCCTATAAGAAGGATATTTAAACTGTCCATTAAAATAAATGTTTTAAGTACATTAATAATTTCATCATTATATCCAAAATCTTTAAAAAATATTGGTTGAAATTTATGAATAAAAAGTTTATTTTCATGTTCCATTAATTTATATTAGTTATTTAATATTTAAGTATATCTTTATTGATAATATAAAATGTCAGAAAATTTTTATAATACTTTAGGAGTAAATGAAACTGCGACTCATGATGAAATTAAAAAAGCTTATAGAAGTCTTTCTTTAAAATATCATCCAGACAAGAATAGTTCTTCAGAAGCTACAGAATTATATAAAAAAATAAATGCCGCTTATGGAGTTTTAAGCGATGAAGACAAAAAGCAACAATATGATGCTGAACTCAAAAATCCTTTTGTAAGAATGAATAGTATGAATTCAAGTAATTTTAACGGACAATTTAATGAAAATACAAATGATATTTTTAAAGATTTTTTCGGTGATTTTGAAAGTTTCCCTAGTATGCATTTTGGAATGGGTGGTCTAGGTGGTCTAGGTGGTCTAGGTGGTTTAGGTAGTCCACATATTCGTGTTTTTCACAATGGACGACCTGTAAATATTTCACAGCAATTTGATAAACCTACACCAATTATTAAAAATGTAAATATTAGTATTGAACAAGTTTATTCAGGCACTACAATACCTATAGAAGTTGAACGTTGGATCAATGAAAACGGCACAAAAATTTTTGAAAAAGAAACATTATACATTAAAATTCCACAAGGAATTGATCATAATGAAATTATTGTTTTAAATAACAAAGGAAATATATTGAATGAAAACATAAAAGGAGATGTAAAAATATTTGTACATATAACAAATGAAACAGAATATAAAAGGTCTGGATTAGATTTAATATATATTAAAAATATTTCTCTCAAAGAATCTCTTTGTGGATTCAATCTTCAATTAAATTTTATTAATGGTAAAACATATACATTAAATAATTTAAATGGTAATATAATTAGACCAGAATATAAAAAAATAATACCAAATTTGGGACTTACCAGAGATTCGCATACTGGAAATTTAATACTTATTTTTAATGTTCAATTTCCTGATAAATTAACAGAAGAACAAATTAAAAGTTTAAAAGAAATTTTATAAAATTATATTTTTGATTGATAACATTTAGAATTTGTTTTACTTAGATATATTATTTGGTTAGTGTAACCAAATTGTTTGCTCCTTTAGCTTAGAGGTAGAGCACCAGTCTTGTAAACTGGAGGTCTTGGGTTCAATTCCCAAATGGAGCTAAATATATTTTATCTAGTAAATAAAATATATTGAACTATTATATAAAATGGCAGGTAAATCAAAAGTTGTAAGATCTATTCAATCTCTCATCAATAAAATTGACAATAATTGTGGGTCAGGACCTATGAAAATGGGAACAGCACCATCAGTAGGAATTACACATAATTATTGGCATAATTTACAAACACAATGTAATACAAAAGCTGGAAAACCCAAAAAAAGTTACAACAATATGGTTTTTTTAAATATAAATCCTGCACAAACACCTGTACCATCAGGATTTACTCCAAACACTAATTATAATTATTCTTATGTTCCTAATCAATCACTTCCAAATTATTTTGCTGATTATAATAAAAAATATCACAATCATTTTTACCGTCCTTATTTACCAAATAAACAAATAGTCGTTACACAAGAAATTGTAGATAAATACCAAAAATTATATAGTAATTATCTAGCATCAAACTACAAAAATTAAAACTACTAATTTGTTATTACTAAATGTTTATAGTGTAATAATTCAAGATCATTTGAAAATAACTCATTCAATCTTTTAATTGTTTTTGGTTCCAATGCCATATTTTCTATTTCATCAGTATTTGAAACATTTACTTTTATTGGTATATGTAATATTTTTTCAAAACCTAATTCTCTCAATATCATTACAAAATCCTCCTCCAAATTTTCAAATTTACCAATTATATCTACACCACAACTACCATCTAAATTTGAAATTTGTTCAACTTGATTCATAAATATATGACCATATTCAATGTCACTTACATCATATTTATTATTGTTTATATAATCAAAAAATACATCATTTGTATTTAAAATTATGTTGAAATGTTTCCATCCTGACAAAGCTCTTTCATAAGGATGTCTTACAAAACAAAATTTTTTGTATGTATTCCATTTATCATCATTCATATTCATTTTTTCATTCAAATAATTACTTGTTTTACAATACAATAATAATCCAATATATTTATTAAAAAATGAATTATCATAAACTTTATTTCCTGTTAAAACCTTTTTAAAATTATTTGACTTACATATAAAATTATGGTCTGGTCTTCTTTTTAAAATAAGATGTAAATAACTTTTAAATCCATAATATTTTACTAATGTAGGTCCTATATAACTTCCTCCTGTTTTTGGAATATGAATGAAAACAGCTTTTTTAATATGGTTAATATAAATCATTAATAAATAAAATTATTTTTTTATATGTGTTTCAACACAATTATTTGTAATTATTTTGTTAAAATAAGTATTTTTAATCCTATTTTTAATTTCATTTTTATCAGTCTGAACCTTTATATTTAAAATCAATTGTTTTATGTTAAAAATAACAAAATTATTTCTTAACATTTTTATGTTAAGATATTTTATTTTATTTTTTTTATCGTATAATCACAAAAATATATTATATTCTTTGGGTTTACAATTATTTGTTATGATAAAATGTAACAAATAATTCACAAACATTTATTATGTAATTATATTTATGAGATTTTTCTAGTAGGAATATCAGAAGCAACAATATAAATAGAATTCTCTGTTATAATAATATACTCTTCACTACTTTTATAAAACTTTGAAATCCCTGATGTGTACTCATCTTCTGACTTAACTAAAAGTTTCTCACCAGTTGTTTTAACACCAACTAATGCTTTTTTATCTAAAGAGGAAGTCCAATAATCTAACATAAGTGGTTTATCTTCAACAATACTAAGCTTGGTAGCATGTTTTAAAGTAGTATCACTAGGTAATCTATAGTTTGAGTCAGTAACACTAGATTTAACTTCAGACATTTATATTATTTTAATTTATAAGTCTTTAAATACTAATTTAAAAAAATTATTTAAAATATTATTTAAATATAATGAAATCTATTTTTAATAAAGATAATATTTATTCTTTACAGATATTGAAAAACTATAATAAAACTTTAGATTGTAATTTGAACAATGTAATGAATAAATATCTAGAATTAATAATTGAATATTTTAAATTCATTTTGGAAAAATTAAAAATAAATAATATTAATATATCACGATTTATCATTTTAAGAGGTTATGATACAATCACCAATATTTTTTTAAATTTATTGCTTTACACAAAAAATATTGATTTAACTTTTTATCATTGTCAAAAATCATATTACCTTTATGTAGAATTTATTGAGCAAATCTCTGAAGACCAACACATTTATTTACAATTAAATTCAAGAGATGCTACAACTTATGTATACAAAAAGACTATTTTTGAAATTAATAATAATATTAAAACAAATTTAACACAAACAAATCAAACAAAACAAATTTTTAGTTTTATTAATGAGTATTCACAAATTTACAAAAATATTATAGAAATATTACTGAACAAAATTAATTTAAATGAAAAATTAAATGAAACAAATATGATGTTAATTGATAAACTTGAAGTTATTTATGAAAAGTTAAATATTGTACAATTTAATATAAATCAAAATTTTTTTATAATAAACAATCTATTAGATATTTTATACAATTATGATTTAGATATAAATAAGTTTTTTGATATTTTATTTTTATTAATTAAAAAATTAATTAAAAATAATTCTAGATTTAACAATATAAAAAATAATATTTGTTCTGAAAATGTTACATCAATTATATTAAATGAATCTAACGAAAAAATTGTAAATTTTCTTATTTCCTAATTTACACCTATGCTTATAGTAATATTTTTTTTGCGTATTTTCCTTTTTTTATCTTTATTTAATACATCAGATTTTATATTAGATTGATAAATTTGTTTATATTCAGTTATCAAAATATTTTTAAGATATTCGTAAATTACATTTAAAACAGACTCATCACATTTACCACTTATTAAAATACTACCAGTCCTAAAAATCATGAATGAAACATCCTTAACATTTTTATAAAGTTCTTTTTTATCTTCCGCAATTTGCCAACCGTTTTGTTCTTTTACATCTGGATTATAATAAAATTTATTTTGTATTCCTGGATATGAGCATGGGTCATAAATAGTTTGAATATTGTATTTGTATTTTAATATATCGTGTAAAATCTCACGATTAATATAAAACCCACAATTAAAGTTAGAATTTATCAAAACAGTTTCACTACTATTTTTTTTATAATCTAACTTTTCATTGGTGTGTGGTTGTAAAATGTTAATAACTAGTTCTAAAATAAGATTAAATGTTTTTTCATTTTTAATTCCTGGTATTTCCATTTTACCAGTATTAAAAATTTTTACATGAAATTCTTTAAATTTATCATCTACTTTAATTCTAAGAATTACAACAAAGCAATTATAAAAAGCACTCTTTACTTTTGAACGATAACTCAAAATATCTTTCTTAGAAATTCCTATAGAAATTTTGCGAACGTCTTTGAACTTAATTTTACCAGAAGGATTATTTATACTTGTAATGACTTGATCTTTAAAATATCTTTCACCTGATAATCTTTGCTTAATTTTTTCAACTTCTTCAATATTTGTTGAATTAAATTTCATTTCTTTTTTAACAACGCCATTTTTAGGTTCAATATATGAAAGTATTGGAGTTTTCCAAAATAATTCTTTCAAATCAATATGTGTATTTAAATAAGCTATTTTCGTTGTGGTAGAAATATAAATAGGAGAAGCTTTAGGTATTTCATCACACGACAATTCATTTTTAATATTTGCTGAAAGATTCATTTGAATATTATTTTCATTCATTTCGCTTTCATCCTCTGATGTTTGCTCATCATAATTCGGTGAAAGAAAATTTTTCCATTCATCGTTTATATTCATTGATATGGACATACTATCTAATCTTGATATTTCTTTATACTCTTTAATATTATTTCTATTTCAATTATTTTTTTATATATAATATAAATATGAGCAGCTTTCCTTATATAATCAAAGACAAAAAAAATAGTACTCCTATTAAAATTAATTCAAATACAATAAATCAATCAAACAGTCTAAAACAATACAGTTTAGAAAAAGTTTTATTTGATCCTACAAAAAGTTCACCTCCAAATAATTTTATGATAAAATTACACAAAAGATTAACTGTATATAATGCTTATCATAAAAATGTTGAAATGTTTGAAATTGTTGAAATTGAATAATTTACATAAATATTATTATTTAAATTTTGAGAGTGCATTATATTTTCAACAAAACCCAAAAATTTTTTAGTAAGTGGTATTGAATTATTACGAATAATATAATTTAAAAAAATTTTTATTATATTTTTTTTATCAATATTGTAATTTTTACTTATTTCATGTATAAATGAATTTATTTCTTCCAAAGATTCTTTATTTTTCAGTTTAGACAATATATTTTCCCATACTTTATTTTCAATTATATTACAATTAAAATTATTTGATTCATATAATTTTACAATATCTTGATTTGACTGCATGAAATTTATCATACTACGAATATCAGACTTAAAAAAATTCTGAATATTAATTATTGATTCTTTGTTTAAATTCAATTTTTCATGTTCTGATATATTTGTTAAAAATTGAATTATCATATTTTTTGGTAATTGATTGAATCTTAAACGCATAAATTCATTTTGAAGTCCTTCATCTATCTTACTTATATAGTTACATATCAAACAAAATCTAACCGAACTTGAATAATTTTGTAATAAATATCGCAAAGCCTGTTGAGCATTTTTTGTCATGTAATCAACCTCATCTAATATTACAAACTTCATACCATTATTAAACAACGGCTTAGAATTTACAAATAAATTTATTTGATTTCTAATTATATCAATTCCTCTTTCGTCAGACGCATTTAAATGAATAATTAAATCTTTTTTTTTGTTGTTTATTTTTTCTTGATACGCATTTATAAGATTTATTATTGTTGTTGTTTTACCAGTTCCTGGAGGACCATAAAACAAAAGATTTGGAAAATATCCTGTATTTATTATATTAATTAAAATTTTTTTATTTAGAGGGTCTAACACAATATCATTAAATTCTTTTGGTCTATATTTTTCTACCCAAACAAATCCACTCATCTTTATTTAATATATAAAACCACATTTTTAAATCTTTAAATTTTAAAATTATTATTTTTATTTTTTTACACTAATCAAAAAAAAAATGAATTAAAATTATTTTCTGGATATAATTAACATCAACAATATGACAACATCAACTGTTAAAACTGGATTTCTTGAGCTTTTTATAGGACCAATGTATGCTGGTAAAACTAGCAAAATCATTGAGATTTATAAAAAATGTGTTTTTTGTGAAATACCAGTAGTAGTTATTAATCATGCGATTGATACAAGGTATCATGATACTATGCTATCAAGTCACGATAAAATAATGATTCCTTGTGTTCAAGTAAATAATATAAAAGATATTTGGATAGAAATAAATTATATGACAGAAATAGTTAAAAATGCTGATGTTATATTAATAAATGAAGGACAATTCTTTAGTGACTTGTATGATGTAGTAATTGATATGTTAAATCATAACAAAAAAGTATATATTAGTGGTTTAGATGGAGATTTTGAACGAAAAAAGTTTGGTCAAATACTTGATTTAATACCTTATTGCGATAAAGTTACAAAACTTACATCATTTTGTTCTATATGTAAAAATGGAACACTTGGTATATTTTCAAAAAGAATTACTGAAGAAGTTACACAAACCATTGTTGGAAGTGATAATTATTTACCTGTATGTAGAGAGTGTTTTGAAAAACCAAATTGTAAAATAACTACTAACAATAAGTAAATGTATGTTGAATTTAATATATTATAAAACAACTTAAATTCATTAATAGAACATTAATTATAGTTTTTTATTTATGCCACGCACAAAAAAAATGACCGTTAATCCTTTACCATTAGAAAATATGAAAATTTCCGAATCATCAAACCTAGCACAAAAATCAAAACGAGGTAGAAAATCTAAGAAAGAAAATAACGAACAAATTAAAGAACCAATTACAAAATCATTTGAAAATATTCAATTACAAAATGATAATACAAACAATATAAATTGTAATTTTGAAGAAACAACTAATAAAATAAATGAAAATACTTTAATTATACATGAAATTAACGAGTTAATTAAAGAAGATGAAAATAAAATAAACTCCGATGAAGATTTAGATATACTTAATACTGATAGTTGTATTACAAAACCTATTAAAAAACGTGGCAGAAAACCCAAAGGTGGTAAAATTATTCAACAAATTACTCAAAATTTAAAAAATACAGAAACCAAAACAAATGTTATATTACATTTAAAATGTTCTTTAAAAGATTTACATAATAATTTATTAAATGATAATGTAGATTCATATAATATTTCTAATAAAACTGACCTTCCTTATGAAATCATAACAAACAATCCTATCAGTTATCTATTAGATACTCAAACCTTTAATGATAATTTTAACGCAAATACAACCTTTGATGATGAATCTTCTATAAATGATTGTGAAGAAAATTACAAAAATGATAATGTCACAGAAATTTGGAAAAAAATCAAAATATTAGAACATAATTTACATATTAACAATATTAGTGACAAAAAATCTGCTTGTTTTTGGTGTACTTATGATTTTGATAATCCACCTATTTATATTCCTAAGTTTTTTATTAAAAACTCTTATCATGTCTATGGTTGTTTTTGTAGTCCTGAATGTGCAACAGCACATTTAATGCAAGAAAATATTGACAGTTCTTCAAAATTTGAACGTTATCATCTTTTAAATCACATTTATTCAAAAATATATGATTTTAAAAAAAATATTAAACCAGCACCAAATCCTTTTTATATGTTGGAAAAATTTTATGGAAATCTTAGTATTCAAGAATATCGTTCATTATTAAAAAATGAAAGGTTATTTTTAGTAATAGATAAACCCCTTACAAGAACTTTACCAGAACTACACGAAGATAATGATGACTTTATCATAAATAACAAAATCATTCCTTCAAATACATATCAAATTAAACGAAAATTACAAAGAAAAAATCAAACAAAAACTAATATTCTTAACAACAAATTTGGTTTAACAAATCATTAATAATTTATTCATAAAAATGAATAAAATTATATATACTATTTTTTTCAGTTTATATTATATATGATACCGAAAATTATACATAATATATGGATACAAGGATATAATAATTTACCTAATATAAACAAAATTAATCAAGAAAAAATTAAAAAACTTAATCCTGAATGGGAATTTATTATTTGGGATGAATTAATGATAAAAAAATTGTTAAAGAAATATCCTACAATTCTAGCTATTTATAAAAATGCTAAAAATTTATCTGGAATTATTACAACTGAAGCCACAAAAAGTGATATTGCAAGATATGTTATTATGAAAGAATATGGCGGCTTGTATTATGATTATGATTTTGAATGTATTTCCTCATTTGATAAATTATTTTTAAACAAAAAAGAAAAAAAATATACTATTTATATTGCTAGTTCTAAAATTGATTTTTTAGAATATATATATCAATTTGATAAACCAAAATATTGTTCTTGTTTTATGGGAATGGAGAAAAATCATCCAATATGGGACAAGGTATTCAAAATTTTAGAAAATACACATTATAAAAGTATTATTGGTAGTGCTTTAGATAAAACACTACAACAAACTGAACAAGAATATAATATTATTAATTTAACCAAAATAAATTCTCATTATCAATGTTTAAATCAAAATTCTATTTGTTTTACAACAGAATATTCATCTTGGAATCCTATAAGACCATTTATTAAGTACATAAATTGTTATTATAAACAAGTAATATTGTTTATTTTAATTTTAATAATTATATTTATTGTAGAAAAATTGTATCATTATAATACTTCTATTTATGGTGCGATAAACTACATACCAGGTTTTGGTGTTGTTCAACAAACAATTACAATTACACCGACTAAAAAGAAAGATAAAAAAAATAAAACAAAACACTGAATAATTTTTTTTTCTTTAAGTTATTTTACAAATTTATTATTTTTAAAGAAAAAGTTACTCAAAAAGTGTTTTTGGTTTTCAATTTTGGACATTTATTTTTGTCCATTTTTGAAAATCCTTAAAAGACTTTCAAAAATTTATCGTTGTGACCATAAATGAAAATTATCGTCATACAATTTTGTTAAAATATTTATTTTTGTTATGATAAATTTTTTTTCGTATTTTATTGGAATTTTTTTTGTTCTAATATTTTAGAACATTTAGAATGAAAAAAATGCCGAAAAATGCCATAATATATTGTTGTAATAGCTGTGACTTTATATGCTCTAAAAAAAGTAATTATGAATCTCATTTGATTACATCAAAACACAAAAATAGAACAAATTTGAATGCCATAGAACATCAAAAAAGCAACATAAAATTTGTTTGTCAAAACTGTAATAAGGTGTATAAAGCAAGAAATAGTTTGTGGTATCATAATAAAACTTGTAATTTTAAAAATTTATGTAAGAACGAAAATGAAAATAAATTTAACAAATTAACCAGCGAACCAAGTGATAAAGACTTAATTATGATGCTTATTAAACAAAATACCGAATTATTAGAAGTTATAAAGAGTGGAACACATATAAATAACACAACCAATAATACTACTAATAACACAAACTCTCATAACAAATCATTTAACTTACAATTTTTTCTAAATGAAACGTGTAAAGACGCAATGAATATTATGGATTTTGTTAATTCTATTAAATTACAATTATCTGATTTAGAAAATGTTGGTAAAGTTGGTTTTGTTAACGGTATATCAAAAATAATAATACAAAATTTAAATGCTTTAGATGAAACACAAAGACCTGTTCATTGCACTGATAAAAAAAGAGAAATAATTTATGTGAAAGATGATAACAAATGGGAAAAAGATGAGGACCACCATAAAAAAATAAGAAAAGCTATTAAAGTATTAGCAAAAAGAAACAGCAAACTTCTTTTTGATTTTAAAGATAAGTATCCTGAATGTATGGATAGTGATTCAAAATTTTCTGACAAATACACAAAACTTTTTATTGAAGCTTATGGAGGTTCAGGTAACGAAGACGTTGATAATGAAAATAAAATAATAAAAAATATTTCTAAAGAAATATTAATTGATAAAGATTAAATAGTAAATTATTCAACCATTTGTAATCTTATTTTCATTTTAAATTTTTCTTCATCATTAAATAAATACAATTTAAATCTTTTACATTCATAATTAGAAACACATTCTCTCATTGTTATTCTTGATGAGAGTTTTAAATCAGGCAAGAATACTATATATTGATATAAACCATCATTTTTCAACATTTTTTCAAATAAATAACCATTATATTTTTTGGTCATTACATCAGGATTATTATTACACAAATCCAAAAGAGTACAATCATTTTGAACTTTTCTAATTGAACGCATTGTGGTATTTATATATTCTAAATCATTCAACCATTTATCATAAAATTTTTCAACATTTTCAGACAAATAAATTAAACCAAGACATTTTTGTAATTTAATAATATTTAACAAATCAACAAGTCTTCTTATGGGACTTGTTATATGAATATAAGCATCCATATCCAATAATTCATGTCTCGTAGTGTTTTCATTTTTTAATTCAGATACATCTATATAACTACCCGCACTACTATTCCAAATTTTAATAAACTTTGACACTTCTTCAGGTAGATTATCTGGCAACTCTTCTGATGACTTTATTAACTTTTTTATAGTTGTTGTTGTTCTAAAAATTCCTGTATTATGTTTTAATAATTCAATAGCACAATGATAATTCATAAAAATCATTAAATAACAAACCATTTCATTACTATTTCTAACATTTGAAATATAACGATATTTTTTTGATAAATTTATTGTTAAATTCAAAAGTTCATGGTATTTTTCATCTTGTAAAAGTGATTTTTCTTCATAACAATATTTTTTATACACTTTTATCAAAGCATTACTGTATTTAATATCAATAATTGTATTATCTTTTATAAATACATCCATTACTAAAGCGATTCTTGTTACATTTTCTTGTAAACTACATAAACAATCTGATAAAATAGTGGGCAACATTGGTCTTTTTTTGTCTGGTAAATAAATTGTTGAAATTCTACGTGAAAATGAATCCCAAAGATTTAATACATCCAACCAAATAGTGACATTAGAAATATAAATACTAATTTGCTTTATTCCATCTTCTTTATCACAAATACTGAACGCATCATCATAATCTCCACTTTTTGGTGGATCAATTGAAAATATATGCCATTCTTTAATGTTTGTTCGTTCTTCAATACAAGCAAATTTTTTTTTGATACTTTCAATGAAAACTTCGTGTGATTTAGTTTCTAATGCTTTTGATGTATCTTTTTGAAATTTTTGTATAGAAGCATTTAAACTTTTACAATATAATTGATATTCATAAAAATTATTTAAAACATCAACTGGACCTATAACGTAACCAAGCTTACCAATAGGATGCTTATCATTCCATTCATTAAATAATATTGTTACATATAAATTTTTGAACACTTTTGAAAATCCAAGATTTTTTATTTCATAAGGTACTAAAAATATTGGTAATCTCATATCATCTGGAATACATTTATAATATAATTTTTTATTTGTTGTTGTTTTACGTTTTTGTAAAGTATCATTCTCTTTTTTATTTACTCTCCCATAAGTTTTATTTCCTACTAAAATAAGCACAGCTGGAATAGATGTTGCTGAACGCACTGTAGAATGTAGTATTTTTAATTTATTGTCTTCAAATGTAAATATATCATTTAAAAATAACTTGTTTTCAACTGGATCAATTATTATATCCTTTTTTTCAAAATTACTTGAATCTATAATTGACCAAGTTGAATAATTCCTATCATTTACATAAATTTTAAAAATTGACATCTTTTATTACTACATATCTACATTTATCTTTAACTTATTCACGATTATTGTTTACACCAGTTCCAAAAAACCTTCTAAATTTACTCTTTTGTTACAAAATATAAGATTTATAAGGTTTTTAGGAACAGTTTAACCCTTTCACACCTTACACATTTTTAGTGTTTATTAATATTTATATTATTTTATTACTTATTATGGTAATAAAATAATTATATTTTTATAGTATGCTAACAAAATAAATCGCCAATATTGGCGATTTACACACCTTCAGGCGTGAAAGGGTTAACTTCAAATCTAGTGTAAATTGTTTAGTCATTTACACCTTTGGACATTTAAGTTCGCACAATAAAGTGCTAACAAAAAGAGGTTCAAAGTTGGGTCTTTTCATACCCGCATAAAGTTTGGTTATAAGCACTCGTTGAAGTGTT
>Ga0209084_1002628_pt1 | contig 13780 bp, 8 predicted proteins | sample C_130820_MF_Meta_FD_187309 | JGI IMG/M metagenome (GOLD analysis project Ga0209084, IMG submission 187309) | Freshwater microbial communities from Lake Croche, Canada to study carbon cycling - C_130820_MF_MetaG (SPAdes) (version 2) | ecosystem: Environmental > Aquatic > Freshwater > Lake | place... | reverse complement strand
CCTCATGGTAGGTCTCCTGCTTGGCTTGCTGTTCTTCACCGGGTCCCGCGATTTCATCATGGGCGACGAGGTGAAGAAACTGCAGCTGATGGAGACAGTGATCCAAACTGAGCGTCCGACTCCTTAAACCCTGCAAAAACCTCACAAAAAGAAGCCGGAGGGGAGCTCCGGCTTCTTTTTTACTTTCTTGTGGTTATTTACCGCTTGCCTACGTAAGGGCTTCTCTGGGCCATAGATACCGCGGGGTCACCTCGTCTGTCGTCCCAGAACTCAGGCACTTCATTGATTTTTCCTTTCCAGGCGCCTTTCATCAACACATCGAGAACGTACCCCGACTGCCCATTTTCCGCAGGAACCTGCACTTGATGGGAGTGGTAATGGTACCCAAAGTTGCCATGGGTGTGCCCGCCAAAGGCGTCGAGAGGGACGTTGTTTCCCTCCATTGGGTAAGCTTCTTCATAAACCCCGTATAGGGCAATTCCGTCGTAGCCAAACCCGATCAAGGGGGGATGGTTGTGGCCCGGGTAATCGTTGATGTTGTAGAGCTGAAGGTCGTTGTTCAAGGCGATGTGGCCGTCTGCATGGTAGTGGAGGCCCATGCCTTGTCCCACGTGGTTGCCAACGCTGGTGATCTCGGCGTTCTGCTGCGTGGTCGCGAGCGTGTTGTTCAACACCGGGTAGATTTCTGACCCGTCGATGGCAATCCCTACACCCGAAATACTGGCGAGGTTGTACACCGAATCGGCAACCGACGCACGGCCATCCGATTTGAGACTTTTCATCATTTTGTTGTCGGTAACCTTGGTCACCAGACCGTAGTCCTTGAGGGGAATCTTGATCAGATCGAGCTGGAGGGTGGCGTCACGGGTCACCATACCAGAAGGGTAATCTTTGGAGCCGTCGCCCGGTGGACGCCGGACATCGACCAGCCGGTTGGGGCTCTGCGTGATGGAGTAGGTGGCGACGCATAGGAACGGGTGGTAAGTGCCCGAGGCATCGGCCGCGTTGGTAAAGAACGCATACGGTGCAACCAGCATGCCCAGAGCACCGTTGGCGATGTTATCGCTGGCCAGAGTTGCCCGCAGTAGTCCTTGACGGAAGGCAAGGTACACTTCTTTAGGATAGCGGAGTTTGCTGGTCTTCAGAACTTGGTCGAGCATGGCCGAAGCCGCGGCCTGGGTGCCAGCGTCGTCTCCCGGTTGGGCCAGCTGGGGCAAATAGGCTTGAGCCATGTCCTGAGTGGTCTTGCTTCGCGGCCCTATCATATCCGAGACAGTGGTCTGCAGCATCCGGGCCGTGAGCGATACCCGCTGATTGGAAACATAGGGTATCGTTCGAGGGTTGAAGTTGGCAGGGATGCCCACATCGATGGGAGATACCAGAAACGTCACGGCAGTGGCCTCCGAAGCCGAGGCAACCAGCGAAGCGGAACCCGATCCGATTTTGACGAACCAATCTTTCTGCGCGAAGTTCGACACCAGGGTTCGGCTATATTTAGACGGGTCGTAGGCGTAGCGCCCTCTCGCTCGGAGGAGTTTTGTGCCTCCGTCGTAAGTGAAGACCAAATAGCCGCGGGCAGAAGGTTGCGCAGCCGAACCCCACGCGTTGTGGGCCACCAGGCTAGCACCGTCGGAAGCCACATCCACCGAATACAGGGAATGAAGCTCCGAGTCGAGGCGGAAGCCTCCGGGAACCAGGGGCTCAGAAATGGCTTCAAAAAGCTGTGTGAGTAAGGAGCCTAGCGTGGAGGGTAGCCCTGTCATCGACAACGAAGTCGGAGCGGTTGTCGAAGGTATTCCCATCGTCAGGTACGAGTCGGAGGCCGAGATGAGGTAGCGCACCAAAGGCGTAACCGCGGAAGCGGCCTTGAGGGCAGGAGTTTGGTAAGATTGCTCGAGGATGGAGGCAAAGGTCAAAGGGGTGTAATAGGGAGCAAAATCGCTGGTTTGCACTTTTGATCCCACCAGGGTGGAAGCGGCGCTGTGCGCCACCATAAGGTCTGTCCACAATTCGGTGTTAGGAGGTGCGCCGGGGCCACCACCGGGGGGAGGGGCAGCCGAGGCGAAAAGTACCGCCAGAGACACGATGAGACCTATCGTGAGCGCTAAACCTGTATTTTTTTTCATCGTAGTAATTTTCTTATGGTTTCCCTACATACTTATGCGATTGCGCCATCGAGTAAGCGGGCTCTTTTTTGGCTGTGTCCCAGAACTCGGGAATGCTATTAATGAGGCCTTTCCACGCCCCTTTCATCAGCACATCGATAGTATAGGAGGTTCCGGCGGTTGTAGTGGCCGACATGGTATGGGAATGATAGTGGTAACCATAGGTCCCGTGAGTGTGACCCCCAAAGGAATCAAGCTCAGTTGAATAACCGTCCATGCTCGGGTAGAAGCTTTCGTACACTCCGAAAAGCGCGACACCGTCGAGGCCAAAGCCAATCAGGGGTGGATGCGCCTGATTCTTGTAGTCGTTGATGTTGTACAGCTGCAGGTCGTTGTTCATGGCGATGTGCCCGTCGGCGTGGTAGTGCAGCCCCATGCCTTGCCCCACATGGTTACCCAGCGAGGTGATTTCAGCGTTGCTCTGCGTGGTCACGAGGGTGTTGTTCAGCGTCGGATACAACATCGACCCATCGACGGTAAAGCCCACGCCCGAAGTGCTGGCGTAGTTGTAGACACTGGCGGTATCGGTGGAGGAGCTGACCTCGCCGAGAAGGGTTGCCAGCAGGGTGTTTTCTGTGACGGCGGTGACAAGCCCGTAGTCTTTGAGCGGAATCTTTACCAAATCAAGCTCAAGAACAGCATCGCGGGTGACCTTCTGCGATGAGTAACCGTCGCCAACCCCATCTCCTGGTGGCCGGCGGACGTCGACCAAACGGTTGGGCTTGTCGGTGATGGAATAATTGGCTATGCACATGAAAGGGTGGTAGGTTCCGGCAGAATCCTGCTCATCGGTGAAGTACACATAAGGAACAGCATTCATGCCCAAGGTGCCGTTGGAGACCCCGTCGGCGGCCAAGGTGGAATTGAGCAGCCCGTGGCGGAAGGCGAGATAGAGTTTTTTGGGGTAACGCAAAGTACTGTGGCTCATAATTGTATCGAGCATCGTAGAGGCTGCCGTCTCGGTTGCTGTCACGTCACCCTTCGCCGAGACCTGAGCGGTATATTTGCTCGACAAGTTTTGCACGACCTTGCTGTCCATGTTAGCAATGGTTGTTCCCACCAAAGTGGAGGTGAGCGCCACTCTCGAGTTGCTCTGGTAGAGGGTTGCTGAAGGATTGAAATCGGTGGGAATGGCCACGTTGACCGGCGAGGTGTAGAAGGTGAGTTGAGTTGCATTGGCGGAAGAAGCAACCAACGACGCTGTCGGGTTAGTCACTTTTACATAATAATCCTTAGTGGTAAAGCTCGAATCTAAGGTCCTCGTGTAGGTGGACGGGTTGTAGGAGTAATGCGCCTTGGCTTGCAACAGCTTAGTGGTGCCATCGTAGGTAAACACAAGGTAGCCCCGGCCTGAAGGCGCGGTGGCGGTGCCCCAAACATTCTGAAACACCAAGTTCCCGCTCGAGTTCACATCGACGGAATACAAGGAATGAAGCTCCGAATCGAGCCGGAAACCGCCGCTCACGGCCGAGTCGGATACGGCTTCGACCAGTTCAGAAAGCACTCCCTTGATGGTAGTAGGTGTGCCTGCAAAAGAAAGGGTCGTTTCTGCCGAGGAAGAAGGCGTCCCGATGGAACAGTAAGCTCCCGACGCCGAAATCATGTAGCGGGTAAGGGTCGAAACACTGCTAGCCGCGGTGAGAGTGCCCAACGAATAACTGTCGTTGAGCACCGTTGCAAACGGAAACGGGGTGTAATAAGGCAAATAGGCTGTTGGTACCGTGCCGCTGGACACCGAACTGCTCAGGCTACTTTGCGCCACCATTGTCTGAACCCACGCCGTTGGGGTCGTTGAGGTGTTCGGAGAGGTTGCGGCCACACACGAAACTACGCAGGCCAAGAGAGCGCCAGCCACAAGGACCGGCCAATAGTGCTTTTTCATAAAACGCCTCCAGAAATTCTTTCGAGAAACCAAACTGAACCGAGGATTGCAAGCGCCGAAGAGCCGAACCGAACCAACTGCGCCCGCAACCGGGACGAATGCAATCCCAGCCACAACAAGACGGGAAGTGCAACGAGAACCAACAGGATTTGAGCCCCTTCCAGGCCCACATTGAAGCCCAGCAGGGCCGGCACCATCCGGGTCGGTGGAATGCCGGCTTTCAACAGGTCACCACCAAAGGCCATGCCATGCAGAAGGCCGAAGCCTAGCGCCCATTCAAAACGGTAGTCTCGCTCCATCCACGGACGTTTCGGCGGTTGCAGAGCTTCGAAGGCAACCACAACAATAGTCAGGGCAATCAGCGGTTCTATCCACGAACCAACCACCACAAGCCGACCCGTTGCAGCCAACGCCAACGTGATGCTATGCGAGATGGTGAAGCCGGTGACGATTTGTACCAGTTGCGCTAACGTGCCACCTCTGAGCAAAAGCGCCGCCAAAAAGGCTAGATGATCCCAACCCGCCCACAGGTGACCAAAACCGAGAAACAGAAAGTCGGTGCCGACAGTCAGTTCGGAAGGCGTGAGGTTGTGAGCGTGCAGCGGCACAACACACACAAAGAGGATAAAAACACTGGCCCACCGAAACTTGATGCCCAACAAAGTACTTTATATTAGGGCCACAGCCGCAATTGGGCAACCCCTAGAAAAGCTAAAAAGGGGCTTCCCGCGCAGGAGTTCGGTACCAAGTTCATCCAGCGTCGAGACTTGCTAATTAGTTTGGCGGTTGTCCGGTCATCAGCTCATTCGCGTCTTCCCCAAGAGTCTTCTTGGTTTCAGGTGAGGCAAGATTGAGAAGCGGATCCGGGTGCCGTTTTCTCTCGAAGAGCCAGAACGCCGCCGGGACCACAAAAAAGGTCAGAATCGCCGAGGACAGAATACCACCGAGCATCACGATGCCCATTTTCTGCCCGAACTCCGAGCCCTGACCGCCGTTGAAGATCAGGGGAAAGCTGATAACGAGCACGGTGAGCGTGGTCATGACGATGGGCCGGAACCTCAGGCGAGCCGATTCGACTAAAGCGTCCTTGAGCGGCATGAGATCCAACCGCTCTACAACAAAATCGAGGTAGATGATGGCGTTTTTTGCCGAAAGACCGATGAGCATGAGCATTCCCAGCACCCCGAAAATATCCAGTCCTGAACCGCTTAGGTACACAAACCACAAGGCACCCACCAGCGCCAGTGGCACCGGAAGAAGCAGGTACACGGGGTATCGCCACGAGTTGAACTGGGCACCCATCACCAGGTAAGCAAGGAAGATGGCCAGAACAAAAGCGATGGGGCCCTGCGTGGCCAACTGGCCAGAAAGCGCTGCCACACCGGAGCGACTGTCGTCGCCGATTCCCACAGTGCCCCCAAGAATCCCCGCCTGGGTGAGTTCCGCTTTGATCTTGGTCTGGAAGGCCAAGGCGGCGGGAGCCCCGGGCTTCAAGCTGACGTTGAACGAGGCTGAATACACGCGGTTGGTGCGGCTAATCGTGTTGGGTGTTGGGGTGAGAACAAAATCGCCCAACTGCCCGGCGGTGAGGGTGGTTTGAAGGGTGGGAGAATACACGGGAAGGTTGAGCAGAGACTGCATGTCGCGCAGGTTTGCCGGGTTGATGCTGACTTGGATAGGGTAACTTTTGCCACCGATTTGAACGTTGGCCGCCTGGGCCCCCGAAGCATAGGTTTGCAACACCGTGGCCACCGTACCAGGGCTCAGTCCGGTTCCCTTGAGCTTGTCTGGGTCGGGTACGAAGTCGTTCTCGAGGTTGGGGTTTGAGAGGCTCGAGGTGACATCGGCGACCAAGGGATTTGCCTGCAGCGCGCTGATCACCTTATTGTTGGTTTCGGTGAGGGCGACAAAGTCCGAAGAAACGAGCTGGAAACTGACCGCTGACCCTGCGCCGCCAAAGCCACCACCACCGAACCCTCCCGCATTAACCTGAACCCGTGCCGATGGGAGGTCGGCAACCAGCGGCGTCAAGGCTGTGCGCCAAACTTGCGCCAGCACGAACGACGAACGTCGTTTCTCGACGGGGACCAGCTGAATCGTGATGCCCGAATTGCCCGCAAATCCGCTGGCACCACCGGCAGAGACGGTTGTCTGTAGGGTTAGGACCTCCGGCTGCTGGAGCAACCAAGCTTCCAGCCTGCCTGTGGCTTGGTTGGTTACCGAGGCTGGTGTTCCCTGCGGCATGCGCAGGCCCGCATTTAAAGTTCCACCATCCGACTGTGGCACGAAATTGAACGGAATCTTGGGGCCGATGAAAAACAGGGTTGCCACAAAAAAGATCAGTGCTCCGCCCAAGACAAAAATCCCAAAACGAAGCACTCCGTTTAGGGAAAGCACATAGCCCTCGCGCACCCAGGTGAGGCCTGCCTCGGTGAGATTGTGGAGGCTCATGGTGAGAGCCTGCAAAAACGACAAAATGATCCGCCCCACATAAAGCAAAAGCGCCCATGCCACCGGCCAGGCCAACACGGCCGGCATCCACCAGTAATACTTGAACCACCCCAGCACTCCGGCACCTGCGAGGAGAATCACGACAACCAACGGTAGCTTCAAGGTGCGAAATCCGGTCTTAAGGTCAGCCCCAAGGTGGCTCCAACTTTTCAAGAAGTCTTTCCAGTCTAAAGTTTTGGTTTCGGGCGTGTAGGCGAGGCGAACAGTAAGGAACAAAATGGCCTCGACCAAAGAGAAAAATACCGCGGCCGCAAGCCCCAGCGAGAACTGCATCACATAGCGGCCGATGATGCCGCCGATGAAGCTCACGGGTAGGAGCACCGAGAGCAAACTCAGAGAGGCCGCTACCACCGCGCCGAAGACTTCGCTTGCACCTTTGAGTACCGATTCTTTCAACGAGTAGCCCATAGCGCGGTAGCGCTCCACGTTTTCGGAGACCACGATAGAATCGTCGACAACAATGCCTATGGCGACAATCATGGCCAGAAGTGACACCAAATTGAACGAAAACCCGAGAAGCGCGTACAAGATGGGCGCTGCCGACAACGCAATCGGAATGGCCAGCACCACAGAGAGGGTGGTGTTTAGTTTGCCCAGGAACAGCAGACAGATTAGCCCGACCACCAGCGCAGTCAGCCCGAGTTCTTTGAACGTCGAGTCAATGGAGGCCGTGATCGGGCCGGTGGTGTCGTTGGAAATGGTGAGAGAATAGCCACGGGGGAGAGGATGGGTCTTGAGAAAAGCCCTGACCGCGTTTGCGACGGCCACGGAGTTGCCGTCGGAACTCTTCTGTATCGAAACCAGCACCGAAGGTTGGCCGTTGACTCGCACAAAGCTCGAAGGCACGGGGATCATCCGTACCGAGGATAGGTCGGCTACCGTGATACCTTTGGTCGAATCTACGAGGATTTGGGAAATGGAGTCGACACCGGTGGGAAGACTCTTGGTACTGAAACTGAGGGTGCTCGAGTCAGAGATTATGGTACCGATGGGCTGATTGAGCGCGGAGCCGGTAATGGCTTGGCTCACCTGCTGGGGATTGAGCTTGTAGTATTGCAGACGGTTGGGATCGAGGTAGACTTGGTACTGACGGCTTGGAGATCCTTCGATGGTGACGTTGGCGACTCCTGGAACCCGCTCGAGTTGCGGTGCAAAATCGTTCTGCACCCAGTCGCCCACACTCTCCATCGGGATCGCCGTGGCGGAAACACCAAATTGCAGAATAGGCTGGGAGTTCGGGTCGAAGGATTGCACCGAAGGAGCGCCGACTCCCGCAGGAAACCTACGCACCAACGCGTTCACCCTGGCGGCAATCTGATTCATCGCCGCATTTTTGTCCATGTTGGCGTCCAGATTTACCGTGACCCGGCTGGAGCCCGAAGAACTGCTGGAGGAAATGTCGGTGACGCCGGCAAGGGTCGAGACGCTGCCCTCGATGAGCTGAGTGATTTGTGTGTCGATCACGGAAGGATTGGCGCCCGGGTAGCTGACCTGGATGGCAACCACCGGAATATTCACCGAGGGAAGTAGGTCGACCCCCAAATTGAAAGTCGACACCAAGCCGAAAAGCATCATGGCCACGAAGAATCCCACAGCGAGTACGTAGCGGCTCACGGAAAACTTCACGGCCGGATTCACCCGGTCAAAGATGCGGGCCTGCAACTCCCTGACCGAAGGCATCACTGGCCCCCTTTGCTGGTCGCGGAGTTAGGTTCTACCGGAGGCTGGGCCCCCGCACCCGAGGCGCCACCGGAACCATTCCCCCATTGACGCTTGCCGCTGGCAGCGGCATCACCGCCGACTGCTCCACCATTTCCCGCCCCTGGCGCGCCACCCGCACCCGCCTGATTCCATTGGCGCTGTCCGCCAGCGGGAGTTACCGCCGGCACCGACCCATTGCCGCCTAACCTCGCGCCCACACCTGCACTGGCTACGGCCTGAATGGTAGCCCCGACCAAAAGGCCTGGGGGTGGATTCAGGATGACTGACGCTTTGGGATTGAGCCCGCTAATGGCCACTTCGGTGCCCGATGCATCGAGAACCTGCACCTCATAGCGCGCGGCTTTGTTGTTTTCATTGGTGTACACAAAAGTTTTGTTCTCGGCGCTTTGCAGGGCCGTCAGCGGAACGATAGTGCCATTAGCCAGAACCACCCTGTAGGAAATCGTCCCCACCGTTCCCAAGGACGCCTTCACCGAGGCCGGCAAGGCAGCGGTGAGCGCCACCAGCCCATTCAAGGGTGCGCCGGGGGTCTGGGCGACCTGCGTGTTAGCGGTGGCCCCGTTAATGGTGAACTTCAGCAATGTGCCGGCAGGTAGGCCCGGGGCGTCGCTCGGCGAAACACTGAAACTGATCACTTTCGAGCGGCTGACCAGCCCAAACACGGGAGTGCTTTGACTCACAAACTCCCCGGGATGAACGTTGATCACGGAAATCTGACCGGCATAGGGCGCCTTGATCAACGCGTTGGCCAAGTTAAGCTGAGCCTGCTCGAGCTGAATAGAGGCAGTTTCCACCAGCAGGATGTTTTGTTGAACGGCCATTTTGGCCGATTCCAGATTGGCTTGAGAGGTTTGGAGCTGAACCTGCGCGTTGTCATAGTCCGACCCGGAAATTCCGCCGATCTTTTGGAGGGCCTGGGCGGAAGCCCAGTTTTTCTCTGCAGAACTGACCGACGATTGTGCCGACTGAAGTTGGAGGCCCAGTTTTGAGGTGGCTCCGGTTGCTCCGCCTGCCGTGCTCGTTCCCGCGTTAATCTTGGCATTCTCCAGGGTCGCCTTGGCCAGACGCACGGAGAGTTTGAGTGCCGCATCGTCGAGCTGAATCACCGGCGTGCCACTGTCTACCCAGTCGCCAGCTTGCTTGAGCAGAGCTTTCACGCTGCCGCTCGCGCCGGCAGCAACAGAACTTTGTGTGTCGGGCATTACTGCGCCGGCGGCGGTATTTTCTACGGTTAAGGCGCCTGTCCTGGCCGCCTGAACCTCGACGGTGACCACCGCCGAGCGACGGTTGCCGGCCTGACCGCCACTCTGGCCACCTTGCCGGGCGGCACCACCCTGCGGTTGTGCTGCAGCGCCTCCAGAAGCTCCTAACCCTCCCCATTGGCGGTTAGATTCTCCTTGTCCGGAAGCTGGGGTGCCACTTTGGGCCTGCGGGGCACCTTGAGTTTGGGCACCGGGCGCTACGGAGGCAGGGCCCCCAACGTTGTCGCCGGAAGCTGTACAGCCGGCGAGGAGTATGAGGAAAGCCGAGGCTGTAAAGACAGCTCGGAAACGCGAGTTTCGCTTCATGGTCTTCCTTCTAGAGTCCCAAAAGGCTCTGGAGCTGGAGTGCGGCCAGTTGGGCCGCGATTTTGGCTTTCACGAGGTTGAGCCCGGCGGTGCTGAGGGCGACTTCAGCGGTCTGCAGGTCGGAGAGGTTTTTCAGGCCGTTGTCGAACTGGGCCTGAACAACCTGCTTCTGCCCCTCTGCGAGCTCTTGGGAAAGTACTGCAAGGTCGTGGCGTTGCTGGCTGACTTTCCAGGCGTTCCAGGCTTCGCTCACATCGACGGGAACAGAGCGTTGTAACTGCATCTCTTGAGTTTGGGCCACCGACCGCGCGGCTCCGGCCTGGAGACCCAGGCTCACGGCGGCTCCAGCGTCTGTTACGGGCAGCCCTAGGCTAACCCCGAGGACGACCACAGCGCTAGAAACATTTGACTGCCAATCGTAGGACCCGTTGACACTGCCCGTGAGGTTCACGCTGGGGTTCATGGCCGTGAGTGCTACAGCGGCATCTACGGCAGCCGAGGCGGCGTTGGCTTTGGCCACCTTGGGCTCGACTCGGTTCTGCAGGGCAAGTTGGATTGCCTCTTCGAGGGAGGCGGCCTGCACAGCGGGGTCGGGTTCGAGGGCGGCAGTGAAACCCTGCGCAACCGGGCGACCCATAAGGTTGGCCAGGCGCTTGCGGGCCACTTCCAAACTGCTCTGTCCAGCGATTTGGTCGAGTTCTGCCGAGCGGAGGTTGATTTGGGCGGTTTTCAGGTCTAGTCCTGTTGCTTGTCCCAAGTTGGCCTTGGCCGAGGTGAATCGAAGAGCTTCCCGACGCTGCGAGAGGGCGACTTCCAATTGCGCCATGGTTTCTTGAGCCGAAAGTAGCGTGTAAAACGCTTGCTTCACCGAAAGCACGAGTTTATTGCGGTTTGACTGCGCGTTGAGGGCGGCGACCTCGGCTGCGAGAAGAGCTTTGTCGAGCGCGGCCTGCAGGCTTCCTCCGGGGTAGCCGGAGTAGAGCACCTGACTGACGCTGGCAGTTCCGGTGGTGGCGTGGTTGAAACTACCGTCGGGGGCAATCTGGAACCCCTCTGTACTGCGCAGGGTCAGGCTGGTCTGCGGTGTCGCGAGGGTCACGCTCGCCTGGGCATTTTGTGGAATCACACCGTCTTTGGAGATGGAGCCCACAGACATGACCAAAGGGTCAACGGTCGGCGTGGTTTTGGTGGCCACGGTGACAAGTTCGCGGGCCGGATTATTGAAGGCTTCGCTGGCATTGTACGAGGCCGCCGCAGTGACGGTAAGGCCTACACGGGCTTGAGCAAGCGACAGAACAGCCTGCGCGGAGGCAAGGTTTGCTTCGAGAATGGTATGGTCGGCCCCCGAGGCTAAGGCAGCCTCAACCGCCTGGTTCAAGGAAAGTGCCTGCGACCAAAGGGAACTGGTCACACCTACGACAATCACGGCGAGCAACCAGAGCCTCATAATGATAACACAACGCAAGCGCCTCAAGGTTACCAACTCAGTACAAAGGTCCGCAGTCGGGATAAAATCTTTTAACTCGTGAGGGCTTATTCAAAGAGGAGCTTCCCATTCTGACCAGCCTTCCGGGGGGGGATAAGGTCCTGCTGTGGTATACTCGGGGAGTGAAAATCACCGGAGCCCGCTTCCTTCAAAGTGCCCACCAACCAAGCCAGTACCCTAATCCGGGCCTCCCCGAGTTTGCTTTTTACGGCAAGTCAAATACCGGCAAATCGTCGCTCATCAACTGTCTGGTCCAGCGCAAAACCTTGGTCAAAACCGGTGGTCGCCCTGGGGTCACCACCGAGGTCAACTGGTTTGTCGTCAACGAGTCCTTTTGCCTTGTCGACCTCCCGGGAACCGGCTACGCCAAACTTCCGGGCAGCCAGAAGGCTTCGCTGGAACCCATGGTCACTGAATATTGCGCGGGGCGGGAAAAGCTTCGGGCGGTGTTCTACCTCATGGACCTGCGCAGGGAACCCGGCGACTCTGAAATGGCTGTGGTGGAATGGTTTCAGAGTCTCGAGCTACCAGTAGCTCTGGTCGGTACCAAGGCCGACAAGCTGTCTAAGAACCAGTTGCAGAAGGCCTTGAGTCACTGGTCAGAGGTCTTCGGGCTCGAGCGCGACAGCTTGTTTCCTACTTCATCCGAAACTGGTCTCGGTCGGGATGCACTGCTGTCGGTGATTGGAGGATTGCTTCGGTGAAATGGCTGGCTTTGGCTCTGCTGGCAACCTTGGCGGGGGCCTGCTCCAACTCCCAGCCACAGATTCCCCAGCTCACAACACAGGTGAATCAGGTTTGGAGCCCATCGGCCTCGGCCTGGGAGGAACGCCTCACCGTTTTTGTCCAGGTGACCAACGGCGATGGCCTGGAAGTACTCGACAGGATTCAGATTGTCAACGACGAGGACCGGTTGGTTTTCACCTTGGATAAGTCCAATTGGACCAAGGTGGAACGGACGGGGGAAACCTGGTTCGGAGCGAACAACCTGAGGGTTCCCGATGGCTATGTGTCGTCAGGGGACTGGCGGGTTTTAGTCAGCACCAGGGCGGGTTTGCAGGTCGAAGCGCCCTTCGTGATTCCACCCTTGGCTCCGAACACCTCAAGCTCTGCCCGCTCTGCCTTACAGTTCAACAAGCCCGCTGACCTGGAAAAGCCGTTTACCTTTACCGGTTTCCCGAAGGACGTGCTGATCTGGGCTTTAGGCGAACAAGGGGAGGTTCTCGGTCAGTTCAAGACGGCAAACAACTCGTTTCTGCTGGCCCAGGTTGTCCCTTTTCGAACTCTCCAAGGGCGTGTGAAGAGCTTGGTGCTTTACTCCTACGACAAAACTCGCGGTCAAGGTGTGGAAGCGGGCCCCTTTGAGGTGAAGTAATCCTCACCCTTTTCCGATAATCTGTTCGGAGGAACATCATGAAGCAGTTGTTCGGGGCTGTGCTTATTCTGACCGTGTCTCTGGCCGGTCTGACGGCCCAATCCACCTGGCGGGGCCAGGCCGAAGTGTGGCAAGGAGCCGGGGCACCAACGGGGGGGTATGTCGCCGCCGCGAATGAGTTCACCAAGAACTCTCTTGTCACCATCGAAAACTACAAAACGAAAAAGACCGTTCAGGTGCGCATTGTATCCACCCTTCCTCAGGGCTCTTCGTCTTTCATCTTGATCTCGGCAAAGGCTGCCGCCGCCTTGGACATCGCCTTGACCGACACCCCTTTGGTGGGAGTTCAGATCGATACGACAATAGGCGGGTCAAAGGGTATTGTCGAAGACGACACTGCACAGAATCCTGACCCCGACGTGAATCCGCTGGCCACCGCCAAACCTAAAGTCGCTGCCGGGACCCCTGTCGCGAGCACTCCTGTTCCCTTGCCCGCCACAGCAGAAACCCCGACTCCCGCCTTGACGAACACACCGGCATCTCCAACTCCGGTGGATGCACCTTCTGAAAGCCCGATTATGACACCCGCCCCAGTTGTTGCGGCGGTGTCTCCAGCCTCGAAGCCGGCATCCGCTTCCGAAGAGATCCCCGTGGTTCTCCTGCCTCAGGCCCCTGTGGCTCCTACCTTGGCCCGTACCGGTGCTGCAACAACAAACCCAGCTGAACTGACCAAGGCCAGCTCTTCTGTCGATCCGGAGCTGACACCCCTGCCGCCCCTCGAGGCTCCACCGCCGGTGGCTCCTCCCAGCCTCGCCGTAGCAGACATGTCGGAAGAAACGGCCCCTGTTACCCCCGGCCGGAGGGTTTTCCTGCCTACCACCGGCACCGATATCGTAGCCGACGAAACTCCTGTAGTAGAGGAAACTCCCGGGAAAAAAACCACCCCTGAAGCCGAGTCTAAAACTGCCGTTGAGCCGGTAGCACCGGCACCCGAGACCGTTGCAGAAACTCCGACCCCCGCACCGGTTGCCACCCCCGCACCGGTTGCCACCCCCGCACCGGTTGCCACCC
>Ga0209084_1002627_pt1 | contig 13781 bp, 16 predicted proteins | sample C_130820_MF_Meta_FD_187309 | JGI IMG/M metagenome (GOLD analysis project Ga0209084, IMG submission 187309) | Freshwater microbial communities from Lake Croche, Canada to study carbon cycling - C_130820_MF_MetaG (SPAdes) (version 2) | ecosystem: Environmental > Aquatic > Freshwater > Lake... | reverse complement strand
ACTATTGACACAGAGCGTGAGAAGATCTTGCGCATCAAGCAGATCGTCAGAGACGGCATGCTGGACTCATATGAGTTTGAAGACACGGGTGTAGAGGATGTGCTTACATTCGTAACAGACAATGCCAAGAAGATGCGTGAGCTGAGCTTGCGTACAGTACTTAAGGTAGCAGACCTGCGCAAGAGCTTTCCAGATCGCTGGCAGGCAGTAGCAGAGGTTACATGTATGCGTGGCGCTCGTTAAGGGTAGCTAGTGCATACAAGTAAGCGGGCATAGACCCGTAGCAGTAAGGACATGCCCAACGATTCGCTCCCGGCAAGCGTGTCCATAAGAAACCAAGTCCTAACGGCAAGGTTTCTTCGCCCTAGTCCTGTAAGTCCGATTCGCTCCCGGCCAGACTAGGGCTTTTTTTGACCTCGAGGTGGAAAATTATATATTCTTTTAGGTGGGGGGTCGGGGCATATAAACAAAATGACTGTTGTATTTTTACAACAGCGCATGCAAATTTCACCCATAGGTGCAAAATCACCAGGGTGAATCTATAAGTACTTCTCTACATTTTTTTACGCGGATAAAATTTGCTCAGCAAAGGACCCATTCGGGGTAAATATTTGCACTATGCGTATACATGAAATTATATCAGAAGTCAGTGCAGTCCGGCAACTTTTCACCAAAACTGAAAAACAAGCTCCCGGCATAGGACAGAATTTTAATCTCGGCGCTCAAAAAGGCACTCTAGAGCTCAATGTCAAGGGAGTCATACAATCGGGCCAACCTGCAGACTTTACTCCCTATATATACTCTTTACTGCGCCGTGGACAAGCTGTCAACATGGTTGATCAGTTGGGTTTTTCAGCCGCTGAAAAAGCTGCCTATAAGACTGCCACGGATGCTTGGCCACACAACAACGGTGCGTGGGCACAAAAAGATTTCGGTCCCGCTAAGGTTGCCGCCAGCACTGCTGGGGATCGTACCTACAACTACTACGCTACCATAGCCAAAGATCGTGCTAACCTAGACAAGTTTATGAAATCATTTCCCGATCTTGATCAGCGCCTACAACAGTTGAGTCAACAGACAGGCCAAAAGATCAGTTATAAAACCAACAGTACACTGACTGCTCTAGCTTCGGATAACGATAACATTAAGTTCTTCTACTATGATGATGCACTCAAACCACAGATAGAAGCTACAGTGAAATCTTGGCAGCAGGCCAATGGTATCGTAGTAGGAGATCGTACACACGTACACGGTGTTGATATCAAAGGACAAGGCAGCTACGGTGAGATCATTACCAAGCATATTAACGATCAATTCAACGCTGTGATACAGCAGTACGGTAACAAATACACACCTGAACAGTACTACGAATGGTTAGGTAAGAACTTTACCACTCTGATCAAGCAGGTTACAGTGCAGTAATCACTGAACTATGTGGGAATTCCCCATGCACTGCTGGAGTTCTCTCCCACACCAATCACACAAGCTGTTACTGCTGTGTATTCAATCAGAGTCCATGCGCCAGTTTTTGGATTAACTGTCAGCACTGTGCTAGTACCTTGTTCACTAGTGGCACCACGCCATTGTGGTGTTTCTCCAAATTCCTCTATCATGGTTTTAAATACTCGTTCCGTGGCATCACAGATCACTGACTTGCTTAATCTGCGTGTTTCAGCTTGTGTTGTAGACACAAGTGCTAGCAATGATAGTAGTGTTAAAAGTTTCTTCATCATATATTTAAGTACTTCTGCAATTTTTTACGCGGCAAAAAAATAGGCCCCTAAGGACCCATTTCTTATTGTGTTGACTCTAGTTCAACAGTGTGTCTATGGTCACATCAGCATCGGTTCTAGCACCATCTGCACCACTGGCTCTGCGCCAACGCACACTAGTACCGCTCGCAAACAAATGCCCCGTGTCTGTGGGATCTTGTACTATGGTCACTCTGTGTGCTGTGATCTTTGAGACTATATATCTAACTGACGCATTGTCATGTGCATAAAAGAACATGTAGCCATCAGGCAAGTTGCCATAGTAGTATTCACCAACAGGGCTAATTCTAGCTATGGCAGTGCCATTGGCATTTTTAACCAAGAACCTACGTGGTCCCAACTGTTTGACAATGTCAGCTTTGATATCATTTAGTCCTAGTATGTTAGCCCTAATTCTAATGTGTTCTACACCGCCAGTTATCACCCCAAAGAAATCGTAGTTTAAGCCTCCAACGCCCACTGTTTGTCCACTGGTACTGGTAACTGTGGGAATTACTAACGATCTGTAACCTGATCCTGGATTAGTCACCACAAATGTCACATTGCCCGAGGTCACTGTGGCAGTTGCTGTGGCCTGCACACCACCTGGTTCTTCTGGGGCCGGCAGTGTCACAGTGAGTGTGCCAGTTAGATTGGGTGATCCTTTGAAGGACTGTGTTATGCTAGTAACTGATCCACCTCCTAGTCCGTCGTCACTTGTAGTACTTTCTAGTCCAAAGTTGGTATTGCCAAATAGTGATTTTCTTAAGGGTCTGCCCATGATATTATATCCTTGTTGATCTATTTATAAGAATACAGTTCTGAGCATGCCCGCTAACATGCCCACAGCAAATGATACTACGCAGGCCAGGGTCAAGAAGCCCGTATAGGTGCCAGTATTTTCAATAAGATCGATTAGTGTCATACAGTGTATTTAAGGTTTCTGTTAGCTGAAACTTGCGTTTTACCGCTACGCTTCGCGAGTGAAAATTTTTGCGCTGAGCTTCGCTATGAAAAAATCTGCGGCCGCTTCGCGCTAGTTACTACGCACTTTACGGATAAATATTCTTAGCATATACGCAGAGGGAATACGTATGACTAATCTACGCAAGCTGATCAACACTATTGATTCTATCGATCACAACACCCAGCTCAACGAGGGTGTAAATGAAGCATGGACATTTGCCGGTAGCAGTGGCAAGACTCCTGACGGACTGGCTATAGAAGATCAACTCGACAGAGATTTCACGGGTCGTGCGGCATACAACAGCAGTGACAACGGGTATTTTGACGGTGAAAAAACTCAATGGGGTACTTGGAAAAAGAAGCATAAAAAGTGGCCACAATACGATCTCTACAGCACAGACGGCGGCAAGACCTATTCAGGCAATTGGACTGGACGAAGTCAGGGTGCCAAAAGCAACGACATTCCCAATACTAAAAACAACGGCTGGATGGCCATTGTGGATCTAGTCGATGCTGAAGAAACTACTGGTGGGCTACTCATGCCGCCCAACCTAGTAGATACCGCGGGCATGCGTTCAAAAAATCAAGGACTGGGATATTCTAATAGCCCGTCAATGCAGGCCAAACGAGCCATGCAGTTTGCACAGCAGATGGGTCTTAAAGATTGGAATCCAAAACAGGGATTTGATGTAGTGGCCAACTACATACCGTATGCACTGCATGTGTCACCAGGAGAGAGATTCAAGGATCAAAATGGGGACAAACAGGTTCGTGTTCCTGTGAACTTGTTCAGCGATGCGGAACGAGCCGATATTGCTAAAGCTCGATGGTCCGGCTCTAATTCATCGAATGTGAGTATTGGCGGCTACAGTCTTTTCCATCCAGATGCGCCTCAAAATGGTGTGGGTCTAGAGGACGAAGAAGATAAAGACATTGTACTGGGACAGCCTAGAAAGCAGGCTCCAGGATCTACAAACAAACCTGCAGCCAGTAGCGGTGGTGTTTTTGCCGCTGATGCCGCCACTACAACACCGGTAGAAAAAGTAAAAACTATCCCAGTTGATCCAAAAGTAAAAGCCATGCAAGAGGAAATAATGGCCAAGGATCCTGCCGCATTGAAGTTCGGTGCAGACGGAAAACTTGGCCCAGAAACTGCTCGAGCCATGGCCAAGTATCCTGACATTGCTAGAAAGTACATGGGCATTGTGATGACTACAGGCGTGTCTATTAAATCTGCTGTCAGAGATGTAGCTAAAGGAATTAGAGACTTTGGCAAAGATATCTGGAACAGTATCACTAACGAAAGTGATAACAACATAAGAACACTGATCGATAGACTTGATCAAATCGACGATAAGAAGGGCTAATATGAATAACGATTTAAGGACAATAATCAACACACTTGATTCTATAGAAGAAGGTGAAATTGGCCGTATAATTGATCTAGCCTGGCGTTAGGCTCAGTATAAATATACTATGAAATCAAATCGACAATAAGAAGAACTAATATGAACCACAACGAATTAAGAAAACTTATAGATCACATTGATCGCGGCGGCAAGACAGCTAGACAATTTGATCCCCAAACTGGTCGCATCGTCAGTGTGCCAGTACACGAAGGTGAAACTGGCCGCAAGATCGGATCAGCTATAGGTGGTATTTTTGGCAAAAGTTCCGGCGATCGTCTAGGACAAATAGGTAGTGATATAGGTGACATGTTTGGTAAGTCTAGTTCAGACTCTAGTCCAGAAAAATCTAAAACAAATGCGCCTGGATCTGATAAGCCTAATAAAAATGGTCCTGCTAACATTTCAGATTTTTCTAGTGGTCCGGTTGCGGCCACTGGTCCAGCCGCGGTTAGCGGCGGTGGCCATCCAGGCGGTTATCCAGGCGATCTTACACGGCAGGGCAAAGCAGGGGAGCCGCCACGCCCGACAGCTGCCGAAGAACAGGCAGCGCGGGCACCTGGCGGCGGCTACTATTCAGACTCAGTCTTTTCTCGGAAAATGGATGCAATAACGCAATTTCACAAAAACCCCAACGGTAACAACGGACATGATGGTTCAGGCATTGATCCTAATGACGACCCTGAAGATCCTAAAACATGGCCAAAGGGTGTTACAAAAGCATCAGACTTTGGCTATCTAGATCCCAACGGCATGTGGATACCTACACCTTTTCAATATAGGGATGAAAATGGCGATTTCAAAACTCCTAAGAATAGCCCAGCAAACTGGACAGGAATACCGCACAGCAAATGGACGCCATTTCAACTTAAACTTGAAAAGTTGCAGGATAAATCTGCCTATACCAGTATGTCTGCTATCGAACAAACTAAATCTGTAAAACTGCCCAATGGTGCTCCTGATATCCCAGGATTCCAACAGGTAGATGCAAATAAATTCAGCAACGATGCCAATGGCCCTGGTGTAAACAAAACTTTAAATTGGGTCTATGCTTACAAGAAAGATGGCATGCTCAGTAAGGATTTTATTTTAATTTGTCCTGATCTGTTCTACAACACAAAACTTAGTATAGGCAGACACTATAGTGGTTGGAACAGCGGTGGGATGAGGGCTGACAACGACCGGGTGCCATCAGCTAACGGCACAGTCTTTGTTGCCGCTCAAAGTTTCAACGCCAATGACATGATATTAACAGTTGTTGTACACACCAGTATAGGTGCTGGTAATATTGGTGCTCAAATTCTAAAGAGTATATCAGGTTCACTTAAACCTTTATAAATACGTCATGAGAGCAAAAGAATTTATACACGAAAGCACAAACAAAGACGTTGTACGTATGCAACGTGAGCTCAAGGCCGCGGGTGCGGATCTTGGCACATATGGCCCTGCCAAAGACGGCATTGACGGCCGCATGGGTCCTAAAACACAAGCTGCCATGCAAAAGTTCCCCGCAATTGCCGTCAAATATAAACAAGCACTTGTTAATGTTCCACATGCTAGTGATGCTGAAGTTGCACAAGGTGTACGAGTCGGACCTAATGCTAACATTGATAATGATACCAGAGCCAGAGCACAAGCTAGTGTACAAGATCTTGACAAAAAAGACAGCGGCAGTGTAATGCCGGTCAACGGCCGTGTAACAAGTCCGTTCGGCAGCAGACATGCACCTACCGATGGCGCAAGTTCCAATCACCTAGGTGTTGATTTGGCTTCAGCGACCGGAACTCCTGTTCGTGCACCTATCTCAGGCAAGGTGGTTTATGCTGAGATGGATGACAACGCTTGCGGAGGAACCATTGCCATATTCAACCCGACTGACAAGATCAAGCATCGCTTCTGCCATTGTTCTAAAATTGACGTTGTGGTAGGGCAAAGCGTAGAGCAAGGTGATATTGTGGGCCTGACTGGCGGCGGCCCCAAAGATCCTGGCAAAGGCACATCAACAGGTCCACACCTACACTGGGAAAAACAAGTGGCTGGTGCGCAGGTCGACCCGATGGCGAACATGGGATAATTATGAGAGCACGTGAATGGTTATATGAAGTTAAGGATCCCAAAGTTGCAGCCTTGCAAAGAGCACTACGCAAAGCAGGTGCCTTGAATGTTGAAGGCCCATATTTAGGTCAGCCATTAAGAGTTGATGGGAAAGAAGGTCCTAACACTCGTTACAATATGGATCGCCCGGAATTTGCCGGTATTGTTCGTCAGTACACAAATCCATCAGCTCCCCATGCTAGAGGTACTGTAGCTGATGCGGACAGTCTTGTACCAGGCGAAGAACTAGCACCAGCAGTTGACCAACGTGCCGCAGTAAGTCGTATACAAACAGGTATAGCTCCTACGGCTCCAATAACAGTAGGTCCGGATGACTATGTTGCGCCGCAAACTGCGCCTAAAGAATTAACTCCACAACAACAAGCACAACAATCTCTATCACAGGCTACTAGTATTGCGGGAGCCGCTACAGTTGCTGGTGCTAGACCGGCACCTCCACATACTACAACTCCTGCAAGTGCAGTTGAACCAGCTGTGCCTACAAGTATAGATCCGATAGTAAGAAAACGTCAAGGACTACCACCTGCTACCACAGCAGAAATTGATGCTTACTCAAAAGTTCATCCTCCTGTAGTCGGGGGTGTAGTAGACGGATCAGGTAAGCCTATTATAAGCGGTGCCGCTGCCGAAATTGAAAAAGACGCTAGAAAAGCAGCCAAGGATCTTGAAACAAAGCAAGGGCCCAATGCTAAGATTGACGATAAAACTAGAACTGACGCAGATGCTCAAGTCAAATCTACCATGGCCCAAAACGAAACTGGTGGAAATTTTGATATAACATTCAGTGATTATTTAGATAAAAATACTATTAAAAATGACAAGTACAAGACAGTTGCACAATGGTCTCAACAAACTCTAGGTACTCCATTACAGCTAACTCAATTGACTTTGGATCAAGTTAAGGCCTTCCAGCAATATAAGAATTCTGTGGCAAAAGATAGTGGAGCAGTTGGAGCATACCAATTTATGCCAGATACTCTGTTTGCTCCTGATGGTCAGGTAGCGAGGATGAAAATTCCAATGACTGCAAAATTTGATCAGCAATTACAAGATAAGATTTACAACCACTATTCGGCGGAGAACGATGCTGTCCTTACAAAGAATAAAATACCACTTACTCCGGGTAATCGATATATGGCACACTATCTCGGAGCAGGGGGAGCTACATGGGTTTATAGCGCGGCAAAAACTGATCCAAACATGACCATTGCAGATGTATTTACTAGTCACAAGCACTCAGACCCTAGCCCACGCAATCCGGAATTAGCCATACTTACAGCAGGTGAAATGCCAGAAATCATGTCCAAACGTATGGCCGGCCAGATAGGCTATGGTAGACCAACCCCACAACAATTTGCCGCTTTGGCAAAACAAAGAACCCAACTAGCGGCTGCGAACAAACCTAAACCACCAGTCGCTTAAAAATCTAGTTCTAGATGACGAGTTAACTGGCATGTATACGGCATAGTTACGTTCTAACCACTAATTAGGCCTTTTTAGACGTGTTTAGGTTTTGAGCTGTAAATTTTAAATTTTGTATGCGAAAAACCAGGTCTTACATAGCTGTTACTACAGGTTAGTGAGAATATTTTTTTCGTAAATTTAGCTAACACCACTTTAATAAGAACAAGGTCTTATTTCGTTCTCGACGAAATGCGATACATGCTTCCCAATAGTTGTGTTCTTGATTAGTACTGAACGCCCACTCTACCAAATGCGGTCCTGTACACTTTTCTAACCATTGCTCAACATCGTTGACTGCTTCTATCCAGTCTTGTTGATAATGACGGGGATCTATCGGCCACGGCGCTGTGGCTATGTATATGAAATTGTGATACTCAGGTAGGTACCTAACTGTGCGCATATACACGTATTTACAAAAAACCAAAAATTATTCTGATTTTTTATAGTACTGATAATTTACACTGGTTTCGTTTTCTTTATGGATTGTAGCGCCGTTTTTCAAGTGAAACTTACGGGCCATTTCAGTTTGCGGGCTAAGTGTAACTATGTCTTTGACATCTTTAAATTCACTTAAGATCCATTCTGCGGCAGCTTTGATCAATGCCTGCCCGGCACCTGGACTATAACTCCATATGGTGTAAAACACTGCGGTGTCGTGTGTCTTGTCCATATCAATCAAGTCTTGTTCATTTGTGGGAATATGCTTTAACCACTGTAAACATGTGGCCGCCAGTATTTCTTCACCTGCACGTAATATAAGAATTTCGGCAGCATCATTGACTCGCTGTTCTAGTGGGATATGTGGACGTACTGGATCGTCTTTGATCACCTTGGCCAAGGGATCGTCTGTTGATCGAAGGTGATAAAGTTCCATGATAGTCTTTTAAATGTATTATATACGTACTTATCATTTCAACAAAAAAACGTCATTTATCTCGGTAATAGGTATTGAAACTTACTGTAATTCTATCAGAGGATTGATTAGTAATACATGATCCGTGTTCTAACCAGCTGGGAAATATTATTAGTAAATTTTCTTCGCAAGGTATTTTGTGCGTGTCTTCGTTGAGATAATTGCTTTCAGTAGCTTGATATCGATTCTTAAATGTTTCACATTGACGCAGTGGTTCTAGAGGGCTACGGAATTCTAAATCAAGCGAGCCTTTTGGTACATTAAGATAGTATGCTCCGCTTACAACACTTCTAGTATGCCTATGCCAATCAATTCGACTATCCTGCCCTAATACATTTGCCCATGAATTAGTAATTTCTAAACTATCAATATCAAGTGCATCTGCCCATTCGTTTACTATTTCTGTGAACAATAATTTTAAGTTGCTCAATAATGGATTGTTGAGCAGTGTATGGGAAACGCCATATGTTGATAATCCTGAATTTAATAATCCATGCGGTTTTTTATTAGTTCGATTTATAATGTCTTTAAGGATCCGTGTATCCTTATCAGGTTCAATGTAGTGTGTATGAATTACTGTGGGAAATAGCAAGTGTTGCGTCATACATCATCCTGCGGCAAATTATCTAATAGTTGTCTTAGTTTACTACTTTCAACCTGTGCTCTAACTTTAGGCACTGCTATTCCACTAGTTGGATCTGTTATTTCACCAGTGGCTGCATTCACAGTCTGGCGCTGTTTAATACTGTTGAGTAGAGTACTGCCTGCACTTTGACTGTTGTGATTTCCGTATCCGTCCTCTTCTGCTAGGTCAGTGATACGCAAACTATCTATGTTAAATTCTAGATCGATCTTCATTCCAACCCCAGAACTACTACGTGTTTTCATTAACTGGATTTGATAACGTCCACGCTCACGCATAGCTCTGCTTGTAAAGATACCAAACACATTGTCTGCTGTTTGTATCTTACTCAATCCACCACTAATATGACTGTGATCAAACTCAACTTCTTCAACTGCTCCGCGATTTAACTGTGCCGCTGTAACAAATACACAGTTCTTTTCAACTGCAAGATTTCGCAATTCTTCTGACACATACTTGTCTTTGATGAACAAGTCTGCTGGACTGATTTTCTTTGACATAGGCATCAACAAGTCCAAATAGTCTACTAGTAGCACATCAACCTTGCGCCCTGTTTTAATTTCATATTCTTTAAGATAGCTTCGAATATCGTTAGCAGTCTTACCCGACGGCATGTACTTGACCTGATATGTGCCAGACTTCTTGCCAATCATTTTGACTTTCATTTCAACATCATCTAAGTTCTTAAAGATCTCTCGAGTTGCCATACCAGTTACCATTGCATCCATACGCATGGCCACTAGTCCCTCACTAAGTTCAAGTGTTAGATAGACTACATTAAGTCCTGCAAGTGCCCAGTTAATACCTAAGTTAGCAAGGAACAAACTCTTGCCTGCGCCGGATCCGCCTGCGAATATATTCAGTTCTCCGCGATTCATACCACCAAATAGTTTGTCATCAACTGACTTCCAGCCAGTACTAACTTGTCCGTTATTGTCTTTGATCTTCATCAGTCGGCTTCGAGGATCTAGCCAATAGTCAGTACCAAGATCTTTCTGTAGACCTACTTGGATTGCCTGCTTGATCTTTTCTTCAACTGTGCCGTACTCACCCTTTTCCAACATGTCTGCCGCTTCTAAAATTGCCCGCTCTAGCCCCTTGTGGCGTGTAAATGTTTCAAAGTCACTGAGCAACCAGTCAAAGTGTTCTTCACGCAAGTTTGCAGGAACTTTAAATGACTGGTTTGTTGCCGCATTGACAATTTCTTCTGTTGGAACTACATTGTGTTCTTCAACATATTGATTGATAAATTCTGCGGCTAGTTGTAGTTTGCGATCAAACAATGTATGATCAAAGATGCTTTGGCATCGTGCAAATGTCGCCGCATCTGCCAGCATCATTTCCAAATAAACTTTTTGTATTTCGTAACCGTATTCTGTATTTTGTATCATAGTATATTATAACTTCTTTAGACTTTAATCTCAATATGTTTGACTGGATCCCATCGATAGTCCCATACACGTTGTTTTGTGTGATATAGTACTGCTCCGATACTTGAACTAGGATCGCCTGGGTTGGGCAAGGACCAAACATGATTCCAACCTTTAACTATGTACTCATTGGCTTTACTATTCATAGCACATCCACCCATATACACTAGACTATCTGTATCAATTAACTGTCTAGCTTTGAGCATGACCGCCGAAACTTGATCTTCAAATACTCGTTGAACTGCGGCCGCAATATCACATTGATCCTGTAGATTAGTGATAGTATGTGGCCAATCTAATACTCCTCTATGTAGGTTACGAGTTAGCTTAACCGTGTATTCTATGTAACTTTTAACTTCGGTGTAATATCTTTTAGGATCGCCTTGATCGCTCATTTGCTGTAACAGGTATTCGTCTTTGATCGGAGTAAGTCCGCATAATTGTGTAAACGCACTATAGAATAATCCTAGACTATGTGGATAACTTCTACTCCATACTTTGCGCATTTCTCCGTGCTTACCTTCCCAAATAGTAGCACATTCAAATTCACCTATGGCGTCGAGTACCACAATAGCACAATGATTAAAAGGACTGGTATAGTAGCCTGCGGCTGCATGGCTAGCATGATGCGGAGTATAAGTGATCGGAGCATAATGAAATTGTTTAGTATTCTTTCTTGGCAATACACTTAGATCAAATGCTGTGCTATATTGGCCAGCATAGATCTGTCTTGCCTTCTTTATCCACGGACGTTCGTACCAAAACAGTCTGCTAGGACTCCCGTGATTAAGTGCTTGAACGGTAGTTACACTTTCTAATTGATCACTCTTACCGCTATAATTATTAACTAATCGGCCGTCGTTGAACACGGCAATACTATGACCGTGGTTGAGAGCATTTACTCCCCAGACTATCATTTATAGATAAATGGATCACGTTTGCGCAATTCTGCCAAACGTTTTTTCCACGCCTTGTGTTCCCTATACCAACGCATGGGATTACGTAAAAAATAAAAAAAGTTACTCATCATTTTCCTTAAACCATTTTTTTGCTCTAAGTTGTATCTTAAGACTGTTTGATTCTTTTGCTGATGTAATCAGATATAATGTGGCTAGTCGGCCTATCTTCATCACAGCATCGTTTACATCTTTGACACCTACAGGCCAGTCTGGCATACTTACTGACCAACCATACTCTATTGCTTGCTCTACAGTTCTAGGACCTTCGTGATCTTTGTCCGGAACAAGTATAATTTCTTTACCTAGCTGTTTAAGTAACCAGTTTTGACTGTCTTTTACTTCAGCACCTAGTATAGCACAACCGTTAATACTTAGCGCATCAAACGGGCCTTCGCTAACAATTACGAACTCACGACTGTCCTGTTGTCGATCTAAATTAAACACATAACCGGGTTGTTGCTCACTTAGATATTTAGGTTTAGCATCGTTAATAGCACGGGCAGTCCAGCCTACGACTTCACCTTTATAAATAAATGGAATTATAAGTCTGTTGCTAAAACCAATCTTTGGAGTCCAGTAAAACGGATAACTCCACGGATCAATTTTTCTATCAACTAGGTATGCAACGGCTTCGGTAAATTTTGTCGGAACCGCATAGTCTCCATCTGGAAGTTTTAAGAAGGTGTCTAACTCTTCAAAACTAATAGCATCCAGTGGCAATGCCCTTGCATCAAACTTTGGAATTATACTGCGAATTTCTGTAGTATTATTGTCGTCTAACCTAAGTGCTTCAAGCCGTAATTGATTAATCATATCATCAGGCATGTTTAAATCACGCATGAACTTATTCATTTTTTGACTGATGTGTCTGCCAGGTTGCCAACTTGCTTTGAAACCGCAATTGAAACAATGGTAACTTACAGCATCGCCACCGTTGACAATAAATCCACCACGCTGACGTTTATCATCACAGCAAGGCGCATTGAAACTTATCCAACCACTTGGCGTATGTTTGCGCTTGCCTGGCAAGTATTGTAGTAAGGTATCCGCGATTAGGCTCATAGCCTAATTATACTAGAATACAGTTATACTTGCAACCTTTCCGGACGGAACTGGGTTAAAAACACCTGCCACACTAAGTGTATATTGAGTCCATTTAACTCTAAAATAATTGTATTTTTCAATTGGTACATTGGTCCAACTGAACGAAACAGGAGTAGTTTCAGATACTCTAGAAGAAATTATATATGTTCTCAATGGCACAGCACTTTTCCAAGATTCTACTGAGATAGTGCTAGCAGTAGTTCCTTCTAGAGTAATAGTTCCAATGTATCCAATAGTCTTGATATCAAAACTTAGAGACTGCGTTGGAACTGCTTCGTAAAACTTAGTTGGAATAGCACTAGAATGCTGTATAACATTACCATACAGATCGATTTCCCCAGTAAACGTATCGTACACACGTTCATCACGGAAAGTGGGCATAGCATTGCCTACTAACTCGATAGTGCCAACTGCTCCAAATCTGCTGTCGGCATACAAAATAGTATCAACACCTGCTTTCATGCAAGTAACACTATATTTTAAAAATTGGTCAGTTAGATCAGTTAGGTCTGCTTCAGGTATCATCACAGTGGCAATACCTTTGATAGCAGTTGAACTAACAGTATATGGGCTGTTAGGAAGCGCATTACCAGCGGCATCCATTACGTTAAGTCTAATAAGAGACAACGTGCTAAGATCGATACGTTTCTGATCGGCGTTCTTAATATCAAACTCAATTGTATTATCAATACCGTTATAAATTTTTAATGTTCTTTGATACACGTTAGTATACTCCGTAGTGAATCCTGCCAGATCGGCTAACAGCTCAATCCTATTAGGATATAAATATGATGAGATTTTTTGCATTTGGCAAAATCCTTTTAAGTATTTATGGCAAAACTAAGAGACGAAATAACACAAAATTTACCATTTGTTAGCGTTATAAACTACGGTGACAACGAGTATGTTGGGATTATAATAAACCAAGATCAATTCGTCACCAGCTTTTACGACCTAAACGCGATTAAAACACCAGAAGAGCGAACTCTATTTTTAGAAATAGGTGAAACTTGGTGGTGGGAATCAAACA
>Ga0209084_1002626_pt1 | contig 13783 bp, 10 predicted proteins | sample C_130820_MF_Meta_FD_187309 | JGI IMG/M metagenome (GOLD analysis project Ga0209084, IMG submission 187309) | Freshwater microbial communities from Lake Croche, Canada to study carbon cycling - C_130820_MF_MetaG (SPAdes) (version 2) | ecosystem: Environmental > Aquatic > Freshwater > Lake... | reverse complement strand
TATTGAATGCCCGCCCCGTCTTGCTACTACTGCCAAACCTTCATCTGGTACGGTGCCCGCAGCAGCATCTACTATAGTAGAATCATCATATCCTCCATCATAAATAGGTCTACCCGGAGTGCTTACACCCCACCCAACTCTGCTTGGACTTTCTCTCTGTGAACTACTACTAATAGCTCCTCGAACAGGGTCTCTAATTAATCCCTGTTGATTCAGAATCATTGCTGCATAACTATGCACTGGCTTAGGCTGTGTTAAGAAATCTGATGTATCTGAAATTGACCCATTATTTGTATTAATATTAGTAACAGGTAATCTAGTTGCGCCGCCGTAGCCCTGTGCTTCACCTTCTGTATTAGCAATAATATTTTCAGTTGCACCAATAGCAGGCACCATATGCAATGCTTCAGGTTTAGGAACACATCCAATCCAATATCCATAATTAGGATCGCCGTTAACGAAAATACATATAACGGTTGAACCTAAATCAGGCGGACTATACCACATACCATATGAACTTGGATTAGCTGTATAATCCCCAAACCCTTCTGACGGGGCTTTGGGTGTTACAAAGCCGTAAAAAGGAGTCATATATGAAACGGTTACCCAAGCCTCAGTGTTATCAGAATCCTCATCTCCCAAATCACTGATATAGACTTGCAGTCTACCTGACCTAGTAGGGTCGATATTATTTTTAACTATACCAAGTACAGGTACACTTCTAGTTACACCTCCACCAGAATCCGGTTTACTTGATTTCGTGGGGCCTAGTGGTTTAAATCCGTCTTCCATATTATCCCTCTCTTCCTCCACCAATAGATGCAACACTACTCGGTGTAGCCACTCCTGCATCACTTTCGCCGTCGACTACTGGACCAGTTGCGGTATTAATTGTTCGTTGATTATTTGTTGGAGAGCCACCCACTGAATTAGTTTGAACCCCGATTGGATTGTTGATTGGGGGAGGCGAATCCTGCATTAACCCAACCGGCGGAATTGAGGCTAGTCTTCTTGTTTCAGCATCACTTTGATTTTCTTGTGCCAATGCTCTATCATTCTTTTCTCTAGCAGAACCGTCGTAACCTTGATCAAATCCAAAAGTATTAATAGCACATGTTAAATCTTGAGTAAATCTACCATTTCTAAATGTATGAACTATACTAATAACTCTATAACTGATTCCTTCAACTTTCTGCTTAATTTCAGGTGGATAATCCCAAAATAATAAATCTTCGTTAATCGTCAATGTTCCGGTTGCGTTAACATAATCTAATGCTTCTTTAAAATCTATCTCAATAAATACCTGTCCAGAACTAAAATCTACTTTAAAATCCGTACCCTGAAAAGGAGTGTATAATGCAGGATCACCCGGTGGCTCGCCGGCTAACCAATCCGGATCTCCCATTATTTCTATTTTAGCAGTTGCCCAAGAACCCGGCTCATATAAGCTAGTTGTAACACTGTTTTGTGCTTCATACCCTACATTTAATTTACCTTGCCTAGGGGTAAGCTGTCTTTTACCTTGTGTATTAATGGGAACATCTGCTCCTCCTCCGGTAGACTTTGAACTCACCCCATCTGTTCCTAAACTTACGGTAAAATAAGCATTGTTTAGCGTTTGTTCATATTTTAAAACTTCGGAATTTTTACCGGTATACCAATACTTATATCGTTTTGCTGGACCGTAATATGGAGTAGTTCTATCAGCATATGCAGAAAGCATAATGGGTATTTCATATGGCACAATTATATATGTAATTTTATATGCAAAATCTTTTATCAATGGATCCCATTTTGCCTCTGTCAACACTGAAGATACATTATACCATCGTAATCGTTTGTTTGATGCATTTTCAATTGAATCAATATCGCCTGTTTTTGGATCAGGATCACTGTCAGTTGAATATACTTGCTTTAGTCCATCAGTTAAGTAACTGCTTTGTGAAATAATTTGTCCTATTGCTTGTACAATGGGCGTAGCTTTTTCAATATTAATCTGCCTCTCATTGCTATTAGGAGTTGCTGCTACGGATTCTTTATCATTAACTTGAGTCAATGTTTTTTTACCAGCAGTCATGGGCCATTTTGCTTTATCTAAGTCAGCCTTACTAACTATAGTAGCATTTTCTATATCCGACGCATCACCCCTAAATTCTACAGCATATATATTCTTACAGCCCTTAGAAATAGCATTAGTATCTTCTAGTGCCTGTTGATCATTATTTAATTTAGTCATTAATGATCTAATTAAATCCCCTACTTTATTTCCAGTAAGGGGCGCACCTTTATCAACTACACCTTTTTTAGTTCCCATTGCAACTGATGATGGAATACTAGCAGCCTTTATATTATAAACAGTAGCCTTTCCGTCTAATTTAAATTGAACTTCAGTGAATAAGATATCATAGTACCGATCAAAAGGCTTATCCAGTATATTACCGTCTATATCATAGCCTAAAAATTTAATCCCTAAAACAAAAAACTGACGGCTACCATTTCTTAAATCCTGTATATTTTTAGTTTGTGAATATTGTGTAATTTGATTAGAAGCAAGTTTTAAATTAGTTATAAAAGAAAACCCATATGGTTCTATAATTTGAAACGACATTTCATAATTTATAGTAGGAGACATTGTTTCATTTGATGAAACTGCGGATTTTATTTGCAAATTATCTATGTAGTAATCAAAGTTTTCAAACCCTGCTGCTCGTTTTTGAGTTGAATTAATTCCTCCATTTTGGCATAATATATATGCTCCTGTGCCACCACCGTTTTGGTTTAATATATTAATATCTCTTCTGCCATCATTAACAAATGCATCATATGCATCAGGAGTAATCATATACAATGACAGTTGATAATTGTAACTAGCAAAGTCTGCTAGTGGATTACTAAGGCGTTTACTTGGGTTGGGGGTACCTGATACACCTGGATCCCCTTCTTGGGTAGTAGGTACTTCAGGAGCTTCTACACCTTGAGAATTATAAGTAGTATAATCATCTTCCATATTAATTTCTCAATGCTGCGGTTAATGTAGAGGAGTTTGGTAAATAAATTTGAACACCTGTTACAAAATCAAAATAAGGATCTTTTAATCTATTGGGATTTCTCTGTGCAAAAACCCACCATAATCTAGAATCTGAATATAAATCATAAGCTAGTAAATCCGGTCTATATTCGTAAACCTTTGTTATAGACCAAAGCACATCTGATGCTAATGCAGGAATTGGTCTGTTTACCATTATATCTAAAAACTTTTCATTAACAATGTCAGTAAATTGATACGGACTAGTTGCACCATATATATTATTGGTTGCCATTTACCAAACTCCCTTAATTCCAGGTTGAGAAGAACCGCGCAGTAACTTACCCGAAGCATAATCTTTTAAGCTAAACTTAGTACTAATTACATTTCTAGACATAATTGGCACTGCCGCAATAATTATTTGCATTTTAGTCGGAACATATGTAGGATCTTTAGCACCTGTTACATAGTTTGTTTTAAAGTTAGGAGGAGCAGGTCTACCTCCGGGCTGTAAACCTGAACTACTTGTTCTTTCTACAGTAGGATTGCCGGTATTATTACGAACATTAGCTGCGCTTTGATTAACACCTGGGGGAGAATTTGCTTCTGTGTTAGCCCTTATATAATCAACATCATTGGGTAATGTATATGTAAAGTTAGTAATTGCCAATGGGTGTTGATTAAAATTGAATTCACCCAATCCTGTCAAGTAACACAAAGGCGGTGGTGTGCCGTTTTTAGGATTTAGATCATTACCATAAAACATCTTAGTAACGCTTCTAAAAAAATGTATTACTGCTAATAAGTACCTAGCTTCGTAAGTATCCTGTGCTGTAAAATCAGCAGTAATTGATATATTATCTACACTACTATTTTTATACTGAAACACTTTATAATTACTATGAGTTATATCTACAGGATCATAATGTGCCCCATATTGAACCTGTATACTAGGAGTATAGGGAAAAATGACACCATTAGTATCTTGTAAGGGTTCAAGAATTCCAGGAGCATCTTGTGATTTATACAAATAGGTAGCGCCCTCCGCCAATTGTAGTCTAACTCTCCAATCGGGTAGCCTAGACAAATAACTATTATCTTGTGATGTAGCTTGAGCACGAGTTCGTTGTACTGCACCTCGCGATCCTCTAGCTGACCCCTTTGCTGAAGGGTTTTGTGATATTTCGTTAGGAGGAATAATAGTATTTTGAGCTTGTACGGTGGCAGTAGGATCATCATCTACTGTGCGCTGTGTACGAGGTATGTCATCTTCAATTTGAGCATTAATAGTGGCAGTGGGATCATCTACTGTGCGCTGTGTACGAGGTATGTCATCTTCAATTTGAGCATTAATAGTGGCAGTAGGATCGTCGTCTAATGTGCGTTGAGTAATAGGTATACTATCTTCAGGTGGTCTATTCGAATATTGTTGAATCGGCGGGGGTGTATTATTTGCTACTATAGGTTCACCCGTAGTAGTTTGTGCGGGAGTTACCGTTGCTGGTGTACCTGTAGTTTGTATTGGTGAAGTCGTAGTAGTTTGTGCGGGAGTTACCGTTGCTGGTGTACCTATAGTTTGTATTGGTGAAGTCGTAGTAGTTTGTGCGGGAGTTACCTCTGCTGCTGTACTGGTAGTTTGTATGGGTGTAGTAGCAGGAGGAACGGTTGCACCATCGCCCGGTTGTTGTGTTGCAGGAGGCGTAGTGGTTTCAGTTTGTGGCTCTCCTTCTTGAGCAATATCTGCTTTGCTATATGCATTAGCAATAGCTCTCTTATTGTCATTAATTTGCTGAACGAGTTGATTTCTATCCCGTTGAATAGGATTTCGTTGTCTAATTAACGCTCTTCTCTGTGCTGTTAATTCAGCATCTAAAGCTTCAAATTCTCTACCGGTCAAACCTCCCGGGGTACTTGTAAGTCCTCTGCGTTTTCGTTCTACCTCTGCTAGTTGCCTATCTATATCTGCCAATTGAGATTCAGTCGCCGCAACTTGCTTAGCCAATTCTTCATTTTGTTGCTCATATTGGGCAGCTACCGCTTTCCACTCGGCCGCTGTAGTAGGGTTTGCCATAATAATATTATCCTTATTACTATTTAGCGTTAAAAAATCTTGCTTTTTGGAAGATAAATAATACTATCATCTTTCCCTTTTCAACCAATATATATTGTTATATTGGACCCGTTCTGCTATACTATTGGCAGCATAATTTTAAGGAACCTATGTCTATACCTTCAAAAAAACCTGTCAACTATTTAAATAATAAGGATATCCTAAAAGAAATTCATGAAAGCAAAAGTACTTATTGCTACTTTACTAAATCAGAATATAGTAGTTATGATTTAATTATTGATATGCCACATTCCCCACTAGAGGAGAGTTTTGAGTTTGCCTTAAAATCTGAAACTATTCAACAAGCTAAAGAGACTAAAGCTAATAAATTAAGTGCCGGGATCCCTGTTAAAATTGCCCCTGAAGATATCCCGATTAGTGATTTAGTATTCAGAATAATGACTTGGGATCATATTCCTGTTGCAGTTAAACAACCTAGAAAAACCGTCAAGAAAAAAACTGCCATAGATATTTTTGATTTTGAAGATAATGATCCTGATGAAATTTTTGCTGATCTAGAAGATACTACTACTAAAGGCGAAGTAGATGATATGGTTCATGTCAAAGTAAATTTTCCACCCTTTCAACATTTTAAAATTGATGAAAACAATAAATTTTATTGTGTTGGAAAAAGCCATTGGAAAGATGATATCGATAAAGGATCTTTTAGCAAAGATCACGGAACATTAACTAATAAATTAGCCAAAATGTATATCATGTTATGTGAAAAATATGCTATGAAGTACAATTGGCGTGGTTATACTTATAATGATGAGATGCGTAATTCGGCAATTCTTCAATTAACATATGTTGGATTAAGATTTAATGAAGCTAAATCTAGTAACCCATTTGCATATTATACTGCTGCTATTACTAATAGTTTTTGTCGAGTACTAAACACCGAAAAAAGAAATCAAAACATCCGCGATGATATTTTAGAAATGAATGGGTTAAACCCAAGTTGGTCAAGACAGGGCGTAGGTTCTAATTCACCAATATTTGAAGAATAAATTATTTGATTATAGTTCGTAAAAATCAGTAAAAAACTTTATGTAAACAAATATCATGATTTTAAATGAAAAACAATATCCATGTTTACACGATGATGGCTCTATTGAGTACCAATATAAGCCAATGGCATATCGTTTTAAAAATCTTAAAGATTTTGATTATTGGTATATTGAAATACATTATACATGGCGACCAGGAACTAACAGAATAAAGAATTTTGAAGATTTTGTCCCCGATTATATACTAGCACAATTAAAAAATAGTATAACTAAATTATTAATTTTCAGCGTAGAACCAATCACTACGGTAGTAGAAGATATTTATAGATTCATGCAAAAATTCAATGTACCGTATTATAATATAATATTAATGTGCGAATTAGTTGATATTAATGACTTTGTAACTAGTGTCAACAAAAAATATGACTTAGGTGAAATTAGCACGTATTATGCTCCAACAGGTGAGCTTAACATAAGCAGCGACTTAAAAAGATGCTATAAAAAATTTGATAATTTAATAACACTAGAAAAAAAGAAATATGATAAAAGCTTTATTAATTTGAATAGAAGGTGGAGATTGCATCGTCCATTATTTGTAAGTTTATTATATTGTCATAATTTATTAAATGCAGGATATGTAAGTTTAGGAGATACGGGTGATAAAATATCTGATTGGACAATTGTTATTGATAAATTGATTTCTATTGTGGATGATAATACTGCACAGTTATTATCATCCCGTAGAAATGAGTTAATAAATTTACCAAAACTTTATGTTGATACTACCGATCTGACAGACAATATAACTAGAATTGATGCGTTCAAAAATACAATATCTTTCTATAAAGACAGTTACTTTAGCATAGTAAGTGAAACATGTTTTTTTGAAAATGTCGGTAGATATTTAACTGAAAAACCATTTAAGCCCATAGCACTTAAACATCCGTTTTTAATTATAGGTCCAGTTAATACGCTTGACGCAATGAAAAAATTAGGATATAAGACCTTCCATCCCTATATTAATGAATCATATGATAGCGAACCAAATCAAATGCAAAGATTAAAAATGATTTTAGAAGAAACCAAAAGACTATCAACATTATCTGAATATGAATTAAGTAATTGGATAGATAAAGTTAAACCAATCGTTGAGCAAAATTATCAAACACTACGCACCAAAGATTATCGTAAGTTTGATATTAATAAAGTTGTACCTTAATAAGTAATTTAATATCATAATATGAGTAATCTTTTCAAAAAAGCCGCGGTTTTTACCGATATTCACTTTGGCCTTAAGAGCAACAGTTTACAGCATAATCAAGATTGTGCTAATTTTGTAGATTGGTTTATTGCCGAAGCTAAAAAAGAAAATTGTGAAACTTGTTTCTTTTTGGGTGATTATAATCACCACAGAGCAAGTATCAATATTCATACTCTACAGTTTGGATTACAAGCATTAGAAAAACTAAGTGCTGCATTTGATATTGTATATTTTATCCCTGGTAATCATGACTTGTACTACAGAGACCGCAGAGACATCCATAGTGTTGAATGGGCAAAGCATTTACCTAATGTTATAATCATTAATGATTTTTTTAAACAAGGTGATGTATCTATTATCCCGTGGTTAGTGCAAGATGATTATAAAAAATTAAGTAAATTATCTGGAAAGTATTTGTTTGGACATCTAGAATTACCACATTTTTATATGAATGCTATGGTTCAAATGCCCGATCACGGTGAACTCAATGAAAATCATGTACAAGGATTTGAAACCGCTTTTAGCGGGCATTTTCATAAACGACAAAATAGAAAAAATATTTGGTATATAGGCAATGCATTCCCTCATAATTATGCTGATGTAGGCGATGATGCTAGAGGAATGATGATATTGGAATGGGGTAATGAACCTGTATTTCGTAGCTGGTCTAGACAGCCTATATTTCGTGTTTATAAATTAAGTGATGTATTAGAAACTCCAGAAAGTTTGTTATTGATTGATAGCTATGTTAGAATTCATCTCGATATTGATATTAGTTACGAAGAAGCCAATTTTATCCGTGAAACTATGATTCCCGAATATAAGTTGCGTGAAATGACATTGATCCCTATGAAAACAGAAGCCGTTGAACAATATAATTCAGAAGGACTCAAATTTGAATCAGTTGACCAAATCATTATTGACCAAATCAACGCAATAGAAAGCAACAGTTTTGATAAAAGGCTTTTATTGGACATTTATAATAATCTATGATTATATTTCGTAATATTACCCTGCGTAATTTTTTATCAATTGGGCAGGTAACACAAGCAGTTGATTTTAACAAAAAAGAATTGACTTTGATTTTAGGTGAAAACCTTGATCTAGGTGGAGACGGTGCTAGAAATGGTACAGGTAAAACTACTCTAATTCAAGGTCTTTCTTACGCTCTCTTTGGAGTGCCCATTAATAGCATTAGAAAAGATAATCTAGTCAACCGTACCAATGGTAAGGGAATGCTGGTTACTCTTGAATTTAATGTTAATGGCATTGATTATAAGATTGAACGTGGACGAAAACCCAATGTACTCAGATTTTATGTTAATAATGATTTACAAAAAGGTACGGATGATGCTCAGGGAGAGAACAAAGAAACTCAACAGGCTATAGAAAAAATTATTTGCATGTCCGCGGATATGTTCAAACACATTGTTGCACTGAATACTTACAGTGAACCATTCTTGGCTCTTAAAACTAATGAACAAAGAAATATTATTGAACAGCTTTTAGGAATTACTATTCTTTCCGAAAAAGCTGAGGTAATTAAAAATCTAGTTAAAGAAAGTAAAGATTCTATTCAATCCGAAGAATTCAAAGTCAAAGCCATTGAAGAAGCCAATAAACGTGTTAAAGAACAGATTGAAGCACTAAAGCGTAGACAAAAACTTTGGAAAACTAAACACGATGAAGACTTAGAAAAACTCGCTATTGAGTACACTAGGTTAAGTGCCATTGATATAGATAAAGAACTACAAGCACATAAAGATTTAGTTATCTATAATGATCAGATTCGGTTACAAACTGAACATGAAAATAATCTTAACAGAGCAAAAAGTGATTTAGCTAAAGAAAAGAAAGCTTGGTCTAAACTAGATACCGAAGTTCAAACTCTCAAAGAACACAAGTGCTATGCATGTGGTCAAGAATTTCATGATGATTCCCATTCAGTAGTTTTAAATACAAAGATTGCCGCATTGGCCGAAAGTAGAAAACATTTAGATGATTTAGAAGTCACTGTAAAGAATCTCGAAAATAATCCAGTGTTTATCTGTACAAAACCTACCACTCATTATAAAACTGAAGCAGAAGCGGTTAAACATTCTAGTCAGATTGCTAATACTCTAGTTTCAATAGAAAATAAAGCAGCAGAAGTTGATCCATATGACGAACAAATAAATGAAATGGAAAGTCAAGCTCTACAAGAGATTGATTTTGAAAATATTAACAAATTAACTAAAACATTAGAACATCAGAAATTTCTATTAGACCTATTAAGTAGTAAAGATTCATTTGTTCGTAAAAAGATTATTGACCAAAATCTATCTTATCTTAATAGTAGGCTTACTCATTATTTGGATAAGATTGGTCTACCCCATCAAGTAGTATTTCAAAATGATTTACAGGTTGAAATTACTGAATTGGGTAGAGAACTTGATTTTGATAATTTATCACGCGGAGAGCGCAATCGTTTAATCTTGGGGTTAAGCTTTGCATTTAGAGATGTGTGGGAAAACTTATACTCACCTATCAATACTCTATTCATTGATGAACTAATCGATTCAGGACTTGATACAATGGGAGTTGAAAACGCTATAGCTATTCTTAAAGATATGTCGCGCCGTAGACAAAAATCTATTTGGCTTGTTAGTCATCGTGAAGAATTAGCTGGCCGTGTTCCCAATGTTTTAAAAGTTATAAAAGAAAAAGGCTTTACTAGTTATAGTACAGCTACCGAAGTAGAATAATTTTGATACGATAAAAAGCCATGATAAGTAAAAGCATGTCATCACCCAGTAAAGATAAAGGCTCAGCATTTGAAAGAGAAATTGCCAAATTTCTAACTAAATTATACGGAGAAAGTTTTATCAGAGCGCCTGGCTCAGGGGCATATATCGGTGGCAGCAACCAACGGCGTAAAGAATTTTTACATGAGGGACAAGTTCGCAGTTTCAAAGGCGATGTTGTACCTGGACAAAATTTTGGTAGAATGAATATCGAATGTAAATCATACGCTGATTTCCCTTTTCACTTAGTACTTACCGGTGATTGCAAGCAACTAAATAGTTGGCTGGCCCAATTAATGGATGTAGCTGAAGCAGATGATCTTAATTTACTGTTTATGAAATTTAACAGAAAAGGAAAATTTGTTGTAGTTCAATCCAAATTGACCTGGGTTACGGATCAATTTTTATACTACACTAGCTCAAATTTGGGCGATTGGCTAATTATAGAATTCGATCATTTTTTTAAACTCAATAAAGATTTAGTAAAAACATACTCAGGCACAATAGACACCAAGTCAATTTTAAATATTCAAACTAAATCCCTTATCTCTATTAATACATAATAAAAATTTGTTTGGTCGAGGAACCTCGACCCTCCTTGAATCAGCCGAGGTAAGGCTCGTTGCCGATGGATCTGGAGTAAGCACAAGTACCTGGTGTATTTGTGGAATACCGACAGGGCTCTCGTTATGTGTGCGAACCCTGAACAAGTCTATAACAACTTCATCTTTGCGTTATAGAATGTGCGTTGCGGAGACGTTTAAATATGAACAGTCTCACTACAGTCCCAATAAACTTTACAGAGCAACCGGTAGCGTATAATAGCCCAAATAGCTGATTATACGGGGAAAGGATGACAATGGATGACGGTCGTGGCAATGTCCCAATCATTGGTAGTGCTGAACAGCACTACCATGGCTTTCTAATCGGCAATATACTTTCTTTACTTAAGTTGTTTTAAAGAATTTTTAAGAGTAAAAATAAGACCGAACGAAGTGAGGTCTTAGATGAGCTATAGCTCATCTCTTAATGAAGAGAAAAATAAAAAATATAAATGAATAGATATGGTTAGAAAAAAGGCAATTGACTCTTTTTCGTAGTCTCTAAATTGTTTTCTATCAACTCATTTATTTGCTCTCTTTCTACCACGGACATATTCAGTATGTCCTCATAAGACACACCGCCCCTCATATACCAAGCCATTGTTATGGCTGATTTTTTAATTTCATCAACGGCTTTTTCGTAATTCTCTACTAGCTTCTGTATGCCTTCAGGGGGAAGGCGCAGAAGCATCATTCGAAAAAATCGGAAGTATTCAATGTAAAGGGCTGTTCGTATTCATGTTGGCAATGTAAGCATTTCATACGCAACGGCTTAATTTCAGTTTGACTCTTTAAATCCGCATTATAATCACGAATCGTAACATACATTTTTTTGTCACAATTTCTTAAGAAATCAAAAATATATTCTTTTTCAGTAACCTGTACAGCTGGTGTCTGAATATATTCTATTGCTTCTGTAAGCAATTCCATAGTTAAATTAGTAACGGATTCTAATGCTTGCTTACTCTTTTTAGTACGCTCATCATTATCCATTTCATTTTCTATTTGTATGAATAATCGTTGAACTTCAAATTGACCAAGTGCAGCGTCATTCATTTGTTTGTATGTCAATGGTCTAAATTTAATTAATAGATCATTAACTTGAAGTTCTTGATGATAATTACCCGCAGTCAATGATGATAGTAATCCTGTTAGATTTACACCATAGGTGCTAATTTCTTCACAGCCGGTGCATTTGGATTCTATTTCCATATCGTTGCCGCCACCGGCGGCTCTAATACCTATAAGTATTGCATCTAAGTCAATGCTATTAATTAGCCATGGATTCTTAATATCAGGCACACAACTTTTGATTAATTCACACATTGCAGTGCCGTTGAATAATGCATCAGGCGTCTTAGTAGTAATTTCATCGATAGCAGTCATTGGATAGACTGGAAGTTCTCCTGATTCAGGTATGTTTACTACTCCGGGAGGATAATAACTCCCTCCACTAGGTAGTTTAATATACACTGATGGACGACGAAAGTACTGTTTTAGTGGGTTGTTATCGAGTGCCATTTATATTCCTTTATGTTAAAAATTGGGCTTTACCCAACAATAAATACTACATATATTTATTGGTAAAAAACCCATGGACGAAAATAATTTAAGTGAGAATATGGCCCAAATTGCTGAGGCCTTGAATCGTAACACAGAGATGTTGAATTCTCTGTTAACTTTCAACATGGCAATGTTGCCTAAAGATCAATTAGCAAAAATGAACCTTGAAAATAATATCAGGGGTCAGGCTCAGGCTTTTGATGTTTTAGGTGATGCTACACGAGGATATACTCGTGTACAAAAAGATGCGTATGAAAGTGCCGAGAAATATCAAGCGGCCATGAATAACTTTAAGGCTGGCCTTGATAATGGTCAAGCCGCAGTAGAGTCATTTACAAAAGCTGTATATAGCGGGGAAAGATCATATTCCAAATATGAGGGTACATTAAAAAGTTTAGCGGATGCCTCTACTAATGTCCTTAATAATTTTGGTTTACTTGGCAAAACTTTAGGATTTATAACACAGGGTATCGCTAAAGTAGGCGGTGCATATTTAGAACAGGCTGACAATGTATTAAAAGCCTCTGATCAATTATCTAAAATTGGCAATGCCGGGGCAATGACCGCTGAAGAATTGCTTAAGACAGCCCATCAATCAGGAATTACTAGTAAAAACTTAGATTTATTAGTTAAGCCATTGCAAAACATGGGCACTTCTATTACCAGTTTAGGTGGAACTGCATCTGACGGTATTAAATCTTTTGCTGCATTAACTAAGATCACTAACCAACAGCGCGAAGGGTTTCAGCGCTTAGGGGTAAGTCAGGGAGAATTAATACAAAATCAATCTGACTATATAAAACTTCAGGCAATGTCCGGTAGAAGTTTAACGAACGAAATGAAGGATCGTGGTGCTCTACAGAAAGCAAGTTTAGAGTATACAGAAAATCTTTTGGTTTTGTCAAACCTTTCAGGGCAAGATGTCGAATCGATTAAGAAAAAACAACAAGAAGCAGCTAGGGCCGTAGAAGCGCAGATTGCACAAATTCAATTAGAAAATAAAGCTAGACAATTAGACAAAGCCGGTAGAGAGGACGAAGCCAAACTGATTCGTAAAGAAGCAGAAGGTCGCCGAGATGCAATTAAAATGTTAGCGGCTACCGGTGATCAGGGGCTAACCAAAGGTGTTCGTGAATATCTTAGTACTGGCACAACTTCTAGTGACGAAGGTCAAGCATTGGCCAGATTAGGCTTAGTAGAAGAGTTACAAAAACTTAAAGCCGGTATTGCAGCAGGTGGTGATGCTCAAAAACTTACCGCGGAATTTCAAGACAAATATAACCAAGCTATAGTTAAAGCTGTTGATCAAGTTGGATTTTCTGCCTCTAGATCGGCTGAAGTGGCCAAAGCTTTTGGTATTAGTGAAGAGTCACTTGAAAATGCAATTAAGCAGCGTGATAGAAATTTATCAGAAGAACTGGATGCCTCA
>Ga0209084_1002625_pt1 | contig 13785 bp, 19 predicted proteins | sample C_130820_MF_Meta_FD_187309 | JGI IMG/M metagenome (GOLD analysis project Ga0209084, IMG submission 187309) | Freshwater microbial communities from Lake Croche, Canada to study carbon cycling - C_130820_MF_MetaG (SPAdes) (version 2) | ecosystem: Environmental > Aquatic > Freshwater > Lake... | reverse complement strand
CAATACATACGAAACTGTACAGGTGGCAAGCACAATGGGTCTAGAAGATGTTGTACAGATAATTGCTTATACACACTTAGAGAGTCAGATTTTTACAGATACAAAGAATCCTTTCTTACATTCTACAAATGAAATGATGCGTAGACAATTAGAAATGAATGGTATTGTTGTTGGTACACAGAGCATTTTCAATTTATTGAACGTGAATGGTACAGCATTTCATTTGCCTATTCCCATTACTGAACAAGGTTTGTTAGAAGAACATCATAATCCACGTGAGGGAGTGTTGTTTGTTGGCAGATGGGAAGAAGGCAAGAACCCTGAACTTTACTTGGACTTAATTGAGCAAACTAAACTACCCGCACGAATTATGACTAATGCAAACGGTGCTAAAAAGTTTGAAGAACGACTAAAGAATATGGGCATAACTGATTACAAAATTGGTGTTAGTATCATTGGACAAGAGAAGGTAGACTTTATCACTAGTTGCCGTGTCGCATTTAATCCTAGCAGTGTGGAGAGTTATGGTATGGCTTTCTATGAACAAATGTCACAGATGCCTACAGTATGTTTAGATGGCATGCGTTGGACTAAAAATTTTAATAGTGAATATTTCTATGCTATTGATAAGAAACACGTGGCTGAATTAGTTACTAGATTATATAATGAATTCCCAACAGCAAAATCATATTATGATACTGGGGCATTAAAACACACACAACAAACAGAAACTGATGTGTTTCACAAATGGAATACATGCTTCAATGAATTTAATTCAAAACAATCAAGCAGTTCTACTGCAAAAATATTACAAACTCAAACCCTTAAATGTAGAGAGTTTATATTTTCTCTTAGGAATAAAAAATTAAAAATAGATGACGGGTCTGGCTTAAATATTTGCATAGATGATGCTAGATCAGCACTAGGTAATAAACACAAATATCGTGTCATTTACACAGATAAAAATACCTGGCTCACAACTGATCCTAGTTTTGAACCGAATGAAGAAGAAAATTTATTTGAATTTATATGAAAAAAGTATTAATAACAGGTAACTCAGGTTACATTGGAAGTCATCTTTCTAAGATGCTACAGAACAATTATGAAGTATATGGATTGGATATTAATCCACCGCAATGTCCAGTAGTTGAACATCATCAACATGATATCAACAGGATATTCAGTATTGGTATAGAGTTTGATTGTGTTATTCATTTGGCTGCATTAGTTAATGTAAGCGAAAGTGAACAAATGCCTATTAGGTATTACATCACTAACTTGAACGGTACTATGAATGTTATCAATAAGATAAAGACAAAGAACTTTATTTTTGCCAGTACTGGTGCAGCACAAGATTGTGCTAGCGCATATGGTATCAGCAAACGTGCAGCGGAAGATGTTGTGCGTGAATATTGTACACAACATAGACCTACACCCTATACAATCTTTAGATTCTATAACGTAATTGGTAGTGACGGGTTTGGTCCAACTAATCCTGATGGATTAATGCACAACTTAATGAGTGCCAAAGAGAAGGGTGAGTTTACTATCTTTGGTACTAACTATGATTCAAGTGACGGAACTTGTGTGCGTGATTACGTTCATGTAAATGAAATATGTGATGCATTACGTACTGCTATTGAAAAGCCAAGCAATCAAATAGAATGCCTAGGACATGGTGTAGGACATTCTGTTAGAGATATTGTTAATCTATACAAGAAGGTCAACGATGTTGAATTTCTAGTAAAACACGGTCCAAGAAGAAAGGGTGACTTGGCAGTATCTGTATTAGATAATGTGTCACCCTATATGAAAGAGTTATACTCTTTAGAAGAACTACTTAAGGTTTAGTCTTTCCCTACCTGTGTAGCTGTCTGCATGGCATTATCCAAGTCTTGTTTAGTGAACCGTTTCAATTCACCACGCAGCATTGCCTGCTTGATCTCTTCTGGACCAAAGTTCACATACTGTGTGTCAACTCCACCTGTTGCGTCTGGTCCTACCAACTGTTGTTCATTGTCAAATTTGCCACGGCAGTCATATGCTGTGCCATCTGGAGCCACTGTGTATACATGGTCTACACGATACTCAGTGTCATCAGCAGCATCATCGTCCCATCCTACATGGGCACGTATTTGCCAATCAGGATGTAGTTGTTTCAATGCTAGGGCCATCACATGACAATGTCCTGCCATAAAATCGTGACTCTTGCCTTCTGAGTCATCTTGTTCCCAGACATTTTGTGCAGCACGATGTTTGTTCCAGAAGCCAGCACCTGCATCTGTTTGCTGACCACTGCGGCGTATTTTATATCCCTTGCTTTTCACATAGTCATACATGGTTTGAGCAATGCCCTGACCACGAAAGCGTTCGTCCACTTCTAGGTCTTGTGGCATAAGATAGTCCCCGTCAATAACAAACAACACATGCCCAAGTTCTCTACTACCTGCTGAGGCTTTAACAAATAGTTCCTCATCATCTTTTTGAAGTAACAAATTTATACCATTAAAATTTTCTCTGTCCTCTGCCACACCTTGCTGATTAGATTTGTTCAATTGTTGTGCCAGCCATTGTTTAAAATCTTCACTATCCAATGTAGTTTCTTTTTTGGCAAAATAGTCTTTGTTGCCGTTTATATCTATTACACTGTGAACACCGTCAGTAGTCTTTTGTATAAAAATAGCCGGGTTGATACTTGTGTATCTATAAGAGTGTACTTTAAATTGTGAACCCACTTTTCTTAATTGTTTGTTTATGTCTGCTATTTTCTTGAATTTTTCTTTAGTAAATTCCGTGACATCTTGACCACGCTGAACATACTGTTGTTCTTTTCCTGCAAGATTTTCTGGATAAACAATTTTTAATCTGTCAGGAGATATCACATTATAAAACACAATTTCACCACCGTCGTATCCTCCAAAAACAAACTTGTCAGTTGGTAAAGGTTTAAATGCCAATACTAGACCGGTGTCACCTCCCCAACCAGTGCTACCTCCTAGTTTGGCATAAGCCAAAGCAGATTCCAAATCACCAACGGTACTTACTACAGTGTCTTGTGCTTTTTGTTCTGCTGAAGGAGCACTATAACCAGGACGCCCTGGTGCTTGATTGTGCCAGCTATTGTTCCACATCCATTTATTCAACCGAGGTCTCAGTCCTGACCTTGTTATAGAAGGAAGGTTGCCTCGTTTGGTACCATGATATACCATATCAGGTAATTGTGTTATTTCACCTTTGACTGCTTCTGAAACAAATTCACTTGCTCTCATTTTATGCCTTGCTGAACTGTGACAACAACGGTGTGCTGTTGTGCTGGTTGGGATGAAAATCTTTTTTCATAAAACTAAACCAGGGCTTTATTAATCCTGTCACTATGCCATTCTTCATACTGAAAAGTAATGAGGCAGCATCCGCCACAGTACGCCATTTGTACAATTGTCGATCGTGTCGGAGTAAAATGATTGTACTCTTGGCAATATCCCACATAAAGTTCATTGTGGTTAATATCATGGCTCTGCGACGGTGTCCGCCACCTATGGCATTCAGTGTGTTCATAGCCACTGCTTTGTGTTCAATTTCTTCAATTGAATGCCAGGTCCATACCTGACGAAAGTGCGGATGCATACTATCTAGCAATTCAGAATGGGTCAACATGTGTTCAGCAAAGATTGCAGTAACATGCTCCATGCTGGCTGTGACACACAACCATCCACGGTGTCCTAGTTTTTGTTTGGTCCATTCTAGTTTTTTCAGTGCTAGTTCTTCTAAGTATTCAGCAGGTAAACCTTGAGCAACTAACCAAGTGTTGTACTGTTGATGCACATAACGATGCCAGTTTTCTTGTTTGACAAACACAGTCACAGCTTCTAGGTCGTGTGGATCAGTCACTTGATCCCGGTAATTTTTCACACTGTCAATAAAGAACTTTTCACCATGTGGAAATGTGATACTCAGTGCGTTAAGCAAGTGAGTTTTGAATGGGCTGTTATCAAAATAGTATTTTGGTAACGATTGCGACCAATCTAGTCTTAGTTGATGTTCACTAAACATTTTAATGCCTCAATAATAATGTACTCAACACACCGGGATCGTTAGCACTAACATCACCTTCGCCCGGAGCAACAATAACATTGTATTTCATACCTGCTGGGATTTTATTTCTCTTGGCCATATATTCTGTATAGCTAAGAATACTTGAAGCACTAATGCCGTATTCTGTAGCAATACGTTGTTTCATGTCAGCAAGAGCTTCAGGGCTAGCAGGTTGCCATGCACCGTCTGCTGTCTTTTTCAAGTTGCCCTTTTCATCCTTAGCTAACAAGTCATAGAATAGTTTCTCAGGAACGATGCGACTATTCTTAGTTGTATCTAACTTAGGGTCTTGTGCCTTAACTTGTTTCTCTTGCTCAGTGTTAGCACCTTCACTCCAATTGATAATGAAGTTGTCAGGCTTCTTAGCTAATGCTGCACCAGCCATTTTAGTGTAAGCATAGAATCTAACATCAGGATGTTTAGCTGCCATCTTCAATGCCATGTCTAAGTATTCTGGGCTGAAGAAGTCACCAGCATCATGCCAGCGAACAGTTACTTGCCAACCATTAGGGAATTTCTTATCGCCGGCTTTTCCTTCTTGTGCTTCAGCAGAAATTTCACTGCTTAATTGATTGAAGAAACCGTCTGGATCATTCAATAGATATGTCAATATACGGCCATCACTTTGCCATGCTGCTTTGAACTGAATCTTGCCGCCCTTCATAGCAAAACAATCTACTTTACATGAACCTGCACCCGGGCATGTGTTTACTACGATTAAATTATCTGTTTGCTCATCTAGTGCAATTCCCACTAATGCTGCAAAACCAACGTTGAAGAATTGTTCAAACTCTCCATTAGAGTGCTTCATCTTTTCATTTTGTTTTAGTAATGCTTTGGGACGAACCGCTAGTGTTTTCTTCACTGCATCTTCATCATATGTCTTGCCATCTGGACTCAAGTAAGTGACTACACTACTACGATGGATATACGGCATCTTATACTTGTCTGCTTTTGTTTTACCAGACACATACTTTTCGTTGCCCTTTTTATCTACCTTTACATTACCACTTTTATCTAAGTCAGGTGTGCCCACGATACGGTTCATGTAGTCTTGAAACTCTTGTCCACCTAAGTCACGGGTCTGTGCTGGTAGTTTAGTCGCTTCATCTAAACCTGATAGTTTGCGAATTCTTGATAGATGCTTTTCATCAATATCTAAACCGTCATCTTCTTCCCCCGGATCATCTCCATAATCATCATCATTCCTAGGTTCAGCGAATTCAAATGCTATATCTGAGGGGCTTTGCCCTCCGGGTATACCACCGCCCATAGCAAAATTTGCCAATCCTATAACTTCTGAAGGACCTTCTGAAACCTCTTTATCAGATTTTTCATCAGGCATGTCACCAGCTTTAGCAACGAATTGCTGAGGCGTCATAATTGATATGCCACTTGGTGCTCCCGGCATCTTTGGCTCTACGCCTTCGTGTAATTCTTTAAAGTTCATTTTTCTTATTCCTAATAAATTGTTCGGCTATCATTACTAATTCATTCAATTCTTCTATAGATTCACAGTGCCATCTGCGTAGACTTTTATTTATGTTGCTGTTTGGATCTCGTGCTGTTTTAGCACCAGTACGATGTTTCTTCATGCCCTTCATTCTTGCACAGAATGATTTACGACGGGCAGCAGCTTTGCTACCCTTTTTAAGTTTGCTTGGCTTAGTTGTTACTGCTGTTTGAATCTTGCTGCCAGGATGACTGCGGCGATAACTACTTACACTCTTTTTACTCATCCCACCTACACGTTTGTTATTGTGCTTTGACCAATTTTCGCCTTCATCAACTTCTTGCTGACCAAAAGAATCGTACTGTGCTTGTGCTGCTGTTTTAGATTTATGTCTGTGAATCTCACCAGTAGGAGTTGTTACTAACCATTCAACATGGTCAGTTGTTCTACCTGAAGGATTAGTTGTTCTTTCAATCTTTGGAGTGGTCTTTACTACTGGTCTAGTATACTTTTTGAATTTATCTAAGTCACCCTCATCAATATTAGGATTATTGATTTGTTCTGCTACACTATTTAAATGGTCATTACTTGTAGTAACATAACTGTACATCCAACCATCTAGGCTAACGCCTTTATCTAATTGATTTTTAATATGTACGGCGTTTTTAATAATCTCACGAATCTCACCTTGAGCCATTCCGTCAATTTGCTCATCTTCCATAGCATAACCTTCATTTTTTGGCTTCTTTCCAGCTTTCTTTATGGCAATGGCTATTGCCGCCTGTCGTTTTGGGTTAGCGTCTTCGGGTATAAATTCGGTAAATCTCATGTTGTTGTCCGTAAATAGTTGACTTTATTGCGTAGTTATGCTACAATGCATATCTTATTTATCACTTTGGGCTTTTACCTTGACAAATCAAACTATCAAACGCATTGGATTTGCTTGCAAATTCAGTGAACTAAACAAGAAGGGCGAGATATCTAGCATACCTGAACTCAATACAGGTGGTACTACTCTCACTTGGGCCAAGCGTCAAAGTCGCAATGTAGCAGAAGAAAAGGTAATTGAAGTTGCAAAACGCAACATTTTACATACACACAATCTAGTAAAAAAGGTGTCAACACTAGAACCCGAACTACGCATGGTTCGTCTTACTAGTGATATGCTGAGTTTTTATACACAAGATGACTGGAAAGATTTCTGGCATGATAGTGATATCCAAAACAAACTAGAACACTGGATGGCACCAATTGGTGAAACTGCACGAGCCAATGATGTTCGTCTAAGTTTTCACCCAGGTCAGTTTACAGTTTTAGCAAGTGACCGTGAAGAAGTAGTAAATAAGAGTATAGAAGAATTTGAATATCATTGTGACATGGTTCGTTGGATGGGCTATGGCAAAACATTTCAAGACTTCAAGGTAAATGTACACATCAGTGGTCGTAAAGGTCCACAGGGCATTCGTGATGTGTACAATCGTTTGTCACCCGAAGCCCGAAACACACTTACACTAGAGAATGAAGAATACACACATGGACTTACAGACTGCTTATCATTATCTGACCTCGTGCCTACGGTCATGGACATTCACCATAATTGGATTCGTGAGGGCAAATACATTCAGCCTAATGACCCGCTTGTACAACGGGTTATTGACAGTTGGCGTGGTGTTCGCCCTACTATGCATTACAGTGTTAGCCGCGAAGATATACTCAGAGACTTTTCCTCTACTGATTGCCCAGACTTGGAGTTATTGCTAGCAGATGGACATAGTAAGCAAAAACTCAGGGCACACAGTGACTATTATTGGAATGATGCAGTGAATGATTGGGCATTGACATTTTGTGAGAACTTTGATATAATGTGTGAATCAAAGGCAAAGAATCTTGCCAGCTTTAAATTACTTGAAAGATACAAAAATGGGATTATTTGATAAACTATTTGGCAAAAAGCCAGAACCAGTAGTAGAGGCTACTAAAGAAAAGAAACCACGCAAGCCTAAGGAAAAAAAAGAAGCACCTACTATATCTGACAAAGCAAAAGCAGATAGCGAAGGACTACCTTACGTTAATATTTTAAAGATGGAAATTGATCCATACGATATTAATAGTGGTGCATTTGAACTTGACTTCAACGACAAATTTGTTTTGAATTTGATTCGTGCAGGTTATAAGATTCGTGATGACGATAGTGATACTATCATCGTAGACAGATGGTTTCAAACAGTTTGCCGCAATGTAGCACTTGAACTGTATGAACAACAACAAGCAGACCCTGAGAATCGTGCAATGGCTAGTGAGATGCGTGTTGTAAGGACTAGAGATTTAGGTGATGGGCGTACAGAGGTAAGCTAAAAACGGTTGACATTAAATGGTTTGTGTGTTATCATGTTTCTTTCAATAACTCATAGGAGTAAATTATGATTAAAACTGTCACTAAAGGTGAAACTATTCCATCTATTGTTATTACTAATGGTAGGAAAGGCAAAATGCGTAAAGCATGGGTTTTTCCATTCAACTTTGAATTCGTAACACCTACTGGTGAAAAGGTAATTCATACATTGAAACGAAAACCAGGAGAATATACCTCTGCTACTGTAGCAGAAAAATTAAGTCAATTGACTGATCCTAAAAATACCAAATGGCATTCCACAGTTGCTAAATGGAAAGAAGATATTGCCGCAGGTCGCAAAGATAAACCTAGTCGCAAAATGCGTGTTCAATTTAAAATGGTTAAGGTAAAAGACATTGTAATTGATGATGATGTTCAGCGTGATTTGGATCCAAATTGGGTAGCAACTATTGGGAACCCTAATGAATTTGAAACTGAATTCATGTCAACTATTTACTGTATGTACGATCCAAAAACTAAAAAGTACATCAGCATTAATGCCCAACATACCCTTATTCTTGAAGTGGCATTTGCTGCCAATGATTTGTGGGCCGATCTTGAGAATTATAACGGTGACCCCGATGAACTTTATGTTCCGGTTACGTTTTTCCCTGATTCATCCCGTGCAAAATGTCGCAGGGGTTTTCAAGTATTTAACGGAAAACAGAAAGCAATTGAACCATATGTAAATCACAAAATGCTTGTGCTAGCCTACAGGGTAGATGGAGATCGTAAAGATAAAGAAGCTGAAAAGGCACATAAACTTCAAAAAATTAATGAAGATGAAGGTTTTGAACCTATAAGCAAAGATGACAAAAAGAATAAAAAATATAGTTGGTCTATCACATGTGTTAGTGAAATGATGAATCACTATGATCGTCCGGATCGCTGGTGCTTTGTATTGCGTACACATAAGCGTTATTGGCCCAATATTCAATTAGATATTGCCGAAATAGATTTGTACGGATTTATTTTTGATTATTTCAAAGATTTAAAGTATGATGTGTACAGTCAAGAATTCAATGATCAATTCCTTAATCCTTGTATGGCAATAATTTGGAAATTTTTCACTACACCTCACGGTTTTGCTAGTGACAGTGCCGGAGTGCAAAAAAGATTTGGTAGTGCAAAAACTGGTTTACCAGAAGATAAATGTAAAATTGATGATAATGGTTCATGTGTCTACTTGATGAAATTGTATCGTCATTTTGGTGGACAGCATGAGTTACCATTGTATGTCAATAATTTGAGTGAAGCACGTATCGGTGATTTGCTCAATTACATTGACAATGACCGTGAATCATTGGTTGAAGAGATGGAAAATCATGGCAACTCGTAAAAAGAAATTTTTATATGTCATTTTAACCGCTCATTATTTTAAAGTGGGTGATACATTTAAACAACGGCTTGGGTACGGAGTTACAAATGATCCGGGAATACGTGTTAGGAAATACAGTAATACTTCCGGTGGAGAACAAGAGTTTGTAGAACTGTATCATAGCCTCAATTATGATGTAATGGAAGTTGAAAAAATTTTAAAACAACGGTTATCAGATGATTGTCATACTATTAATGGTGAAGAAGTAGAATGGATCAGTCCATACAGCAGTATTACTACTACTGACCTTATTAACATGATAGAAGATATTATCCATGGTTTAAATAAACCTGTTAGAAAAATTAAAAAACAATTCTTACCATTTAAGGATGCTGAATGGCAAGATGCAATAGATTCAGGAAATATTGAACTATATCCAGACGAATATACAGAAACAGTCTAGCCCATTTAACTTTACTATTTCTAAATAGTAGTATATAATACGCACATGACAAAAAAATATGCCCTCATAGACACTGCAAATACATTCTTTCGTGCCCGACATATCGCTAGCAGAAATAGCGATACATGGGAAAAGATCGGGATGGCACTTCATTTGACAATGGCTAGCTGTAATCAGATTGTCCGCAAGTTTGGAGTAGACCATGTTGTGTTCTGCTTGGAGGGGCGCAGTTGGCGCAAAGACTTCTACACGCCTTACAAAAAGAATCGTGTAGTAGATGCAATGTCTCAGACAGAAGCAGAGGTTGAAGAAAACAAAATGTTTTGGGAAACGTATGAAACATTTACCACTTACTTGAAAGAAAAAACTAATGTTAGTGTGTTGCGTGATCCTATCGCTGAGGCTGATGACTTAATTGCACGTTTCATTCACTTGCATCCCGAAGATGAACATTTTATTATCAGTAGCGATACAGATTACTTACAATTGATTACTCCAACTGTAAAACAGTACAATGGTGTAGCAGGCCATCTGATAACACTTGAAGGATATTTTGATGACAAGGGTAAACCTGTAAAAGACAAAGAAAAGAATATTAAACTACTAGAGGATCCACAATATCTATTGTTTAAAAAATGTATGCGTGGTGATGGTACTGACAATGTATTCAGTGCATATCCCGGTGTCAGAGAGAAAGGTTCACAAAAGAAAGCTGGACTGATTGAAGCCTATGCTGACAGGACTAAACAAGGTTTTGACTGGAACAACATGATGCTCCAACGTTGGACAGACCACAATGGTGTTGAACGTAGAGTGCGTGATGATTATGAACGCAATCGTATCTTAATTGACTTGACTGCACAACCAGATAACATTAAAGAATCAGTAGATAATAGCATTCGTCAAGGTGTGCGTACAACTACTATTTCGCAAGTTGGTATTCACTTTATGAAGTTTTGTGGTAAATATGATTTGGATAGAATCAGTACAAATGCTGAGACTTATTCCAAGTGGCTTAACAGTCCTTATGCAGGTGTATTAAAATGAACGAACGAATTAAACGACTACTCAATGAAGCAACAAGTTGTCATGAGCAAGAGCATGATCGTTCAAAAGTTATGACTGTCTCAGATAAAGAGATGGACAAGTTCGCCCAGTTGATTGTAGAAGAATGTTTAGAGGCTTGTAGCAGAGCAAATGAGATTAGACATTTTGTACCACCTACACAACAGCAAGTGGTATTGAGTTGTATAGATGAGATTGAAAGAACATTTTGGAGTTGAAGAATGATGGACGCTAATACATGGTCTTTTTTATGGGGATGTATAAGTGGCATTGGATTAGGCGCAGGGGTAATGTTTGCATTGATGTTTGATTACTACGAACTTACACAACGGATGAAAAGAGTCATGTGGACTATCATCTATAAAGAAAGAAAGTAGAAAATTATGGCACAACATGGTAATTATTGGACTTGCAGTCCGTTTGCTGATTGGGTACGAGGCACTAAAAAGTTAAGTTCCGGTACCGGTGAAGAATGGCGTGATTGGGAAAAGTATGCTAAGGATAATTATCCCATTCGTTTTTGGCTTGCTGATGAGGGTCTAGGGCACTTGCAAGATTTTGTAACATATCCTATTAGGAAATTATATGACATTAAGTATTACATCAATAATCGTTTTGTTAGCCGTACTCATGCTCTCACCGCTCATCCTAGGGATATTAAGCCTGGCGATTGGAGTGATGTTGGTGACAGAATACTTCCTTGTTTATTCAATGAACTCGTGGACTTTGTTGAAGTTGAATCAGCCTGGCATCACATTGCCTGGGATGCTGCGGCAAGAAAAAAGTATAACTGTCCTTTTTATGCTAGTGGTTGGTTCCGTTGGCGCACTTGGCGTTGCAGTCAAGCAGGCATTGACCATCTTGACTGGGCAATGACATTAACAATGGATGAAGCGTGGGGTATCAATCCCGATAACAAATCATATGGCAAGCTGACAAAGCAAGGGGAAAATGCCAAAGAGATTAAAGAACTATACACTTGGTGGACAGTTACCTATCCAAATCGTCCTGATGCACATGATGCAAGTGGTTGGACAACCTACTGTGATAGTTTGCGAGATGAACATGGTGAACGCTGGATTGGCGTAACTTCAAAGGATCCTGCTACTAAAAAAGCAGGTGACAAGGCTCTTAAACTGTCACGCAAGATAGAAGAAGCCTACGAAAAAGAAGATGAAGAAATGATGATTCGTTTAATTAAGATAAGACATAGTTTGTGGACTTGATATGAAAAAGATTTTTTACGAAAAAGTAGGACGTAAGTACGTACCTATAAGTGAATACGATAGCAATCTAATGGATGGCTACTCTTATGGCACGCACTTGCTTATGGTTTACCCAGGTGGTGCTAGCCGCCGATACAACATTGACCCTAACTATGCGGCTATGATTGCAGCCAGCCGAGTAGCTGAAGAGGCTATGATTCGGGCTATGCATAAAGCCAGCGAAATGCGTCCTGTTCGTACTCCTATTACACCTGCACAACAAAAAGCATGGAAGAAATTGGCTAAAGAGTTTGGTGATGAACTTTGTACGTTGAGCGGAGCCAGTTCACATGACATTGCCGAAGCAGGTATTCATGCCCTGCAAGTGGAAGCAGACAAACTGATGAATAACCCTGCTGTAAAGAAAGCCTACGAGCATTTCTTACTAGTTGCTGAATTGACAAAGGATTAATTATGACAGTAGAAGAATACGTTACAGAATTAGAATTAAAACTTGACCCTGCTACAGTTGAGAAGTTTAGTGATTGGCCAGTAGATACAAAACTATACATGTATATTCACCATCTTCAACTTGGATACATGGAAGAGTTTAAAAAGTTATTGGAAAAACACAATGCATAAATATATCACCAACAAATTCAATAGTGTATTTCTTCCCTATGAAGAAGGTATGATTGAATGGTTAACAGAGAATTATCCGCATAGTAAATATATTGTAGTAGAGGTTTAGTGAAGAAATACATCTGTTGTATATTGATACTGATTGCTGTTTCACCCAGCCCGGCTTACAAAACTCAACGGGTGTGCGAAACCAGTGAGGCTTCTTCAAAAGCACCTGCTAAAACAACATGCAAAACAGTATTGGTTATGACAGAGGCACAGAAAAAAGCAGTTGAAGAAGAAAAAGCCCGACGAGAAAACAAACCTGCAAAACAAGCAGCACCCAAACATTAAGAGACTAACATGAACGATAAAATTAAAGAACTTGCTGAACAGGCTGGATTAAATCTTCCTAATAATTTAGTTGAAGGTGTAAATGGTCCGGGTGTTGTAACAGAAAAAGATAAGTTGGCCGAGTTCGCCGAGTTGATTGTTCGGGAATGTGCCAATTATATTACAGAATACTATCCTCATAGTAGGTATGAAGCCTTTTATATGAAAAAACATTTCGGAGTTGAAGAATGAAAATAACCATAACAGGTGATCACGAAGGTAAATCTGTAACGATTGCCGTTTGGGAATATTCTCCCGAGGTTGTTAAAGGCAACCCTATCGATGTAGAAGAAAAATTATGGCTTGCTATCAAACAGCAAATGACCTACTATATTAAGAAGGTGATTGAAGAATGAACGAACGGATTAAACAACTTACTGAACAGGCTCATGAACGAAAGCCATTAATGGTGATCAATCCTCAAACATTTGAACCAGTACATAAAATTGACAACGACGGCGTTCCTATGTATCATAAAGTGTTTAACCAAGAAAAGTTCGCCGAGTTGATTGTTCGGGAATGTGCCAAGGCTGCATATCTATACGCTAGTGATTCAGAGAACTATGAACACTATGACGACAATGGTTGGGATTGCCTACCTGGTGATTTACAAAGCCATATCAAAGAACATTTCGGAGTTGAAGAATGATGAAAGATTTTATGTATGAACAACAACGGGAATCTATTACCGAAGAATGGGGTGATGAGATATCGCAGCCTCTACTTTCGGAAAAACTAAATGTGCCCCGAGTGAGTTTCAGGATCTATTACTCTAAAGACAAT
>Ga0209084_1002621_pt1:0-10000 | contig 13793 bp, 10 predicted proteins | sample C_130820_MF_Meta_FD_187309 | JGI IMG/M metagenome (GOLD analysis project Ga0209084, IMG submission 187309) | Freshwater microbial communities from Lake Croche, Canada to study carbon cycling - C_130820_MF_MetaG (SPAdes) (version 2) | ecosystem: Environmental > Aquatic > Freshwater > Lake... | reverse complement strand
CTTGTCGGGTAAGTTCCGACCCGCACGAATGGCGTAATGATTTGGAAGCTGTCTCAAGGAGGGACTCGGCGAAATAGAACTGTCTGTGAAGATGCGGACTACCTGTGCCAGGACAGTAAGACCCTATGAAGCTTTACTGTATCCTGAAATTGAGTCTTGATTTTCTCTGCGCAGAATAGGTGGGAGACTTTGACGCTATTCTTGTGGGAATAGATGAGTCATCAGTGAGATACCACTCTGACAAAATTGATATTCTAACTTCATACCGTAAGCCGGTTGAAAGACAGTTTCAGGTGGGCAGTTTGACTGGGGCGGTCGCCTCCCAAAAGGTAACGGAGGCGTACAAAGGTTTCCTCAGATCGTTCAGAAATCGATCTTAGAGTGCAAAGGCAAAAGGAAGCTTAACTGTGAGACAAACAAGTCGAGCAGAGACGAAAGTCGGTCTTAGTGATCTGACGCTGCTGTGTGGAAAGGGCGTCACTCAACGGATAAAAGTTACTCTAGGGATAACAGGCTGATCTCCCCCAAGAGTTCCTATCGACGGGGAGGTTTGGCACCTCGATGTCGGCTCATCGCATCCTGGGGCGGTAGTACGTCCCAAGGGTTGGGCTGTTCGCCCATTAAAGCGGTACGTGAGCTGGGTTCAGAACGTCGCGAGACAGTTCGGTCCATATCCGGCATGGGCGTTAGAGTATTGAGAGTGACCTTTCTCTAGTACGAGAGGACCGAGAAAGATATACCTCTAGTGTACCAGTTATCGTGCCATCGGTATATGCTGGGTAGCTACGTATAGTTAGGATAATCGCTGAAAGCATCTAAGTGAGAAGCCGTCCTCAAGATGAGTACTCTTAGGTTGCGGCAAGACCAGCCGTTTGATAGGAATTCGGTGTACGTACAGTAATGTATTCAGCCAAGATTTACTAAAAACCATATTTTTAAGTATCATTTTAGTTTTAAACTTTCAATTTCGGTATTTATAGCATAATAGTACCACGCCATTCCATTCCGAACATGGTTGTTAAATGTTATTGCGGCGAAAATACTTCAAGAGTAGTCTTTTGGGAAAATAGCACGATGCCGAAATTTCTTTTTTATTCAAAAATTTTTTAATAATTTTTGTTCTTTCATTTATTTTAATTTTTAAACATATTATTGTAATATAATTATTATCAATATACAAACATAGTTATCCTTAGTAGCTCAGTTGGTAGAGCAATCGGCTGTTAACTGATTGGTCGTTGGTTCGAGTCCAACCTAAGGAGTTTTTAGTTGTTTTTTTTCTATATTTTTATATATTAGTCCGTTCAATACAAATTAAGTCATTCAAAAATTTTTTTAATAATTTTTATTCTAATATTATTCATTATAATAAAGGTAAAATCCAATAAAATCGGAGATATAATATAATTAAATAAATAATTTTTATGAGTCATACAGTTAAAATTTATGATACTTGCATCGGTTGTACACAATGTGTAAGAGCATGTCCTACAGACGTTTTAGAAATGGTTGTTTGGGAAGATTGTCGTGCGGGTCAAATAGCTTCTGCTCCACGAACTGAAGATTGTGTTGGTTGTAAAAGATGCGAAAGTGCATGTCCAACAGACTTTTTAAGTATTCGTGTATATTTAGGTGGTGAAACAACAAAAAGTATGGGATTAGCATATTAATTTTTTTATCTCTTGAATAAAAAAAAAGATATTTTTTTTCTTAGAAAAATTTAGAAAAAAAAATATCTTTTTTTTTATTTGAAAAGTCTTTTTTAATTTAAAACCCATCCATAACTATGTAAACCTTTTCCTAAAAAATTAACTCCTAAATAACAAATCCAAATAACAAAAAATCCACAAGAACCAACAAAAGCTGCTTTTTGTCCTTGCCATCCTTTTAAAAGACGAGAATGTAAATATATTGCAAAAACTAACCATGTTATTAAAGCCCATGTTTCTTTTGGATCCCAACTCCAATAAGAACCCCAGGCTTCATTGGCCCAAACAGCTCCAGAGATAATTCCAGTTGTTAAAAAAGGAAAGCCTAAACCTATAATTCGATAACTCCAAATATCAATAGTTTGTAAAAGAGACAGTTTTGATAGTTCACTATTCTCAAGAGATTTTGTTTGGGCAACAGGAGTATTTATTATTAAAGCGTTTAAATTGATAAAATTGGGAGTTTGAGACTGAATTTTTTGATTTTGATTTTTATTTCCAAAGTTATTTTGGAGATTCTTTTTATTAATAAAAGAAAATGCTAAATATAAAATGGATAACAATGAACCTACAATTAAGGTTGCATAACTTATCATCATCATACTAACATGCATCATTAGCCAATTTGATTGTAATGAGGGTACTAAAGGAAGTGCCTTTTGCATATCTGTTGGTAATGTTAAACTAGAAAAACCAGAGAGAAAAAATAAAATAGGTGTTGAAAGAGATCCAATTAGACGACTTTTAGTTTTATATTCAATAACTAAGTGTATAGAAGAAATTCCCCAAGATAAAAAAATTAATGATTCATATAAATTACTTAGAGGAAAATAGCCTTCTCCAATCCAACGACTTAATAATGTAATCATAAAGAGAATATTACTAAAAAAAACAAGTGTTTTCCCTATTTTAAAGACAAATTCATTTTTAGGAATAGAAAGACTAATCCAATAACTTATCATCGCAAAAAAAAGAAAAAAACAGGCAATGACAGGAAATTGATAATCGTGAAAGAATAATATTTTCATTAGTAGAATTTCAATAATTTCAAATTGTGAATATTTTCTTATATTATATGTGAGTGTAATGAAAAGATTAGAAAATTGAAAATAGAAAGATTTTTTTAAAAAACTAAAAATTTAGAAACATTTTTTATTATTTGTTAGGTTGGGATTTGAAAAAAAAAAAACAATAGTAGTAACTTCTTTTGGAAGAGGGGACGAATATGACAGCAACTTTAGAAAGATACGAAAGCCAAAATATTTGGGAACGTTTTTGTTCTTGGATTACAAGTTTAGATAATCGTTTATACATCGGATGGTTCGGTGTTGTAATGATTCCTACACTTTTAACTGCTACAACTTGTTTTATCATTGCATTTATCGCTGCACCGCCAGTTGATATCGATGGTATTCGTGAACCAGTAGCTGGTTCTTTAATGTATGGAAATAACATCATTACTGGTGCTATTATTCCAAGCTCAAACGCAATTGGTGTTCACTTCTATCCAATTTGGGAAGCTGCGTCTCTTGATGAGTGGTTATACAACGGTGGTCCATACCAATTAGTTGTTTTACACTTCTTAACTGGTGTTGCTTGTTATTTAGGTCGTGAGTGGGAATTAAGTTTCCGTCTTGGTATGCGTCCTTGGATTTTCGTTGCATTCTCTGCTCCAGTAGCAGCTGCAACTGCAGTATTCTTAATTTACCCAATCGGTCAAGGAAGTTTTTCTGATGGTATGCCTTTAGGTATTTCTGGAACATTTAACTTCATGTTAGTATTCCAAGCTGAACATAACATCTTAATGCACCCATTCCATATGGCTGGTGTAGCTGGTGTATTTGGTGGATCTTTATTCTCTGCAATGCACGGTTCTTTAGTAACATCTTCTTTAATCCGTGAAACTTCTGAAAATGAATCTGCTAACTATGGTTACAAATTTGGTCAAGAAGAAGAAACTTATAACATCGTAGCTGCACATGGTTACTTTGGACGTTTAATTTTCCAATACGCTAGTTTTAACAACTCTCGTTCTTTACATTTCTTCTTAGCTGCTTGGCCAGTTGTTGGTATCTGGTTAACTTCTTTAGGAATTAGTACAATGGCATTCAATTTAAACGGTTTCAACTTCAACCAATCTATCGTTGATAGCCAAGGTCGTGTAATTAACACTTGGGCTGACATCGTTAACCGTGCTAACTTAGGTATGGAAGTAATGCATGAACGTAATGCACACAACTTCCCACTAGACTTAGCTGTAACTGCTCCAGTTATTGTTGGATAAAAAAAAAAGAAAAAAAAGAAAAAAAAGACTTTATTTTTTTTCTTTTTTTCTTTTATTATTTTATTATTATTTTATTATTATTTTGATTTTCAATATAACGAATTAGATTTTCAAATTCAATTTCTAATTGAATTTTTCCTCTATTTGTTATTCCTCCAATCCATGAATTTTTAGCTTGCTGAAAAATCCAAATTTGTGTATAAGGTAAATAGCTTAAACAAGTTGTTATCATTAAAATGCCAAAACCAAAGTAGATAATTCCAATACTTGGATCATATTTAATTAATAGTCCAGTAGATGGCAATATATCTAAAACTAAATATTCTTTATTAATAATATCTCCAAGATTACTTTGTTTTAAAAAATTTCCATTTTCATCATAGACTAAAAAACTATTTTCTAGTTGATCAAATATTAAGCTATAATTTTTTTCTGAATCTTTTAACCAAGTAATCCAAGTTTTTGAATTTTTATTTAATGAAAATAATGGAAATTCATAAATTTTTTGTTCTTTTATTTTTTTAACTCTTATTCCCAATAAATTCCAATCACTTTGATAAAAATCAATATTTTTATATCTTAAAGGATTATTAACAGATATAGTTTGTTCTTTAATTTCTTGTCCATAATCATCTAAAATGGATAAATTTGAATAAAATTGATGAATTTTTTTTTTTTCATATTCTACCCAAAAATCATTTACTCTAGTATTGACTGTTGGTATTGTAGTAAACCATCCGACTCTAATTGGATTTTGAATATGAAATAATTCTCCTTTGGGTAAAATTTCTTGTGCTTTAAAATTTTTAAATGCTCCAATTGATGAACCTATTAAAATAATTATTAAACTAAAGTGAACTAAAATAGGACTAATTCTTCCAATTAAACCTTTATATCCATAAATTAAATTTCCATTTTGATAAATATAAAAATTTAATTTTTGAATTTTTAATAAAATTAATTCTTTAATATAATAGATGTTTTCTATTTTGACAAAAAAAGGTAAATTTAAAAAAGATTTTTTTTCTTTTTTAAAAAAATATTCTTTTGAATTTTGTAAAACTGGAAATTGACGAGTAATTGTACATCCTATTAAAGAAATACCAAGAATTAATAAAAGAAATAAAAACCACCAAGTTCTGTAAATATGATCCAATCCTAAATTAATTATTAAATTCCAATCAATAAATCCGTAAATAGGTTGATTTAAAGGATAATTTTGTTGATAAAAAAGAATTGGTTCATCTTGCTCAATAAATGAACCTAAAGAACTTGCAATAGCAATTAAAAATAGAATTGCTAAAGCAAATTTTAAGTCTGTTAAAAGTTTGAATATTTTTTGAATTTTTAATAATTTCATACAATTTTGAGTAAGCAAATGTTTAGATTTTTCTATTTTTTACATTTGTAATCTACATAATATATTTAATGCATTCTAAATACAGTAAACATTAGAAAAAAATATTTGAATTTTTTCTTTATGAAATTGTTAAATTCCAGCGTCCTTTACGTCTTCTATTTTTTAAAATTTTTCTTCCGGTTTTTGTCGCCATTCTAGCTCTAAATCCCGATGTTTTTATTACTTTTCTTCGACGTCCGTTTAAAGTATGTTTTGACATAGTTCGTATTAATAGTTTATTGGTCTATTTAAATAATAGTATATCATAGATGACCGAATTTGTGCGAACATTGTTTTAAATGATTCAAAGGCTTCTATATTATACTCTATTAAAGGATTCTGTTGACCATATGATCTCCAATTGATTGTTTCTCTTATATATCCCATCCTTTCAATATGTTCTGTCCAATATGAATCAATAATACTTAAAAGAGTAACTGATTTTGTATTTTTTAAGAATCCAAGTTGATAAAAATTTGCTTCAGCAAATCTTAAATCATGACTAATCCAAACTTCTTGATAGAGTTTTTGACTTTCATTAATTTTTTTTAATTCTAAGTCATTTTTATTAGAATATAAAGAGTAAGGTCCTAATAAGGTTTCAAAATTAGAACTAAAATTTGGAAAAGAAATATCTAAACATTTTTCATCGAATGAAATTTCTGCTAATCTTAAAAATAAATCTTCATAAATATTTTTAAAAATAATTTCATTTCGTCCACTAAAAATTTTTTCACGTTGACGACTTAAAATTTCATCATATTGAAAAACGTTTTTTCTTAAATCATAATTGTAGAGTTCCACTTTTTTTTGAGCATTTTCTAAACTTTTTGTTAAAAAATCTGATTCTAAAGGAACATCTTTATCTTGAATTAAAAAATCTACCCATCTTCCAATACTGTTACCTCCAAATACTTGTATTAATTCATCTTCTAATGATACAAAAAATTGTGAAATTCCTGGATCTCCTTGTCTTCCAGATCTTCCACGTAATTGATTATCAATTCTTCGAGTTTCATGTCTTTCTGTTCCTAATACAAATAGTCCCCCTAATTTTTGAATAGTTTCATTTTCTTTTTCCCAAAGAATTTTCAATTTTGGAAAAAGACATTTATATAATGTTTTTAGGTTTTCTTTACATGTATCTAAGGAATAAGGTAGATTTTGAATATCATTTTTTAAATTTTCTGTTAATGTGTTGTCACAATTATAGTCTAATTTAATATTTTTCAAAGAAAGATTTATTAAATTTTTTTCATCTTCTGTCAAAGAAATATCTGCTTCTATAAAATTGAAAAATTCAGATGAAACTAAATTTAAAATTTTTTCTTTCACCTCGAAAATTAGATTTCCACCAAGTATAATGTCTGTTCCCCTTCCAGCCATGTTTGTCGCTATCGTTACAGCATATTTTTTTCCTGCTTGTGCTATAATTTCATTTTCACGAGCTAAATTTTCAGGTTTTGCATTTAATACTTGATGAGGAATTTTAGAAAATTTAAATAGATCAGATAGGAACTCAGATTTTTCAATACTTGCTGTTCCTATTAATATAGGTTGTCCTTTTTGAAAACATTTTTGAGATTCATTTAAAACAGCTTTCCATTTTGCTAACTCTGTTTGATAAACTAAATCGGGTAAATCTTTTCTAATCAATGGTTTTACTGTTGGAAGTACAATAACATTTAAATTATAAATTTCTTGAAATTCTTTTTCAGTTGTTTTTGCGGTTCCTGTCATGCCAGATAATTTGGGATATAAAGGAAAAAATGTTTGATAAGTAATTGAACTTTTTGTTTTTGTTCCTCCACCTATTTTAACTTTTTCTTTTATTTCAATTGCTTCATGAAGTCCCATACTCCATCTACGATCTTCCATAATTCGCCCAGTAAATTCATCAACAATGACAACTTTTTTATTTAAAATAATATAGTCTTTATTTAATTTAAAAAAATATTTGGCTTTCAAAGCATTTAAAATTTCTAAAATCCAAGCGTCTTTTGGATCATATAATGTCTTTTTTCCTAATTTTTCCAATAATTTTTTATATCCTTTTTCAGTTAAATTAATATCTTTTCGTTTTTCATCTAATTGAAAATCAATATCTTTTTGAAGAATATTAGCTATTCCTTTTGATATATATAATTTTTTTTGATTTTCGGTTTTTTTAGAAGTAGATAAAATTAAAGGTGTTCGAGCTTCATCTATTAAAATAGAATCAATTTCATCGATTAAACAAAAATTAAATGGACGTTGAACAATTTCACTTAAATTATATGCTGAACTATCTCTTAAATAATCAAAAACAAGTTCAGAATTTGTCACATAAGTAATATCTGATTGATAACTTTTTTGTTTTTCAAAAGTTGTACTTGTACTTTTTACTAATCCAACACTTAGACCTAATCCTCGATAGATTTTTCCCATCCATTTTTGGTCTCGTTCTGCTAAGTATTCATTTACAGTTACTACATGAACACCTTTTTTACTTAAAGCATTTAACGCTACGGGTAAAGTGGAAACTAGCGTTTTTCCTTCACCCGTTTTCATTTCTACAATGTTTCCTTCATGAAGTAATAAACCTGCTATTAACTGAGTATCAAAGTGCTTTAAACCTATTTGACGGAATGCTACTTCTTGAACAATTGCAAACCACTCTATAATTAGTTTTTCTGGATATTTTTTCAAATCCTTAATTTTATTAGAATTAAATTGTTTTTTAAATTGTTCAATTTTTTCATTTAATTCTTCATCATTTTTTTGGTTTAATTTATTTGATTCTAATTTGATTTCATAAATTAATTTTTTCATTTTTTAAATATTTTGTTTTTGTAAATTTTGATTCGTATTTTACGAAATGATCTTAGTGGTTTTTTAGAAATTAAACTACTATCCAAAATATTATACATTTAGAATAACTCTTTTTAGAAAAAAATTAAAAACTATATATAATAGAGTTTATTCCTATTATAGATTAATTAAGTTTATTTTTAAATCAATGACAAATAATAATTCTACAAATTTATCTTTTTGGGCAAGGTTTGTTAAACGAATTAAAAAACTAATCAAATTATTTCAAAAAAAGACACAAAAACAAAAAAATACGCTTCAACGAATTCAACTTACCTTTATTTATTTTTTTGCTATAGTTGTTCTTTTTTATTCGGTTAAAGGTTCTTTAGGCTTTTTTCCTGAAACTCTTTTTGGCTTTTTTCCTTTTTTTCAACAAATATCAGAAATTCAAATTCTCAAATTTTTAGCTACTCCGGAAAAAACTTTTCTTCTTTATTTATTTGTCCTTGAATATTTAATAAATCGTTCTGTTTTTAATTTGTCTTTATTAGTTAAATTTAATATTCTTCTTATTTTTATCTTAGAGATGATTCAAAACTTAATGATTAGTTACTGGGATCTTTTATTTAATAGAGATGTTGAATTATTTCCTGCTTCTACTATTTTTTCTAAGACGTCAGCCATTTTTTTCTTTTCTATTTTTTTTGTTTTCTTTTTTATCGTTTATTTATATTCTTATTTTCGCGGCTTAAAAGGATTATATCCTGTTCTTCCTGGATTTCTTGGATCCGTTGTTGAATCTGTAGCTTTTTGGTTGCAAATTAAAATAAATAAGAAAGAAAAAGAAAAAGGAAGTGATTAAATAATTAAAAAATTTTCTTTACATTTTAGTTTTTGAAGAAAAAATAATTTTAGTCTATTTTTTCTTCAAGAACATTTACAAATCCAGATCGTGTAAAATTAACAACTCCATCTGATAAAGCGTATAAAGTATGATCTCTTCCACAACCTACTTGAATTCCAGGTTTAAATTTTGTTCCTCTTTGTCTTACTAGAATAAATCCACTTTTCACTTCTTGTTTTCCAATACATTTTACGCCTAGCCGTTTTGCTTGTGAATCACGAGTATTTTTTGTACTACCCGCTCCCATTTTATGTGCCATTTCTTTTTCTCCAATTTTAAAATTAATTTGAACTATCAATTTGAACCCGTGTATAAGACTGTCGATTACCTCTTGTACGTGTATATTTTTTCTTTGGTTTTGTTTTTAAAACAGTTATTTTTGGTCCTTTTACTTCTTGGATAATTTTTGCTGGAATTTGACTATTTATTAAAAATGGTTTTCCTAGTTGAACTTTATTATTATTTCTAAAAAACAAAATTTTGTTTAAATAAATAAAATCACCTAAATTACCATTGCTTATTAAATCCACATCATACCATTGGCCCGGTTTTAGCAAAAATTGTTTTCCTGAAGTTTGAGCAATAGCATATTTCATATCTTCTTTTTTATCTGTTAGAATTTTTAGCCTATTTCCTATTTCCTATTTCCTTAAGTCTTACTTATCCATTATAATCTATTATATACTACTTTCCAACTTTTTTTAAATACTCAATTCTATTCCCCATATTCTTTTTTATAGAAAAATAGAACCTTTTATTGGTTTTATATATTTTATTGCGGATGGAGAGACTTGAACTCTCACGAAATTTTCACTAGATTCTAAGTCTAGCGCGTCTACCAATTACGCCACATCCGCCCCTTTTTTCTTTCAAACTTAAAACCTACTACTACTATAGTAAATAAAAACTCT
>Ga0209084_1002615_pt1 | contig 13806 bp, 13 predicted proteins | sample C_130820_MF_Meta_FD_187309 | JGI IMG/M metagenome (GOLD analysis project Ga0209084, IMG submission 187309) | Freshwater microbial communities from Lake Croche, Canada to study carbon cycling - C_130820_MF_MetaG (SPAdes) (version 2) | ecosystem: Environmental > Aquatic > Freshwater > Lake... | reverse complement strand
ATCTGGGCGAACTATTACGCGTCCACCGGAAATTCCCTTGCCGACATAATCATTAGCATCGCCGTAGAGTCGAATTGACAGTCCTTGCGGAATAAATGCACCCAAAGACTGGCCGGCAGAACCATGCAAAGTCACATCGATTGTGCCGACAGGTAAGCCTTCGGACCCATAACGACGGGTAATTTCAGCACCCAACATTGTTCCCACTGTGCGATTTACATTTCGAACTGGAACATCAATGCGGACTGGCTCTCTCTTTTCGAGAGCAGCTTTCGATAATTCGATTAAATTATTATCAAGTGCCGCAGCTAATCCGTGATCCTGCTTCGTTGTGTTGTGCAAAGGTGAGTCAACATCTGGACGTACCAGAAGTGGTGAGAGATCAAGCCCGCTGGCCTTCCAATGCTCGATTGCATCACGAGTATCGAGATATTCAACATGCCCTATTGCTTCTTGAAGTGTTTTGAATCCAAGGGATGCAAGAATTTCGCGAACTTCTTCTGCAATGTATTCGAAGAAAGTCTCAACAAACTCTGGCTTACCTGAGAACTTCTTACGTAGCTCTGGATTCTGAGTTGCGACTCCAACTGGACAAGTATCTAAATGACATACGCGCATCATGATGCAGCCTGAAACAACGAGCGGCGCTGTAGCAAACCCGAACTCTTCAGCACCAAGAAGGGCGGCGATAACGACATCCCGACCTGTCTTCATTTGGCCATCTGCCTGAACAACGATTCGATCGCGCAAGTTATTAAGTAAAAGTGTCTGCTGAGTTTCAGCTAAACCAAGTTCCCAAGGTGCGCCAGCATGCTTTAGTGATGTCAATGGTGAAGCACCGGTTCCACCATCGTGACCTGAAATCAAAACAACATCTGCGTGCGCTTTAGATACACCAGCTGCAACAGTTCCAACGCCAACTTCAGCAACGAGCTTCACATGAACGCGTGCATCTTTATTTGCATTCTTAAGGTCGTGAATGAGTTGAGCAAGATCTTCAATTGAGTAAATATCGTGGTGAGGAGGAGGAGAAATTAAACCCACGCCAGGTGTTGAGTAACGTGCCTTTGCGACCCATGGATAGACCTTGTACCCAGGCAACTGACCACCCTCACCAGGCTTTGCTCCTTGAGCAATCTTGATTTGAATATCAGTTGCATTAATAAGGTAATTACTTGTTACCCCAAAACGACCAGATGCGACTTGCTTGATTGCACTCTTCTTAGAGTCACCATTTGCCATAGGAGTAAAGCGCTCAGGATCTTCTCCGCCTTCACCAGTATTGGATTTTCCACCCAATCTATTCATGGCAATAGCTAACGTTTCATGCACTTCTTGCGAGACAGAGCCGTAAGACATCGCACCGGTAGAGAATCGCTTAACAATTTCGGAAATTGGTTCAACGTGATCAATAGAGATTGGAGTGCGCTCCCCCTCTTTAAATTGGAAGAGTCCACGAAGAGTCATCAGAACCTTGCTCTGATCATTGACCTTATCTGTGTAGCGCTTAAAGATGTCATAACGCTTATTGCGAGTTGAATGCTGCAGGGCAAATACGGTTTCAGGATTGAATAAATGTGGCTCACCATCGCGGCGCCACTGGTATTCACCACCGACTGCTAAACGCTTAGCTCCTGGAATTTCTCCCCCGACTGGGTATGCAAAGTGATGACGCTTAATGGTCTCCTCGGCGATCACATCAAGGCTTACGCCACCGAGTCGAGAAGTTGTTCCAACGAAGAACTCGTCGACAACATCTTGTGCAAGACCGATGGCTTCAAATACTTGAGCGCCCGTATAGGAGGCGATTGTAGAAATTCCCATCTTCGACATCACTTTAAGTACACCCTTACCTAAAGCTTTAATCACATTGCGAAGTGCTTTTTCAGGAGTGATTCCGGTAATGACACCTTGGTTAACGAGATCTTCTGCAGTCTCCATTACCAAGTAAGGATTTACAGCAGCAGCTCCGTAACCGACAAGGAGTGCAACATGGTGGACTTCACGGACGTCGCCGGCTTCAACGACAAGTCCAACTTTGGTACGAGTCTTTTCACGAATGAGGTGATGGTGAACCGCTGCAGTAAGTAGCAGAGAAGGAATTGGACAATCTTCAGCATCCCCATCGCGATCAGATAAGACGATGATGCGTGCTCCATCAGAAATCGCCTGAGAAACTTCCTTCTTAATCTCCTCAAGACGAATACGCAAAGTATTGCCATCACCTGTTACAGGAAATAGGCCACGAACGACATATGCTTGAAGTCCTGGATAGTCGTCATCGGCATTCACGTGAATAATCTTTGCAAGTTCATCATTATCAATGACAGGAAACGCTAGGGAAATCTGCTTGCAAGATTCAGGTCCTGGATCGAGCAGGTTGTGTTCCGGACCAAGTGAGCCACCAAGGCTTGTCACTAACTCTTCGCGAATAGCATCGAGAGGTGGGTTTGTGACTTGTGCGAAGAGCTGTGTGAAGTAATCAAAGAGTAGACGCGGTTTAGCAGAGAGTGCGGCGATAGGAGTATCTGTACCCATAGAGCCGAGTGCTTCTCCCCCACTTTTAGCCATGGGAGTAATCAGAATCTTGATCTCTTCTTCTGTATATCCAAATGCTTTCTGTCGACGGATAACAGATTTATGCGGATAGATAATATGTTCGCGAGATGGCAAATCAGAGAGTTTGATCATTCCATCAGCAAGCCACTTGCCGTACGGCGCAGCATCTGCCAATGAATCTTTAATCTCATCGTCTTCAATAATGCGGCCTGCTTCGATATCTACAAGGAACATCTTCCCTGGCTGCAAGCGACCTTTGCGAACAATTTTTTCAGCAGGGAAATCAAGTACGCCTACTTCGGATGCAAGAACGACGATTCCATCATCGGTAACCCAGAATCGAGATGGACGTAATCCATTGCGATCAAGTACAGCTCCTACTTGATGGCCATCTGTAAAAGTTACACATGCAGGGCCATCCCATGGCTCCATCAGCGATGCGTGGAATGCATAGAAATCGCGACGCTTCTGAGACATCGTTGCATGGTTCTCCCACGCTTCAGGGATCATCATCAAAACTGCGTGTGGAAGTGAACGACCGCCGAGATAGAGAAGTTCAAGAACTTCATCGAAAGAAGCGGAATCAGAACCTGACATTTCTACAATCGGTAAAAGTCTCTTAAGATCTCCGCCAATTACATCGCTTGCAAGTAGGGATTCACGTGCACGCATCCAATTGCGATTGCCCTTTACAGTATTGATTTCACCGTTATGTGCGATAAAACGATATGGGTGAGCAAGTGGCCAAGATGGGAATGTATTTGTAGAAAAACGTGAGTGCACAAGTGCAAGAGGTGAAACGACTCGTTCGTCGCTGAGATCTGGGAAGAACTCTTCTAGTTGACCCGTTGTAAGCATGCCCTTGTACACAATTGTTTGTGAAGACAGAGATGGGAAGTAGAGATCTAGCGTGTGTTCGGCGCGCTTGCGAAGAGCAAAAGCGAGTCGATCGAGAGCAATTCCTGATTCGTTATTGTTGCCAGCAATAAAGAGTTGTTCAAATTGCGGCATGACTGAGATAGCAGTCTTTCCAAGAGATTTTGAATTAATAGGGAGCTCGCGCCACCCGAGGATCTTCAATCCTTCTTCAGTCGCAATTTTCTCTATTGCGCTCTTTACATCAGCGCCTTGGGCGATGAATGCGATTCCCGTTGCATAGTGACCAACAGCGGGAAGTTCGAAGGAAGTGACATCTCGATAAAATTTATCTGGTACTCGAATCAAAATTCCAGCACCATCACCACTGTCGGGTTCTGCTCCAGATGCGCCGCGATGTTCTAAATTACGAAGAGCGGTAAGAGCTTTATCAACAATTTCATGTGTTGCTACTTTATTGAGGGTTGCAACCATCGCGACACCGCAAGCATCATGTTCTTGCGCAGGGTCGTAGAGACCTTGTGCAGCGGGATAATTCGATGACAGCGCCATAACCCTGAGTCCTCTTTATATATCGTGGATATATCGTGCATATATCGTTTATATATCGATGTATATATTGCAAAAGGGACAACTCTGGCCCGGCGAACTAACAACTATTGGTAAAAGAGTACAAGCCAGTTGCTCTAGATGCCACTCACATGCAGGAGCTGCCCGATGCCCGCTGTGATGGCCATGCCCAACATGCCCCCACCAATCACGCGTAGGGTCGGTATCAAAATCTTAGATCCGGCTGTTTTGGCGCTAATGATTCCGGTTGCAACGAGGCCCACAATTGTGAATCCAATAATGCTCCAGGCAGCCTTTCCAGCAGTTGGTGCGAATGCGCCCACAAATGGAATCAAGCCACCGAAGGTAAATGAGATTGCAGAGGCAACGGCTGCTTGAACTGGGCGCGCCTTTGTATGTGGATGTTGTCCTAGTTCATCGCGAAGATGCGCCTCAAGTGGATCTCTTTTGTGCATCGCATCAGCAACTTGAATGGCAAGTTCACGTGAAAGTCCACGCTTCATATAAATTTCAACCAACTCTTCAAATTCACCTTCGGGGTCGGCTGCAAGATGTTCAATCTCTAATAGGCGATCAGATTCCTCAATATCATTTTGTGAACGAACAGAAACATATTCTCCAACAGCCATCGACATTGCACCTGCTGCAATTCCAGCTGCACCTGCTGTTACCAAAAATGCGTGTTCGCCAGTTTTTGCAGCAGCAACACCGATCATGAGACTTGCAGTTGAAACCAATCCATCATTTGCACCGAGAACTGCAGCACGTAACCAACCTGCACGATGGGTGCGGTGATGGAGATTGCGTGCATATACATCTTCAAGTGCCATACGAGAAGACTACCTTGAGCGGCGGGAATTTTTAAGAAAGAGGCTCATCGCGCCGATGGCAACGAGCGCTGCAACATATTGATTGAGACGTAGCCCACCCAAACTGTGCGCGGTATCGATACGTAAACCTTCAATAAAGAAACGGCCTAGTGAATATAGAGAGACATAGAGATAGAAGATTGATCCCGGTGAGAATCGAGTACCCAGATTGAGAAGAAGTGCGGCTATGCAGATGCACCAGAAAGATTCATAGAGAAAAGTTGGGTGAAATGTTGAGAATGCTCCATAACCGTTTGGTCTCATAAATTCTGGCACTGCTAGCGCCCATGGCGCTTCAAGTGGCTTTCCGAAGAGTTCACCATTGAACCAATTCCCCCAACGACCGATGCCCTGAGCAATAAGAACTCCCGGAGCAAGTGCATCGGCAAAGTGCGAAAAGGATGGAAGTTCATGCTTGCGAGCTAATGCACGATAGGCGATATAGGCAACACATGTACCAAGTGCAATCGCGCCCCAGATTCCAAGGCCACCGTTCCATATCTTGAAAATATCTGCCAGATGTCCAGAGGCCCCGAAATAGTTTTCAGGAGAAGTTATGACGTGATAAAGCCTTCCGCCGATTACACCTGCAGGAATTGCATAGATGGCAACATCTGCAACGACGCCTTTTCCTTCAGGAAAGTTTGCGAGAAAGCGCTTATTTCCTAACCAAATTGCAACGGCAATGCCAAAGATGATGCATAGGGCGTAGAAATGTATCGTCAAAGGTCCAATTGCAAACGCCGAAGTTGTCGGCGTAGGAATTGATTGGTGCAATGTTATCCGCGTGCGATAGCTGCTGAGAACTTTGCGCGATCGAAGTACTCAGTTTTGCGATCTATCTCTTTGCCATTAATAAAGACTGTCGGGGTTGCATTGACATTCTTCTTTGCGCCTTCAGCAGCGACATTGCCAACCCAATCAGCATACTTTCCACCAGTTACACACGATGTAAATTTCTGCGACTTGATTCCCACAAGTGGACCAACGGAAGCGAGTGCAGAATTAGACCAGGCACCTGAATTTTCTTTCGGCTGAGTTGCATAGAGCGCTGAGTGATATTGAAGGAACTTATCTTCATCAGCTGCACATGCACCCGCATTTGCAGCAGCAACTGATTCAGGCCCTAGGAATGAGAGGGTATGAAAGACAACTGTTGCTTTCTTATCTGTAATGAGAGATTCAATGTAGCTACCTTGAGTCGCTTCAAATTGCGCGCAGATTGGACATTGGAAATCTTCATAAATATCTATCACTGGAACGCTTTTGAGATCTGCGTTGAAAACTATTCCGTAGCCATGGCTTGCACTGACGCTCGCAGGAATTTTGGCGGATGACTTACTTTGCTTTGAAACAAGAGTTGGTACGAGCATAAGCAAGATGACACCAACAACTACTGCAATTACTAAATTGCGCGTGAAATTATCTTTTCCTGGTAGTGGCTTGCTGGTCATCTAGATTCCCTTTTCCTGTGGCGTTTTATCGAGTGCAAATTTACTTTGTGGGAAGCGAAATAGGTAAATTCCAAGGAGTGCGAGTCCTAAATCACGGAGGATCTCAGGAAGGTAGTTGGCAGTTCCAGGCTCAACTTGCCCTCCGCCGCCAAAGCAACCGCAATCGATGGATAGACCACGAGCCCAGGCCTGAGAGATTCCGATAATAAAGATGAACATCAGAAATGCACCGAGAATTGAGGAGACGCGAATTGCAGCGCCAAGAATCAGAAGAATTCCAATTCCAATTTCCACAAATGGCAGAACAATTCCGAGAAAATTCGCAAGAGAGATTGGAAGTAGTTCGTAGGCACGGACAGCCATCTGTGATTTATCAAGATGCTTATACTTTAAAAGACCAGCTGCAAGCAGCACTCCCCCGAGTACAAGACGAGCAATAAGTGCCACCCAAGGTTGATATTTTTTTGGTAGATAATTTTTTGGTTGATAATGTTTCATCGACCTTCACGTACTCCCTTCGCAAGTTCCTTTGCCAATTCGCGAACTGAAGTTAATCCAGATTCCTCATCTTTAGCCTCGAGAAGAAGATTTATAAATGCAGAGCCTACGATGACGCCATCTGCGTACCCTGCAACGCCTTTTGCTTGGTCTCTGGTTGAAACACCAAGTCCAACAGCAACAGGAGTGTGAGTAGTTTTGCGAATGCGGGCAACTAAATCAGATGCGCCAGATGAAACCGTTGTGCGAGTTCCCGTAACTCCCATCAAACTTGCCGCATAAACGAAACCTCCACAGCGGGACGTAACATCGCCCAAACGTGCATCTGAAGTACTAGGAGCCACTACATAAATAGGATTGATTGCACTCTTTTCAACAGCGCTCTTCCAGGAATCAGATTCTTCGATTGTTAAATCAGGAGTGATGACTCCTGAACCTCCATTATCGGTAATTGCTTGTGCAAATCTCTCAACACCATACTTTTCTATCGGATTCCAGTAGGTCATAACTACGGCTGGAACACCTAAATCAGTGGCAGATTTGAGGGCTTCAAAAACTTCTTTTGCTCCGGTGCCTTGCGATAGCGCTTTATCAGCAGCAGCTTGAATGGTTGGTCCATCCATTACAGGATCGCTATAGGGAAAACCAATCTCGATGGCATCTACTCCGCCATCAACAAATGCTTGTATTACTTTTTTACATCCATCATTGGTTGGAAACCCTGCCGGAATATATGCGATTAGTGCCGCACGGTTTTCGGCGCGAACTTTTACAAAGAGTTCATCTAAAGGCGTGCTCATTTACAGCGGAATTCCAAAGTATTGTGCGGCAGTTTGAACATCCTTATCTCCGCGTCCAGATAAGTTAATTAAGATAATTGCATCCGGGCCAAGTTCCTTGCCTACCTGCATAGCTCCCGCAAGAGCATGAGCAGTTTCAATTGCAGGAATGATTCCTTCGGTCTGTGAAAGAAGTGCAAATGCTTCCATTGCCTGCGCATCTGTAATGGGGCGATATTCAGCGCGGCCGATATCGTGGAGGTAAGCATGTTCTGGACCAACACCTGGATAATCAAGACCGGCAGAGATTGAATGTGATTCGACTGTCTGTCCATTTTCATCTTGCAGAACATATGTGCGATTGCCGTGCAACACACCTGCAGAGCCACCTGAAATTGATGCTGCATGTCGCCCAGTTTCAACGCCATCTCCGGCTGCCTCTAAACCGATAAGGCGCACTGAAGTATCGGAGATAAATCTATGGAAAATACCAATTGCATTTGAACCGCCACCGACACATGCAAGTACTGCATCTGGCAGTTTGCCGGTGAGGGCTAAAACTTGATCACGCGCTTCTTCGCCGATAATTTTATGGAAATCACGCACCATAGAAGGAAACGGATGCGGTCCCGCAACAGTGCCCAATAGGTAATGTGTTGTCTCTACATTTGTTACCCAATCACGCATTGCTTCGTTGATTGCATCCTTTAATGTGCGCGAGCCCGAAGTAACAGGTACAACTTCTGCGCCAAGTAACTTCATACGTGCGACATTGAGTGATTGGCGACGCGTATCTTCTTCGCCCATATAGACAACACACTCGAGACCCATGAGGGCTGCAGCAGTTGCGGATGCAACACCGTGCTGACCTGCTCCAGTTTCAGCAATGATACGTTTTTTGCCCATACGCTTAGTAAGAAGTGCTTGACCAAGAACGTTATTTATCTTATGGCTGCCAGTGTGATTTAAATCTTCACGCTTCAAGATGATTCGTGCACCGCCTGCATGTTCTGCAAATCGTTTTGCCTCAGTAATAATGCTTGGTCGTCCGGTATAGGTACGATGTAATTCGGCGAGCTCTTCGATAAAGATCGGATCAGTTTGCGCAGCGATACGAGCAGCATCGAGCTCTTCAAGCGCTCCAATGAGAGCTTCAGGGACAAAGCGACCGCCGTATTGACCAAAGTGGCCAGTTCTATTTTCGGTCGTTGTCATAGGTGTAAGACTACCGGCGGCCTAGTAATTCCTGCATGGCGGAAATTGGATCTCCGGCCTTGACGAGGGCTTCTCCGACCAAAATCACATTTGCCCCCGCGTTCTGTGCAAATTCAACATCACCCCGTGTAGAGATTCCAGATTCAGCGACCCGAATAATCTCGTGCGGAATCGCAGGGATGAGTTCTGAAAATGCGACAGGATCCACCTCGAGGGTCTTCAAATTCCTTGAGTTGATTCCAATCATGCGCGGATTGATATCCATCGCACTCTCAAGTTCTTGAGGGGTATGAACTTCAACCAGGGCTGACATGCCAAGTTCTGTAGCGAGATCATAGAAATCTTTAAGCTGAGATTTTGAAAGTGCTGCAACAATTAAGAGAACAATATCGGCGCCATGTGCACGTGCTTCCAAGAATTGATACTCGTCAACCATGAAATCTTTACGAAGCACAGGAATCGTGATGCGCGAACGCACTGCGTCAAGATCCTCGAGCGATCCCCCAAAGCGACGGCGTTCTGTAAGAACACTTACTGCGCCAGCACCAGCATCTTGATATTGCTCAGCTAGCGCTGCTGGATCCTTGATGGATGCGAGATCGCCTTTGCTTGGAGAAGAACGTTTCACCTCGGCAATTACATTCATCTCGTTTGTGGAAAGTGATGCATATCCATCGAGTGGCGCTGCAGCCCTCTCGATTGCTTCATGAATCTGCGCCAGAGGAAGTCGCCGCATCGCTAAATCTTCACGCACGCCTTCGATAATTGAATCTAAAACGCTCATTTGATTTCCTCGGTTGGATCAATGCCTTTATCGAGCGAGTTCCACTCATTGAGTACTCGTGGTGTTCGCTCATACTTTGATGACAATTTCATTCTGCGACTTAAGGCAATTGCAATTACAGCCACAACTAAGAGTGAGATAAGAATCTTAAACATTTTTAGCGCTTAATTTCATTAGCTGCAGTGACGGCGCCAAGAACTGCTGCAGCCTTATTTAAGGTTTCATCATTTTCAGAAGTTGGGTCAGAATCTGCCACGATTCCTGCACCAGCTTGAACATAGGCGATACCTTTATGAAGGAGAGCGGTTCGAATCGCAATACAGGTATCGATATTGCCAGTGAAATCAAAGTAGCCGATAGCCCCACCATAGAGAGCGCGACGAGTTGGTTCGAGAGTTTCAATAATTTCCATGGCGCGTGGCTTTGGTGCACCAGAGAGAGTTCCAGCCGGAAAGACCGAAAAGAGTGCATCAATTGGCGTAGAACTCTTTGCCAGTTTGCCAATGACAGTCGAGACAATGTGCATCACATGTGAGTAGCGTTCAATGTGCATGAAATCAACAACTTCTACTGATCCGGGTGTGCAGACTCTGCCTAAATCATTTCTTCCTAAATCTACGAGCATGAGGTGTTCGGCTCGCTCCTTAGGATCTGCCAGCAGCTCTTCGCCAAGTCGGACATCTTCTTCTAAAGAAGAGGAGCGTTTACGCGTTCCTGCAATCGGATGCACCATTACTTCATCACCAGTGACTTTAACGAGCGCCTCTGGACTTGAACCCACTACTTCATAACCATCTTCAAATCGAAATAGATACATGTAAGGGCTCGGATTATTTAGTCGCAACATTCGATAGACATCCAAGGCATCAGCATGGCACGGTGTTGAAAATCTCTGAGAAAGAACTATTTGAAATGCTTCACCTGATCGGATTTCTTCCTTAGCAACTTCCACTTTAGCTTTATATTGCTCTTCGCTCATATTTCGTTCGAAATTTGGTGTGGATTTCGAAGGTAGCGCAGAAACATCTCCGGGTATAGATGTCAGTAACTCATCCTGCATCCGATCAAGTCGTCCCACTGCATCGAGATAAGACTCATCAATTCGCTCATTCGAGCCATCCCAGTTAATTGCATTAGCGATCAATGTGATTGTTCCATCGCTGTGATCCATGACTGCTAAGTCGCTAGTAAGCATGAACGAGATTTCAGGAAGATTAATATCTTTTGCAGCAGTCTGTGGAAGTTTCTCTAAACGCCGAACTGCGTCGTACCCCATATAACCAACAAGTCCACCGGTGAGTGTAGGAAGGCCAGCAATCTTTGGTGATTTAAGGTGCGCAACTGTTTGACGTAAAGCAGTAAGTGGATCCATTCCGGCCGGGACTCCAGCTGGCGGTTTTCCAATCCATACAGCAACGCCATCTTTTTCGGTAAGTGTCGTTTGGCTATGGGCGCCGATAAATGAATATCGCGACCAGGCTCCACCGTGTTCTGCGGATTCGAGAAGAAAAGTTCCGGGGCGATTCTTAGCTAATTTTTTATAGACATTCAGTGGAGTTTCACCATCTGCCAGCAAGGTGCGATAGACGGGAATAACATTGTTGCTCTTTGCAAATTCGCGAAAATCCTCAATCTTCACTTCTGGCCGCCGATTGTTCTATGAAAACATGATCTATCTCCGGTGTGGCAGGCAGCACCGATTTGCTCAACTTTAAGTAGCAGAGAATCTCCATCGCAATCTAATTCGATGGAGTGGACAAATTGAGTGTGGCCAGATGTTTCACCTTTTACCCAGAGTTCATTTCTGCTGCGTGAGAAATAAGTTGCTTTGCCGGTCTCAAGAGTCATCGCTAGTGATTGCGCATTCATATAGGCCAACATCAATACCTCAAGAGAATCTTTATCTTGAGCAATCGCTGGAATCAGTGCGCTTGGATCTTTCAGGAGCGCAGCAATTTCAGGGGAAAGTTGTTGGCTCATGTGCCTATTCTGCCTTACGCCGGATGGGCGTTGCGCACTGAATAATTATGGGCGTTGAGGTATTTCTTCACATCACCTATGCGATGTACTCCAAAATGAAAGACGCTCGCTGCTAGAAGAGCATCGGCTCCAGCATCAAGGGCTGCACTGAAATCTTCCAGAGATCCGGCTCCCCCGCTTGCAATCAATGGAACTTGGGAGACTGCGCGCACTGCCTTGATCATTCCAATGTCATACCCTGCTCGAGTTCCGTCTGCATCCATAGAGTTCAGAAGAATTTCTCCGACTCCAAGTGCGCAAGCCTTTTCGACCCATGACAATGCGTCGAGTCCAGCGCTCTTGCGTCCACCATGTGTTGTTACTTCAAATCCAGATTCAGTACGGGCGCGTCTGGCGTCAATTGAAATCACCAAAACTTGCGAGCCAAAACGATCTGCAATTTCTGCAATGAGTTCTGGACGATCAATTGCCGCTGTATTGATACTGACTTTATCTGCCCCAGCGCGAAGCAGGCGATCAACATCTTCAACTGAGCGAATCCCTCCACCAACTGTCAGCGGAATAAATACTTGTTCTGCTGTTTTACGAACTACATCTAGCGTTGTCTCGCGACCTGCAACGCTTGCCGAAATATCAAGGAAGGTAAGTTCATCTGCACCTTCGATGTCATAGAGAGATGCCATCTCTACCGGATCGCCAGCATCGACTAAATTTGTAAAATTTACACCCTTAACTACGCGGCCATCAGTAACATCCAAGCATGGAATTATTCGAACCGAGAGAGTCATGGTCGCGTCAATCCAAGTGCCTCTTGAAGAGTAAATGCTCCTGCGTATAAAGCTTTTCCGACAATCGCACCTTCAACGCCTGAGTTGTTAAGTGCAACTAACGCTCTGATGTCATCGAGGGATGAAATTCCACCCGAAGCCACAATTGGTTTCTTGGTGACAGCGCATACCTCTTGAAGTAATGTGAGGTTTGGGCCTTGCAAAGTTCCATCTTTTGTTACATCGGTGACAACATAACGAGCACAACCATCGCGCTCTAAACGCTCGATTGTTTCAAAGAGATCTCCACCATCTTTTGTCCACCCGCGAGCTGCAAGAACATGGCCACGTACATCTAAACCAACTGCAATACGATCTCCATGTTGGGCGATAACTTTTGCAGTCCAGTCAGGATTTTCAAGCGCCGCTGTTCCAAGGTTGACTCGGGTACATCCTGTTGCAAGTGCGCGAGCAAGTGATACGTCATCTCGAATTCCACCTGATAGTTCAACTTTGATATCGAGCTTGCCAACAACTTCAGCTAATTGCGCAGTATTTTCTCCGCGCCCGAATGCGGCATCTAAATCCACAAGGTGCAACCACTCTGCGCCTGCTGATTGAAATTCGAGGGCAACCTCGAGCGGATTTCCATAAGCTGTCTCTGCAGCAAGTTCCCCTTGAACCAACCGAACAGCGCGACCATCTTTGACATCAACTGCCGGTAGAAGTTCTAAGTATCTCATAGTGAATTACTCCAATTCTTAATCAGATGTAAGCCAGCTGCTCCTGATTTTTCGGGATGAAATTGGGTCGCTGCAATGACACCATCTTCAACTGCCGCGAGGAATCTATCTCCATATTCGGCAAAAGTTGGCTGAGCTCCCACTGTCTTCTTTACCGCGTACGAGTGAACGAAATAGAAAGATTGATCTTCAATTCCGGAGAAGAGCGCGCTTCCTGCCGCCGGCGAAACTGTGTCCCATCCCATGTGAGGCAAAATTGGTGCGCTTAATTTCTCAACTGTTGCATCCCAAATTCCAACACCATGATGTTCGCCATGTTCAACACCGCGTGAAAAGAGAATCTGCATCCCGACACAAATGCCTAACGTAGGCCTATTGGCAGAGATACGGGCGCGAACAATTTCATCTCCGCGAACTGATGTCAGCCCCTTCATGCAAGCAGCAAATGCGCCTACCCCGGGAACAACTAAACCATGTGCATTGAGAGCAACGTCGTAATCAGAGGTGATAACTACTTCGCGGCCAGAAGTTTCAAATGCACGTTGAGCAGACCTGAGATTTCCAGAACCGTAATCAAGAATTGCAATCACGAATTTAGAGCGAGCCCTTTGTTGAAGGAATTCCAACTACTTTAGAGTCAATGGCAACTGCATCCCGTAGTGCTCGGGCAACGGCCTTAAATTGCGCTTCGAATACATGGTGAGCATTTCTG
>Ga0209084_1002614_pt1 | contig 13806 bp, 27 predicted proteins | sample C_130820_MF_Meta_FD_187309 | JGI IMG/M metagenome (GOLD analysis project Ga0209084, IMG submission 187309) | Freshwater microbial communities from Lake Croche, Canada to study carbon cycling - C_130820_MF_MetaG (SPAdes) (version 2) | ecosystem: Environmental > Aquatic > Freshwater > Lake... | reverse complement strand
GGCTCGATCCTGAAGAGATTTACGAACAGTGGCCATTTGAAGAAACCGTAGTAGTCGCAAACGATAATGAAAGTTTTGAAACTACTCGTCGATATAAACTAAAAACTAAACCAGAGGTATTACATGCTGAATCAAATTCTATTGCGAAATTGGCCAAAAGTACAAATAGCGGTATGGGCGCTACTATGTTCATTACCCACGCTCCATGTATGGAGTGTGCCAAACTTATATACCAAAGCGGTATTGGGCACGTTCTATATCGTAGTGCTTATAGGGATACTAGTGGCGTTACATTTCTCGAAGCATCGGGTGTAAAGGTTGAACAGATATAATGGATATTGATATCGACTTCCCTGATAGAAAGAAAATACTTGATATAATCAAGCATATTCCTGCACGTCTCGAAGATGGAAAGAAACATAACACAGGTGTGTATTGTCACGAAATTCCCTACAATCCATTAACTGATACAGCAAGTTTTGATTACAAATCTGCTGAAGAACGTGGATATTTTAAGATTGATTTCTTAAATGTTGGTGCGTATGCTGGTGTCAGAAACGAAGACCATATCGTTGAATTACTTAACAATGAACCATTGTGGGATTTGTTATATGAAAAAGAAGTATGTGATCAATTATTCCACATTAATGGATATCACAACTTACTTAAAGAATTAAAACCTACTAGTATTGTTGAACTGGCCATGGTCCTGGCTATGATCAGACCTGGTAAGAAGCATCTCATCCCAATATGTAAGGAAAAAGGATTCCAGTCTATCAAAGATGAAATATGGACTAAAACTGAAGATGCCTATTTCTTTAAGAAGGCTCATGCTGTTTCCTATGCTAGTGTTATTGTGGTTCAGTTAAATCTAATTTGTGAAAAAATTAGTTACGGATATTCTTAGCGTAAATTCCGCATAGATCTTACTAGTTGTATTGATTTACGCTTGATGCGTTTTTCAGCAATTTCACTAAGATTTACTGTAGGACCAAATATAATCTCTACATCTTTACTACTAAAAGTTTTTATGTAAGGTCTGAATAATTGCATTTCTTGCTTGAGAAATATATTGATGGGTATTTTACGATTACTTTCCCACCACCAAATTTCTCCTAATTCTAAAAATGATACTCTTTCTTTTTCATTAATGATCATTGATAAATCATAAATGCTGGAAACATAGTCATCACAATTAATGACAATACCCACGTATTCTCGATCATTAGACTTTAAACACGAAATAAATGGGAAATTTTCCTGGAATTGGTTACTCATTGGGTTTTAAATAAATACTTTATGCAAATTTTACCAATCTATTTATACACAAACAAACTCGACGTTACACTAGATTTGGACGCTACAATCAGGGGAGTAAATCAGGTTATGTATCAACGAGACCTAACAGTACAAAAAGGAATTAAGAATCAAATTAGGATTCAATTCAAAAACAGCGACCAAAAACGTATATCAATATCCACTGGCACAATCTTTGTGTTTAGTATGTTTGATGCTATAAATCAACGTTTAATAGTGGAGAAAGACTTGGAAGTCCTTGCAGAAACTAACCTTATTAAAGGCCAGGCACAACTTACACTAGACGAAAACGATACCTTGGATCTTGATAAATCTAGCTATACGTATAGCGTGAAAGTACGCGACAATGATGGAACATATACTCCAGCCTATGCTAATACCTATTACGGTATGAACGGTACTTTACATATATCTAACGATGCCTTTCCAGTGCTACAAGATAGTACTACTATTACTAGCTTTAACCCAACTTATAATAATACCACTCATTTATATGAACATAAAAGCGGTAACATCTATGCTAGTCCAGAATATAATGGAAACTCCGCACTACACACAGCAGCAATATATATGACAGCATATAAAGGTAGCGTGTTGATACAAGGAACATTAGATAATAATCCTACAGATGATCGAAGTTATTATACTATAGAAACTCGAGGATATAACGGAGTTACGGGTCTAGACTATGTTAACTTTAATGGCGTATATACCTATATTCGAATTGTACATATCCCGGCTGCTGGCCCACCTCCTAATACTTCCAATAACACTCCTGCTTTTTTCGGTTCACTTGACAAGGTACTATATAGAAGCTAATTTGTTTTAATTGTGATTTGAAATAAATAGATGTATGCAAAAATACATCTATAAAATTACATCGCCGTCTAATAAAATATACATTGGACAAAGCACCATTCCTATAAACAGAAAAATTGATTCCTATAAAAAAATGGAATTATATGATGTTGGGATTCGTAAAATTGTATCTGCAATTCGAAAACATAAATGGGAAAATATGTTATTTGAAGTAATTGAAGAAAATACAAATTGGTCAACTTATGAGTTAGATCAGCATGAAATATTTTGGATAAGTTTCTACAACTCTGTTAATACCGGATACAATATGACAACTGGTGGTGGAGGAGTAAATTCAGAATGTGCCCGCGCACTGGCCATTAATCACCATGCATCTATGTCGGATGAAAAAAAAGAAAAACGAAAAATTAATTGCAGTAAAGGACAATTAAAACGATATCAAGAAATGCCTGATTCGGAAAAAACACGAAAACAAAAAAGCGAATCACATAAAGGAACTTATAAAATAGAATCTCCAGATGGTAGGGTGTGGGTAACTGATAATGGACTAAAAGATTTTGCCGATCAGTATAATAATGAACTAAAAATCAGCTATTGGCAGTTGTTCAACGCATACAGAAAATGCTATAATAAAGAAACTACAAAAATTATTAGAAAAAATATCAACACTTGGAAAGTAACCAGAATTGACAAATCCAATAACTAATGCTATTCTTTCTTTATGGCAATCAGGAAGAAAAATTAAAAAAACTTCCGGCGGATGGATCTCGGGTAATGCCCCCTGTTGCCATCATCGAGGCGAGAAACCTGATTCTCGATTAAGGGGTGGATTGCTAATTACACCAGACGGTGAATCATTCAGTTTTCATTGCTTTAATTGCGGATTTAAGGCAGGATGGAGTCCCGGCAAACTACTAAGCGGTAATACCAAACAGCTATTCAAATGGTGCGGCATGGGTGACTCGGATATCAGCAAACTTGGATTGGTAACTCTTAAATTTAAAGAGGATCAACCTCAAGCTAAACGTGCTTTGGTATTTGATCTAATGGATAGACCATTACCCGATGAATGCCAAAGTATTAATCAATGGGTTGAACAAGGTTGTCAAGAATCGGAACTCTTATCAGTTATTGATTATCTACTAAACAGGGGTATGGAATATAATTGGTATAATTGGCATTGGAGTGCAGCACCTGGATTCCGTGATAGAGTTATTGTTCCATTCTATGACAAAGGGCGAGTAGTTGGCTATACTGGACGTAAAATTACAAATGGTAAACCTAAATATCTTACTGATAGCCAAAACGGCTATGTGTTTAATTTAGATAGACAGACTTATGATAGAGCTTATGTTATAGTTGTTGAAGGACAATTTGATGCCATTGCTGTAGATGGTGCGGCTATCATGACCAATGAACCTAACGAAACTCAATGTGCTAGATTGAATGCCTTGGGTAAACAAATCATTGTGGTACCTGATAGAGATCGCCCAGGTGCCAAATTAATTAAAGCCGCTTTGAACAACGGATGGACAGTGAGCTTACCACCTTGGGAAGATGATATTAAAGATGTTGCCGATGCTGTGAAGAAATATGGTAGACTTTATACACTGACCACAATCTTACACTATCAAGAAACAAATAAGATAAAAATACAATTACTACAGAAAAAATTAGAGGCCCTAACAGATGAATAAAAAAGAAAAAACTCCTAAACCAAACTATACTGCTGAGATGCAGAAACTATACTTGGAGATGTTCTTATCAGATGCTGAAACTTTTGCACGTTGTCAGAATATTTTTGATCCACTGAACTTTGATCAACGATTCCAAGATACTGCATCGTTTGTTACCAAGTATGTTGACGACTATAAAGTCATGCCCGAAGTGGCTATTGTTAATGCCAGTTGTAGATCAGATCTACAATCTATACAACTACCTAGAGAAAACTATGAGTGGCTTATGGACGAGTTTGAAAACTTTAGTAGACATAAAGGACTCGAACGTGCTATTATTGAGAGTGCCGATTTACTAGAGGCAGGCGACTATGGACCGGTGGAAAAACTAATCAAAGATGCTATACAGATATCGTTAAACAAGGATATGGGCACAGATTACTTTGAGGACCCTAGAGCAAGACTGACTAAACTCAAAGACGGAAATGGACAAATATCCACAGGTTGGCCTAGCATTGATCGCAAACTATATGGTGGATTTAATAGAGGCGAACTGAATATTTTCTGTGCAGGATCTGGTGGTGGTAAGAGTTTGTTCTTAGCCAACTTAGGTGTGAACTGGGCACTACAGGGACTCAATGTGTTATATCTAACATTTGAGTTGAGCGAAGGACTTGTGGCTATGCGTCTGGACTCTATGATGACCGGTATTGGTACTAGAGAGATCTTTAAGAATCTCGACGACGTTGAACTTAAAGTTAAAGTTCTAGGTAAAAAATCTGGACACCTACAAGTAAAATATATGCCCAGCGGAAAAAACTGTAATGACCTTAGAGCATATCTGAAAGAATATCAAGTTAAGAAAGGATGTAAACCTGACGTTATCTTGATTGACTATTTGGACTTGATGATGCCATTGAGTGTGAAGGTTAGCCCTAGCGACTTGTTTGTTAAGGACAAATATGTTAGTGAAGAAATTCGTAACTTGGCCATGGAAACACAATGTATTACGGTTACAGCATCACAGTTAAATCGTAGTGCAGTTGAAGAAATTGAATTTGATCACAGTCATATCTCGGGCGGATTAAGTAAGATCATGACAGCAGATAATGTCATTGGTATCTTTACTAGCCGTGCTATGAAAGAACGCGGACGTTATCAAATACAATTTATGAAGACACGTTCGAGTTCTGGTGTTGGACAAAAAGTAGATTTAGAATTTAATGTTGATACTCTACGCATTACTGACCTAGGTGAGGATGAAATGGAAAGTAGCTTTAATCAACAAAAATCCGAAAACGGTACAAGCTCAATAATGAAGGGCTTTAAACGTACTAGTACAGTGACTACTAGCACAGATGAATCCGCTGGAGACGTTAAATGGGAACGCCCTACTCCTGCTGAAGGATGGAGCATCGATAAACCTAATCGAACTCCAATTAAAGTAGCTAACGATATTAGATCAATGTTGGCTAATATGAACAGCGAAAAAGATTAGAACCAACTGGCCACTTGCTGTTTGCTGGAATCAGCAATGACCCTGTGCCACTGATCGATATCTGTATGACCAAATACCAACTCGGGCTCAGCACGGATAAACGACCAACTTTGATTGATATTCCAGGGTGCTTCTCCTAATATTTCACCTTCTAACTGTCCAGGTAACCAACGTGTAAAACCTGCTATGGCCCTGAACTCTTTGGGCCCTTCTTGTTTACTGATCGCTGTTAATACAGATAAATCACTACTGATACCAATTTGTTCTGTGAGCTTATTGGTGGTGGGACTAAACCAATCTAATGTATGTATAATGTGTATACGGTTGATACTTTCTGTTCCACCATTGTATAACAACTGATCATTATCAATGTTCAATCCTATATTACGCATTACGCTATCTACTGTGACATTATTGGTGTATGGTCTATTAATTTGTAATCCAATTACACCTGAGGTGTCATGATCAATAATCAATATTGCACTTCTACGTAAATTGCTATCAGAACGCTTGGGGTGGGCAGCTATTAAAAAACCAGTGTAATTTTGTTCGTACATGCAATTATTTAACCGATAAATACTTTTATATGAAGATACTTGACTTTAATCTGGGAGTTGAACCACACGATACACTTAATCCTTTGTTGTGGAAAGACTCTAAACTACAACCTGATACCGAATCGGCGTTGATTAAGATAGCACGAGACTTTAAAAAATTTATAGATATACCCTTTGATGTGGTGGATGTACGTATTACCGGCGGCCAGGTATCCTATTTCTATACACGACACAGCGATTTGGATCTACATTTAATAGCAGATTTCTCCAGTGTCAAATGCGATAGAGAAGCTGCTGAACTGTTTGACGCTAAACGATTACTATATAAAGCCAAATACGATATCACAGTACATGGTATCCCTGTGGAATTGTATGTGGAGGATTTAGATCACCCTGCTGTTAGTGCCAGCTATAGCATACAGAAACGCAAATGGATTACAGAACCTAAACAGGATATTGGACCCGTGGATGTCGAGGAAATAGAAAGACTAAGCACTGTATGGAGCGAAATAATTAGGCATAGTTTGATGTCAAAAAACATAGAAACTGCTAGAAAAACCTTGGATTTATTACGCAAATTCCGCCATTTAGGCCTGAAAAAACAGGGAGAATATTCTACTGCTAATCTAGTATATAAAACACTACGTAACAGCGATTTAATTAGAAATCTTCAGAACTACATCGATCAGGAACATGACCGGGCTTTGAGCGTGGGCTGAGAGTTACCCGCGAAGCGGCAGCGCAAAACTTTTTAAATACTCTATTATACTAGCAGTTTATAATGTCTCAACAACTAGTCTACGTAGACTCAGAGCATGTGCTAGTTGATCTACTCTGGACTCATAATCAGCACTTAACTCAACTATTACACTATCTAACGTTCTAGCCACTCGAAAGGCTACACCACCTGCTGATTCCCACTCTTGACAATTGACCATACGATCATCTACCAATATATCACCTGAACTACAATGTAGATGCTTGTCTGTGCTATATGGTCCAAAATGTACTGCTATATCTGTGAAATGTAATCGAGCCCACTGGGCTTTGTCATGAAATGCCCAGGGTAAATCATTGTTGTGCGGTATGGCAGTGAGAAACTGTAATTCCCAACCTAGTTGATCTCTGTACTTACGGGCTATATTGACCAACTCCGTGGCACGAGCCATTAGGGGTAAATGTAAAAATAAATGCGGATTATCTCGCAATCGTTGCCAATCTTGATCAGGATATAAATCACCTACTGCGGGCGCGGGTGTTCCTATCTTACCTGTAGCATACGCTCGAAAATCTGCTACTACTCCATCCATGTCTAAATATATCTTTGGCTTATTCATAACTGTAGTTTACACTGTCCGAATTGACACTTAACACTTGAGCACCATTACGCAAATGAAATACTCGTGCCATCTCTGTGGGTGGACTTAGTGTAACATACTTCTTTATACTAGGTCTACTACTGGCTATGTGGGATCTTGCCGAGACGATTAACCGTCTCCCTGCTCCGGGTTGATAACTCCATATGGTGTAGAATACTGCTACTACTGGCTCATACGATGCAAACTCTAATAACTCATCTCGGCTACGTGGCACACTATCTCTATACAATACACATACCGCTGCTGTGGGCTTGCCATATTCATCTTGACTGACTATGATCTCACTGACGTCACTGACCCTGAATTCTATGGCAATTTCTGGACGTACTGGATCATCTTGAATTAATTGAATTAATGGATCTGATATGGAATTTATGATGTGTAGCATGACCTTACTCTTATATAATACACGTACTTATCTAAACGATTCAAAATAACACTACTTAATAGAATCTAAAGATAACTACAATTATGAAAAAACTATTCTTAAACCTAACTAACGCTAACCCTATCTATAGGGATAGACCCCTTTCACTACGTAAAGACCTTGTGATTAATGTACATGCTAACACAGTTCTTCGCGATGACGGCTCTAGTGAACTAGTGTCCTTTGTATTCTTACCTCCACATGGCAGTTGGGAAGTGTTAGAAACATATGATGAAATTATGCGACAACTCGAAGAATGATACTTATTTGATATTTCCGGACAGCAGCAGTACTGGCATTGACCTGCTATTACTACGTATAAAACTCTTGGACTGGTCTCAACGTAATAATATACCACACTCTTCTACTGTGGAAAACAATGAGTTTAGAGTGCGGTTTGAGCGCGAACTACATTATACCCAATTTGTACTACAATGGGAACACCCGAGATATCTTATAGTACGGTAAAAAAATTGCTGCGTAAAAATTTTACATCCCAGAAAATCTTTACACTAGAGCAATTTTTTGCTGCGTATTTAACAGCACTTCTGTTGTTAATCTCCCCAGGCCGTTCTAATCTAACTCGACTTAGTTAACGGTGGTTTTTGGTGAGAACTTTTAGCAAGCGGTCTTGCTAGCTAGCGGGCACAGGAATCATTGCTGCACCCCGTACCCCTCACTCCCCTCAACTCTCTAGGTCCCCTCCGACTCTAAATCACCCTCAAAGTCGGCAAGTGGTAGGATTTCTTCACCGTAGAGATCAAACCCCTCGGCTTCCAGTTGGTCGCAGGCTTCGTAGAACAAGGCCTGGACGTACCTAACACGCTGTGCCTGTGCAGTGTCCTTTCGACGCCGACGCCCGCTGCCTACCCGGTAGACTATCGCATAGTGCTGCTCGCAGTAGCTCTTACCCTCTAGTGTGTGTGCAGTGCAGCGTGGGCCTGTGCCTATGTAGGTACATGTGGTTAGTGTAGTAGTCATTGGTCTTCCGCCCTTACTCGGGTTACCAGATCAATCATGTCCTTGCGCTGTTCTTCAGTCATGTCCACCCACATCTCCACAGCCTCGCTGACTCCAGTCTCCACACCGTCCCGGTAGGCAAGGAAGTTGCTGGTCCAAAGTAGGGCCAGTACTGCCCAGAACTCCCAAGAGTCTATGTTATGGCCCATGGCCACTAGGGCTAACCCTAGTGTAGTGGCTATGGCTATGCGTTGTAGTGTTTCGTTCATTAGCGTTTCATACAAGTAGTCTTGACCATTGCGGTCCAGTTGTTGGGGAAGCCCTTCTTCAAGTCAGCAATCTTCAGTACCATACGCAGGCTCAGTTCACGTAGGCGGTCTTGGTTCTGTTCTACGAATTCTATGAGTTCATCCTCTACACAGGCATCAAACTCATATCGTTCCAGCATCTGTCCTTGCTTGACCACCTGGCGGATACGCAGGATCTTCTCGCGGTTGGTATCCATTTGCAGATCAATGTAGTGGCAACGGCTTTCCAGGGCATCCAAGTGATCGCGTAGTTTCTTGCTACGTACATGTTCGAACTTGATGTTGGTGATAAAGATAGCGGCACCTTTGAACTCAAAGCGGTCTGGTATACCTTCACTACGTAGGATGCGGCTGTCAGTATTCCAGCTGATGTAGCGACGTGATCCGCTGTCCAATGCACCCTTAAGGATGTTCAGGCTAAGGTCTTCCATAAGGATACTATCGCAGTCGTCGAAGACCACAACGTTACCTTCAGCGGAGAACTCGTAGAGTTTGCTGTAGAGTCCGATGCTGCTCATGGCACCCTTGACCACTTCGAACTTGGGCTTCTTCTCTGCCAAGATGTTGAACAGCTCGGACTTGAGCAGGACTTTCTCTACTCCGAAGCTTTTGCCAACACCGGGTGGGCCACTGACAATCATAGCACGGATCTGTCCGTCTTTGACTGCCTTGGTCATTTGATCCAGGATTTCAAAGCGTTCACCCAATCGGGTGTAGATCTCTTCGTCTGTTTCACGTGCCACTGCATCTTGGGTACGACGGACGGCATCTGGATCAAACTCTAGTACTGTGGTGCCCTTGCTGGGTTTTTGTGATGCTCGTGTTGCCATAGTGTGCCTTTCGTTTAAATGTGTATTATAACAGGGGCCGTAGCCCCTGTCAATGTTCAGTCTGCCCGACCGCCTGCGTAGGCTGTGACACCCAGTCGTTCTTTCAGGATCCGAGCGGCAGCTGAGGCACCCGCTTCTTTCACTGACATGCTCTGGGTACCGTGGCCACTTGGGTTCCACCATTGCAGTCCGCCACCGTAGGCTTTCTTAAAGCCTGCTTTGATCAATGCGCGGCCCAGTTTGGTTGAGCCTTTCTCGTAGACGTTAACCCAGGCAAAGCCGCAGTACCAATCTTCACCGTGTTTGGTGATGTAGTCCTGAGCGGCCTGGGCGGCGGCTTGTTGGGCTTCGCGGATAGCGGCGTTGACGATCATCTGTACTTGAGTTGCTGTGAGTCCCATTTAGTGCTCCTTAGTGTGTAAGTAAGTATTATAACAGGGAGTTGCCTCCCTGTCAACCTTTTAGTTGTTGTTTATTGTGTACAATGCATTATCTAAATATTCTGAGATAATTTGCTTTTTATATGCGTTAACAATAGTTTCTTGTAGTGTTTCGCAAGCGCACAATAAGTTAGTGTCGCTGTCGTCTTCTTCTAGCACATAATTAATAACTTGCAGCATTGTTTTACCCGTACGCACTGCTTCGGCAAATACAATAGCCTCGCAATTTTTAACGTCGTTATTTACAGCGTGGAATGCATTGTTTGCAATTTGTGTTACTTGTAGCATAGTGTTTCCTTTTAGTGTTTAAGTGTGTATTATAACGCTAAGGGGCTCTGCTGTCAACCTGTGTTGCAAAGCCCTTTCACTTTACTCTACTATTTGTTGTAACTTGCGTTAATGCGTAAGTATGTACGTCCGCCTTCTCTGTTGTTTCTATTATATATGCTCGTCGTTGTTTTAACTCTGTTGCTTAACCCTGCAAGTGTAAACAAGTCTTTTATCTCTTTTACTAGTGCATCTTTGTTGTCTTTGTAGCTAATGTCCCACGCTAGCAAGCGTGTATTATTAACACCTTTGTCTGCGTATTTTGCGCTGTCTCCTACAATACTGTTAACAATGTTTAAAACTGTAGTTGTACTTGCTAATTGCATAAAAGCTCCTTTGTTGTTTAAGTGTGTATTATAGCAGTTTAGTCTGCTGTTGTCAAGTCTTTTTGTGTAAAGTTAAACAACTCGTTATAACAAGCAACCAGCTCCTCGTCTGTCATTTTGTAACAAGCACTATTAGTGTCGTATTCCAATTTAATATTATACAACATTTCCCAACGTGTCAGTCCGTTGCTTAATTTGCGTTTATTATACATATAGTTCTCCTTATTTGCAGCAATATTTGTTAGCACTAATCAGTGCGTTATCTTCTATGTACAATAGCACACTAATGTAAAATTCGCGTACTAATGTATCTTGCATAATAATTGCTTTATGCAATGCTAGTACATCTTTATCTGTGTTAAACTGTACAAGTGCGTTAACGTTATATGCAACGTCCTCTGCATACATAGCGTCTATGTCCTCATCGTTAACAAAACAGTTAATATATTGTTCTGTTGTTTTAAGTAATAGCACGTTAATTTGTGCAATGTGTTTTGCTGTTAGTTTCTGCATATAGTTCCTTTTTGTTTATGTGTGTATTATAACGCAGAAAAGCACACTTGTCAAGTGTGCTGTTAATAACCCTGCTAGCGGTAAGGTTATTTCTTGGTGGCTGGGGCCTGCTGTATCTGAACGCAGGTGCCTTTGAATTGCTGTTTCTGTAGGTCCTGAAGAGCCGCCTGGCACATGACCTGCTGTTCAAACTGCCCCACATAGGTCACGCTAGGTGCTGTGGTTCCTATGCCGATGAGTGCTATTGCCCAGAACATATCAATCCTTCTTGGTTAGGGTGGCCTTGAACAGGATGCCGCATAGGAACTGGATGCCCCAAGCCTGTAGCCATGTGACTTCTTTAACGCCATCTACAGCACCTACCAAGCATCCATTCCACAGCATCATCACGGGCCAGGATAGGACAAAGGATAGGAACAGCAGGGTGGCAATGCCTACTAGGGCCGCTGCCAAGGCCAAGGTTAGTTCTTTCATAGTTCAACTCCGATGTTAATCAAAACGGTGAGACCATTTTTTCTCATAATACTCATCCATAGCCTGGGCATATGCTGGGTTACTCATATTAGCCTGCACCTGTTGTTGAGCATAGTCAGCCACAATCAACTCGGCGAACTTGTTCAGTTCATATCCTGTAACATCTTTCAGTATAGTCCCGTCTTTGTTAAAGACCTCAGACTGGATCAACAGTTGTTTAATTCGTTCGTTCATAATGTGAATTCCTTCAATAGTGAGCGGGCCTGTTCTACCTCAGTGACTTCATCAGCAAAGGCCATGATCATCATCTGGATCAGTGTGCGGCACTCAAGTCGTTCTGCTTTGGGCAGGGTGGCAATGAATGCTTCCACAGCATTGTATTCCTCTAGAGACCACATGATGTCGCATAGAGTCTTTTGCTTGTGGGTTAGTCCGGTAATTGGTATCATCGTTTGCTCCTAAAATTGTATTATAGCAGGGTTCTAGGGTTCAGTCAACCGGTTTGAATGTCCGGCCTTTTAGGTCAAGTACCAAGGGTGTCTTGAACTTGAAGACCCTGTTAGATCCTTGTGGCACGTAGGCCAAGGCACTTGCACTTCGTTCTCCGGGCTTGCCCTTGAAGATGTAGATGTGATTGCCACCTTGGCCATCGGGCCACCGGGTGGTCTCTTGTAGGACGATCACAGGGCACCGGCCTTGCGGAACATGTCCATGAACGCCGTGTTGAGCATGTCCATCTCATCCTTCTCTACGTAGAAGTCCGTAGTGGGATCGTAGTACATGCCTTCCTTGTTGTCGTAGTACAGAACACGACCCGAGAAGTTGAACGGACCTTCCAGTCCCTTGCGGGGACCATACTTGTCACGCATACGATCTACGGTGTCCATTACGCGATATCCCATGTGCTGCTCCTTAGTGTGTAAGTAAGTATTATAACGTCAAACACCCACTATGTCAACCAGTTCTTCCCAGGCTTCTTCGATGGTGTCAAAGCCGCAGACATCATAGGATCCATCGTAGAGTCGAACATAGAACTGACCATTGCCCGGGCTGGCTTCTGTGTCCAGGCCTGCTTCACCCACGCTGGGGATAACTCGCATGGTCTGATCAGTCATACAGCCACCTGGGCAAAGTAGCGATAGGGCAAGCCAACCAGGTAGCACAGGAACTCGTCGTCCCCATTTGAACCTTCTGCCTCGTGGATCCAACGCAGGGCCATCTCACGGTCCTTAGCACCGCAGGCTAGGATAGATTGGACACGCATCTCAAAGGCATGTGCTGCCTCGTGCTCGGCGATCTTGCGTTCTTGATCGTTCTTGACAATCTCGTTCTGCAGGAAGTCAAACTCCCGGTTGAACTTGGACTCATCCCAAAGGTGTGTGCTAATGCCACGTGGGCGGAAACCGTAGGCATCCTTGTACATATCCCAGAAGATGCATTGCAGTTCTTCCATGCGGGTCATTGTTTCCATAGTGTGCTCCAGTGTGTTGCTGTTCATGTGTGTATTATAGCAGGAAACAATGCCCTTGTCAACCAAAGGGTCTTTACAGATTCTCACCAGAGACCGTATCAATGGCACCAGTGTAGACTGCAACGACGCCGTTGCCTTCCTCAAGCCAGCCATTTATGTTCCAGACGTCACGATGTCGATTGTAGGATTCCACCCACATGAGTGCATCCTCACGGGTGTCGAACTCTTCCTCTCCAAGCACCTTGTGATCATTCACATGGAAAGCATAGATAGGGTAGACTTGAACATTGTGTACGATTGCCATCATGTGCTCCAGTTAGGAAAAAGTTAGAGGAACTTTGCTGATCAATTCTGAGATAGCTACTCTCAGATCAATCGCCGTCATTACTGCCTGCCTATTTCGTCTGCTTCTCCTTGCGGATTGCCATCTTGTAAGTGGAGGAGTAGCCTGCTAAGGCGGGGCTCAAACCCATAATCCCATCAC
>Ga0209084_1002611_pt1 | contig 13817 bp, 11 predicted proteins | sample C_130820_MF_Meta_FD_187309 | JGI IMG/M metagenome (GOLD analysis project Ga0209084, IMG submission 187309) | Freshwater microbial communities from Lake Croche, Canada to study carbon cycling - C_130820_MF_MetaG (SPAdes) (version 2) | ecosystem: Environmental > Aquatic > Freshwater > Lake... | reverse complement strand
CGCCAGAATACGCATTGCACGGTGCGCCGCTGTTTCCTGCTTTCAGCCGCCGCCTGAACATGTACCGCTACGACGCCAACGACGTGTTTAACCGCCACACCGACGGTAACTGGCCGGGCTACAGCCTCAGCGCCGACCGCAGCACCATGGAGGAATGGCCGCCAAGCCTGCGCTCGGGCTTGACCATGCTGCTCTACCTCAACGGCCCGGCGGACGGCGTACAGGGCGGCAGCACGCGCCTGTTTGGCCCGCAAGGTATGCAAGTGGATGTGGCGCCAGTCAAAGGCGCGGCACTGTTTTTTCGCCATGGCTTTGACTTGGACTCGGTGGTCCACGAGGGCTGCCGCGTCACGGGCAATGTGTCGAAGTATGTGGCGCGGGTGAATGTGATGTACGGCGGCGTCTAGCAGCAGCTGCGCGGCGTGCCCAAGGGCGGCACCTACAATGCCTGCTCGCTCGTTTAACGCATCAGCGCCCCTCTTTCCATGCCGCCCCTTCCCATTTTGTTCTCCGCGCGGACTGGGCCTTGGGGCGACAGCCTGCCATCGTGAATATTCTGGTTTTCTCCCATGTGACTGCAGCGACCTTGAAGGAGAACCTGGGCAAGGCCGAATACAGTTATTTTTTTGTTCTGGAGCGCTACCTACCGGCGCTCCAGAGGCTTGGCACGGTAACGGTGATTGCACACCCCGAAGCGGAGGTCGATCGCATGTACGCTGCTTCTAAAGCGCGCCAGGAAGACTGCGTTTTTCTGTGCTTCTCGCCGCCCAACAAGGCGCCTATTGGGCTTGCATGCCCCACCTTGTGTGTGTTCGCTTGGGAGTTTGATACCCTGCCTACGGAGGTTTGGGACGGCGACCCTCGCCAAGACTGGAGAACCGTACTGGCTGACCACGGTCGAGCGATTACGCTTTCTCGGCATACGAGGCGCGTTGTGCAAGAAGCAATGGGCCCGGACTTTCCCGTCGCTGCCATCCCGGTTCCCACATTCGACCGCTTCGCACGGCAAGCTTGGCAGGGGCGCCAGCCTCCAAAAGGCAGCCGCACGCTGCGCGTCCGTGGCACGGTGGTAGACAGCCGAGATTACGAGATCACACCCGAAACATTTATTTGTACGGCTCCATTGGATCGCTTTTGCTCCGAAAGCTGGGATGGTGCGCGACGCGAACTGCATTTTGTGCAGGGTCAGGAGGCCAGCGGCTACCTGGGCGGCTTTTATGCGCCTGAGCCCTGGGGCACCTGGTCCAGGATCTCGTCGCCCTGGATCATGCTGCCCTTTGCCTTGGAGGGCATCGTGCGCCTCTCGGTGTGCGCTGGTGGATATGGCCACAACGCGGGACGCACGATTGGCCTGCACATTGGCAATCAAAGCCACGTATTGACACTGGGCACCGATTTCGCACCGGTGGCCTTTGATTTTTTCTTAGAAGGTCCCAGTAATCTGATCCGCTTTAGTGATTTGGACACCCGGTCCTACCCCGGTGCGCAAGACCCTCGGACCATGGGTCTCGGTTTGCGCTGGATAGGGCTGGAGCGTCTGGACGCAAGCCCTGAATCCACGACATTCGTTGGCACGATCAAGGAGGTCGAACTCAGCGGAGTGGTGTACACCTCGGTGCTGAACCCGGCAGACGACCGAAAAAACTGGACCGATATGTTGAAGGCCTTTTGCGAGGCGTTTCGAGATACCTCCGATGCCACCTTGGTTTTGAAAATGACACACCACTCCAGTGCGTCATTTTTGAGTACATTGCTTTTGCTGCTACAGCAGTCTGGGCCCAGCAAATGCCGCATCGTCGCGATTCATGGGTACCTGGACCCGCGTGAAATGCAGCCGTTTGGTGATGCCACCAGCTATTACCTCAACGCCTCCAAGGGCGAGGGCCTGTGCATGCCCTTGATGGAGTTTATGAGCGCCGGGGTTCCTGCGATCGCGCCCGTCAATACGGCAATGGCCGATTACATTAACACCGATTGCGCCTTTGTCGTTGAGTCCTCCTTGCAGCCCACCATCTGGCCGCACGATGAAAGGGCGCTCTTGCGCTGCTGTTACTACCGCATCAACCAGGAGTCCCTCAAAGCGGCGCTGGTGGCAAGCTATGCGGTCGCCACGCGCGACGCGGCGCAGTACGCCAGCATGTGCGAGGCAGCCAGGAATGCCCAGGCGCGGTTCAGTGCGGACGCGGTGGTCGACGCGGCACTGCGGTCTTTTTTGGCTGGGGTGCCTTGCTCGTGAAGCTCAATCCAGTAGTTGGCGACGCCCATTTGCATTTTCTTGTGTACGCACCGCAAAGCGGTGAAAGCATGGGCAAAGAACTGGGCCGGCCGGATTACAGCTATTTCTTTGTCATGCGCTACTTTGTACCCCTGCTGGAACGTTTGGGCACCGTGGTGCCGGTGCAAACGCTTGTGCCTGAGGCCGACCGCTGCTTCGATGAAATTACAAGCAATGGCGGACAGGCTTTGCTCTTGCTTTTTATGCCACCCCACAAAATACCCGAGGGATTGCGTTGCCCTTGGGTTCCAGTTTTTGCCTGGGAGTACGACCGAATCCCCAACGAAAACTGGGGTTCTGATACGCGCCACAACTGGCCAACGGTGCTCGCCAAGTCCCGGGGAGCGATCACCCACTCGCGCTTTGCCCTTGGCGCAACCCTGCGGGAGATGGGGCAGGAATTTGCCTGCATGTCCCTCCCGGCGCCGGTCTGGGATCGCTGCCAATTTGCACAGCGGGGTTCACCTGTGGCATTCAAGCAAGCGTGGTCGCTGTCCTTAGAGGGTGTCGTGTTGGACTCCAAATCCTTGGATCTATCGCCCGGTGTTTCCATGCATGCGGCGTTGCTAGAGAGCAAACCGGCGCAGCTTGCACTGTCGGGCGTGATCTACACCTCGGTCTTTTGCCCTATCGATGGCAGGAAAAATTGGCATGACCTTGTGTCCGCCTTTGTCTACGCTTTTCGCGATCAGCCGGACGCCACCCTGCTGATGAAGCTGGTGCACCACGACAAGAAAGAGGCAAGCGCTCTGGTGCTGCAAGAAATGCAGAAGCTGTACCCTTTTCGCTGCCGGCTGGTGTCGGTATGCGGCTACCTGGACGACACCAACTACACGCAGCTGGTAAACGGCTCCAGCTTCACGGTGAACAGTTCCCACGGTGAAGGGCAGTGCTTGCCGATGATGGAATTCATGTCCGCTGGAAAACCCGCCATTGCCCCTGACCACACCGCCATGGCAGAGTATGTAAGACCGGACAATAGCTTCGTCGTCAAGTCATCCCAAGAATGGACCCATTGGCCCCATGATCCGCGCAGCTTGCTGCGCTGCCACCGCTACCGAATCGACTGGGAGTCTTTGCGCGATGCCTACTTGGCAAGCTGGAAGGTAGCCCATGGTGACGCCACGCGCTACACAACCATGTCAGCCAATGCAGTGGTCGCTTTGCAAACCTACTGCTCTAGACAGACGGTCACCGCCGGTATGCGACGGTTTCTCCAAGCGATTGGCATACGGCTGACTCCGCAGCCCATTTATGCGCGCTTATGGCAAAAAATTCGGCAGCGGCTGCGCAAATTTTGGGGTCAGGCTGCGACGCCAGCACCCTGAAACCGGTCACAGCCACCCAACTGGCGCGATACCTCCATCTCAGGCTCCAAAAACGTACTGCCCACAAAATCAGGGTGTCGCGTATTGAGCACGTGAAACACCAGCGCATGGTCCCGCCACTCGTAGTTGTCCGCTAGGTGGGAGTCCTCGGCGGTGAGTGCCAGGCTTACGGAGTAACTGCCTTTGCCCAGGTTCATTTGCAGGGCCACCCGTACCGAAAATTCTTCGCCAGGCGCTAAACCAGAAATCGTTTCACCCAGCCTGAGGGTGTTGACACCGTAGACCGCCTGGCCCAGACGGTCTTTGATCAAAAACCCGACCACAAGTTGCGCCAAAGCTTGGCGCGCACGGGCACGCACTAGCAACACCGCATACGAGCCGGTTTCCACCGCAGCCGTGGGCTGCCCCGCTTCGTCTAGCAATTCAACGCCCAGAATCTGGGCCTCACCGTTTCCGGAAATCACTTGCAAGTGGCCGGTCTCGCTTCTTTCCTGCCGTATCAGCGCCTTGTCCACGTCGCCAAGCATGGCGTGGTAAATGTCGAGCACTTCTTGGGCAGGCCCAAAGTGCGCTTGCCTGCCCCCATGCAGCAGCAAAGCACGGTCACAAATGGTTTGGATGGCGTAGCGGTCATGCGAGACCACCAGCAAGGTCGTACCCCGCTCCCTAAATTGCCGGATTCGGGCAAAGCTCTTGTGCTGAAAATAGCTGTCGCCTACCGACAGCGCCTCGTCGACGATCAGCACATCGGGCCGCACTGCGGTAGCCACACTAAAGGCCAGTCGCATTTGCATGCCGCTGGAGTAGGTTCGAAAAGGCTGGTCCATGTAGTCGCCAATCTCCGCAAAGGCCTCAATGGCTGGCATCAACTGCGCGATGGCATCCAAACCCAGGCCGCGCAGCTGGCTGGCCATCACCACGTTTTGCCGCCCAGTGAAGCCGGGGTGAAAGCCCATGCCCAGCTCCAACAATGCCGCTACGTTGCCGCCCACTTCAGCACTTCCGGTCGTGGCCTGGGTCAGGCCAGAAATCAACTTGAGCAGCGTGCTTTTGCCCGCGCCGTTGAGGCCGACAATGCCCAAGGATTCGCCGGCTCGGATTTCGAAGTTAACGTCCTGCAGCACCCAGCGCACTGGGTGTTGCGTGGAGGGCCAAGGCAATACCCACTCGGCCAAGCGAGACCAGCGGTTGGGGTACTGTTTGTACGCCTTGCCGAGGTTTTGGACTTTGACGTGGCCCATCAGAGCTCATCCACCATTTCGCCCGCACGGCGTCGCACCAACCACAGCGCAAGCAAGCACAGCACCAGCGCAATCAGCGCGGGAGTGGCCAGCGCGGCGGCATCGGGTGCGCGGCCCGCCACCAAAACATCTTGGCAAGCCCCCACCAGCGCCGTCATCGGGTTCATAAGCACCCACTTGCGCGCCCAATCGGGCAATACCGAGAGCGGGTAAACAATGGGCGTGAACCAAAACCAAAACTGCAACACCACACCCAGCGCCTGGCCCACATCACGGAAAAAAACGTTCAAGACCCCCAGCGCCAGACCCAGCCCGGCCGCCATGGCAATCACCAACAGCAACACCGGAACCAGCGAAAAATACGACCAGCCCGGAAAATTGCCGCTGAGCACCAAAAACACACTGAAGAGCCCAAAAATGATGGAGAAGTTGAGCAGCGCGCCCGCCAACACAATAGCCGGTAAGCAGATGCGCGGAAAGTTCAGCTTCTTTATCAGGTCGCCGTGCTCAATAAAAACTTGGGCGCTGCGTGAAACAATCTCCGAGAACAAGCCCCAGGTCAAAACTCCCGCGCAAAGAAAAATGCTGTAACCAAAGACGTTTGCAACGCCGGGCAAGCGCGACTGCATCAGCTGCGAGAAGATGACGGTGTAGACCACAATCATCGCCAAAGGGTTGAGCACTGCCCAACCGGCACCCAGCAGTGAGTCTACGTAGCGAGCTTGAAACTCCCGCTTGACGCTTCCCAGCACAAAGCCGCGGTAATGCCAGAGGCTGCGAAGAAGAGAATTCATGGTTTTCGGGCCACAATGAGCTGGCTCTTGGGGAGTGTGGTGTCCAACGCGTGCTTGATCTGCGCGCCTTGTGACGTTTCTAACAACAGGCCCCAGGTGCGATTCCAACTTTCAAGCAGGGGGTGCCAGGGCGGGGCTAGGTCTTGCTTGCAGGCCCAGAAAAAACACCACCAAAGCGTCCAATAAAACCCATAGAGCTTGCGGCTTTCCACCACCAGGCCTGCATCCACAATCAGGCGTTCAAAGGCGTCCCGGTCGAACACACGAATATGGTTGGGTGGCTCCCAGTGTGCAGGGGCCGCAATCGGTCGCTGCAAGTTTTCACTGCTGGCGTCTGGCACAGAAAAAAGGTAGCGCGCGCCGGGTCGCCCCACACGCACCAACTCCGCTACAAAATCCGCTGGGTCTGGCACATGCTCCAGCACCTCTGTGGCGATTACCCGCGTTACAGAGCCAGACTCCAGCGGCAAGGGATTGCTGTCACCCACCAAGCCGCGCGCGCCATGGGCACCAGCCGCGCGCAAGCGATCAAGCGCTATTGCAATATTCTCAGGCAGAAGATCAGCCAGAATAATCTGCCCCGCTCTTCGCGCGAAAAAGATCGACAGTGGTGTTTCACCACAACCGACATCCAGCAGCACATCACCGGGGCCAGCAGAGAAGTCTTGCACCAAACAACCGGTCGCTTCGTCGAACCAGCCGCTGACTGCCGCGTCTGTTGACCCGACCTCGGGCAGCGGCTTTTGTAGCTGTGGCCGCTCTGGCAGCCCGTCTGGCGTCGCTATTGCCGAGTCCACCGCAGGGGTCCGTTTGCGCAGCCATGGCGTTTGCGCATTGAGGCGCGAGAAAAATCTAATGAGCATCTGTCTCCAGCAACCATTTAGCCGTTTTACGGTGGCATGGCGATTATTTATATACGTTCTAATGTACCCCGAAGTCCCTACCAACCCCCTCTGACGCCCATGTCTGCAGCCACCTACCTCGCGCGCCTTTGGGCGCAACTATTTCATCCGGCAGCGAATAGGCCTACTGACGCAGACACTGTCGCCCCGCTCACGCGCGCGGCAACAGGGGTGGACCCGCGCAATGTTGGACTCACCGACGCGGTGCGTGCTGGCTGGTACCTTCAGCCCAGCGACGAGCTTTTGCAAGGCTTTCACATTGCATCCCAAGACACCGTTTTAGACCTGGGTTGTGGGCCCGGCATGGCAACACTGTTTGCAGCGCAGCGCGGTGCCAGTGTGATTTTTGCCGATGTCAGCGCTCAGGCCATTGCCTCGCTCACCGCCCGCGTGCAGCAAACCCCGGCGCGGCAATCGCGCGGGCTGGTCACGGACTCGTGCCCCTTACCCTTGGAGGATGCCATCGCCACACGAGTAATCGCCATGGAGGTGCTAGAGCATGTGGAAGACCCCCAGCGCGTCATGCGCGAACTCGCCCGTGTGGCGGCACCCGGGGCACTCTTTTTGCTCACAGTCCCCGACGAAGCCAGCGAGCGCTTGCTACAAACAGTGGCACCGGCCTCATATTTTTCTGCACCCAATCACATCCGCATCTTTTCCGCGAATGATTTTGAACAGTTGGTGACTGATACCGGGCTTACGATTGTGCGGCGACATAGCTACAGCTTTTACTGGAATATGGCTATGGCGCTGTTTTGGCTTTCAGACAAGGACACGGACAGGCCTGAGGGTGCTGCGTCGGCTAGTTTCTTAGTTCCACCTTTTTCAGAAGTAATGGAAAATTGGGCGACTGTATGGAAATACGTAGTCGATCATCCCCACGGCGAGAAACTCCGGGCCCATTTGGACAAGACGATGCCACGATCGCGCATCCTCATCGCCCAAAAGCCGCAGTGAGGCTCAAGGAAGCCGTGCGGCCAAAATCCACTTTGCCAGCTTTTGGCCACGATTGCGCCAGGGCAACTCCACGATTTTGAAGTTAACCTGGGAAACAATACCTATCAGAATTGCCGCTGCCATGGCAAGGATGAACGGACTGGCAAGGAATACAGGGGCACTTTGCGCGGTCCTGCCCAAGATTTCACGGATAACAAAAAACACGGGAATATGGACAAGGTAAATCCCGTAAGACCTCGCACCAATCCATAAAAATGCCTCGCGCAGCGTACCCCCTAGAGGAAAAACGTGCAGATCGCAACTCGCCACCCACACCAAAATCACCGCTAGGACAGCGATCACCCCCAGTCGCAGTCCAAATTGCTGCATCGCGTCCGACGCCATGAATACCAAACCAAGCAAGGCGCACAGTTGCAATGGCATCGCCCAGGCCCGATGCGCGCTAAGCCAAGCCTTTATGTCGCGGTACGCTGCGCTTGGCTCCCACAGTGCCAGCAATACGCCAAGTGCAAGCGCATCGGTTCGAAAGGCCATCATCCACAAGTTTCTGTTCGAAAGCATCTGGAGTAACGCTATTGCCAGCAGCGAGACCGTTAAATAGCGGCGCAGCAAAAGCGCCAATAGGGGCAGCAGCACGTAAAACTGTTCTTCGAGCGAGAGACTCCAGTAAGAAAAACTGACGCCATATTCAGACCGGCCAAAAGTTTGCACAAAGCGCACATTGGCAAACTGCAGCACCCCTGCAACCGTGGCCTCCCAATTGGCTTGCCAGCTTCCAAAAACGCTGCTCTGGTTGAACCGAGTGCAAAGCCCCAAGATGATGCAAAGCCACAACCAGGCTGCGGGGAAAAGACGAAATGCGCGGCGCAGCCAAAATGAAAACACAAGCGACATCGTCTCGCGCCACGACGCCGACGCCGCCAGGCGCGGCAGCACATCACGTGCAATCACAAATCCCGAAATAGCAAAGAACAGGTCTACGCCGAACCAGCCGCCGAAACAGGAATAAAACGTCGCCAGCCCCGGTGAAAGCGCGGTAAACAAATTGCCATTGGCATGGTGAACAAGCACCGCGATGACGGCCACGGCCCGTAAGCATTCAATATCTTCAATTCGTTTGTTCATGTGCTGGCCGTCAGAGCCGTGTTGTCCGCCAATGCAGTGACCGGGGCAAGCACCCGTCGGTACAGGTCGGCGTAAGACTGCGACATCATGGTCGCGGTAAACAGCGCTTGGTAACGCTCGGCCGCTCTCTGACCCATCGACTTGGCCCGCTCGGGCTTGTTCCATAGCTTGTCCATTGCATTGCGAAAGGCCCTTGGGTCACTGGGTGGAACAACCAAACCGGTTTGCTCGTGCACGTTTATGAAACTGGTGCCAGTGCCGATCTCGCTGGAGATCATCGGCTTGCCGTGCATTGCGCCTTCTAGCAAAGAAATGCCAAAGGCCTCAGACCGCAGGTGCGACGGAAACACCACTGCGTAGCACAAGCTCAACAAGGCAACTTTGTCCTGATCGGACACAGCGCCGAGGAAGTGCACATGGTCTAGACCGTGCTTTCGCGCCTGTCGCTTGAGGCTGGTCTCAATCGGGCCAGCGCCCACAATGACGATGGGGTAGTTGCTGCCCTTGGCTGCATCGAGAAGGATGTGCAAGCCTTTGTAATACCGCAACACGCCTACGAACAAAAAGAACTTCCCCCCCACGCGGCTGATCCAAGTCTCAAGGCTTTGCGCAGTAGGCGCAGGATACCGTTGCCTGTCCAGGCCAAAGGGAATCACCTCAACCTTGCTTTTGTAATGGTTCAGAACTGTGCTGCTCGCCAAGTAATTGGGCGATGCCACCACTATGCGGTCTACACTGGCCAGCAGCCGACGCATCAAGGGCCGGTACAAGGACAGCAAAAACCATTGCCGCACAATGTCTGAGTGGTAGGTCAAGACCGTTGGCTTTTTTACGCCCGCCGCAAAATGCACTACGTCCATGAAAGGCCATGGAAAATGGTAGTGAATGATGTCCGCCTGCTCCGCCAGCTGCCGGAACTTTTTTAGCGCGGAGAATGAGAATCCCGTCGACGCGATCTCAAAATCCAGTTTTGCCCGTACGACGGTGTGCCCCTCCAAATCAAGCCGGGGCTCTCGCATATCCCGGCTCAGGGTCAAGACCTGTGCCTGAATTCCTTGGCTGTTGGCGCCCACACACAGTTGGTATATCACCTGCTCAATGCCACCATAGGATTGGGAATACGTTCTATAAAAATGAAGTACGCGCATGTTTGATTGCTGTGGCCTGATCAGTTCAGGCATTCCATATAAGTGCTGGCGGTGATCTGCGCGCACCGGTCCCAGGAAAATTGAGACGCGCGCGCCAGCCCTTGTGCCTGTTTCATCAACCAAGTTTCTTCGTCCTCGATCAAGGCTTGCATGGCCTGGCTTAGCGCCACGGAGTCAAAGGCGCTGACCACACACCCTGCTTGGCCGACCACTTCTGGCAAGGACGCCTGGTCCGACACGATCACCGGCGTTGCGCTGGCCATGGCCTCAAGCGCGGGTAGGCCAAAGCCTTCGTAGATGGAGGGGAATACCAAAGCCCGCGCACCGGCAGTGACATGGGCCAGTTCTTCTTGCCCCAGGTAGCCCAGCAGGCGCACATACCCGCTTCGGACGGCGAGTGCCAGCTCAGCGGAGAAACTGTGCTCGCCCCAGCCCGCCATTCCCACCAACACCAGGGGAAACGCCTGGCGCAAGGCCTGCGGCAATCGGGCGTGTGCCCGCAGGGCCAACACCGTGTTTTTTCGCGGCTCCAGAGTGCCTACGCACAAAAGAAAGCGGCGGTACTCCAGGCCCAGCCGCCGCAAAGTCGCATGCGTTTGTGCTTCGGTTCTCGGCAAAAAAATGCTGGAACACGCCAAGGGCGCAACCACCACCTTGTCGGCCGCCAAGCCAAAGTGGGCTATCACCTCTTGGCCAATAAACGCACTGTCCACCAAGATGCGCCCCGCCCGTGCCAGGCCCTTGTGCAGCCGACGCTCAATTTCTTTGAGTCGCTTTGGCGGTTGGGTGTCGGGGTAGCGCACATGGGTCAGGTCATGGATGGTCATCACCATGGGCCCATCAAACTCCAGGGGCCACAGTGAGGGCTCGTGGTACAGCACTGGGCCGATGCGCTTGACACCTGCCGAAAAGAAATGCTGCGCCAAGCCCCTGCGCACTTGGTAGGCGCCCGGCACCACGGCTTTGGCAAGCCGCGCCCAGCGCGAATACCCCGGCAGAGGTGCATCGGGCAACGCGCACGTCCAGCCCCACTTGCAATACAGCGCAACGTCTATGTCACCTCGCGCCTGCAATGCGCCAAACAAGCCGGCAAGGTAATTGCCAATGCCAGTTCGGGGCGACTGCAATATGTCAGCGTTGATGGCGATGCGCATGGCTGACGATCACACGGACCAGTTCTTGGGCCGATTCTTTCCATCCCGGCCATGCCCAATCGGACACCGGCTTCTGTGCCGGAAATGGACCACTGCTTTCAAACGCGAGCACGCTCTGGGCCAAACTGGCTGGGTCGCCAATATCAAAGTAGGCGAGAAATTCGCCGCCCACTTCGCGAAACACCGCTATGTCGCTGGCAAACGCCGGTAAACCCCGCTGCATGGCTTCCACCAGCGGCAGGCCAAATCCTTCTACAAACGAGGGAAACACCAACGCCTTGGACTGCTGGTAACAACGCTCCAGCTCGGTGTCGCTCAGGTCATTGAACATGAACAGGCGCTTTCCAAGCTCCGGATGCTGGGTAATGCGATGCACCAGCTCGGCGCACTTCCAGCCCACTTTGCCCACAATGCACAGTGCAACCTGGCCACCATCGGCCCAGATTTTTTCAAAGGCATCCACCAGATACACGTGGTTTTTGCGCGGCTCAATGGTGCTCACCATCAAATACACCGGCAGGCCCAGCGAAAACATCGATAGCACCGGCTTGCGCACCAAGCCGCTGGTTTGCCCCTGGTCCAGATCGCTGCCCAGACGGAAATAGCCATGCCATTTCAATGCCCCGGCCTGCCGCCCCATGCGCCGGGATACGTCTTGGCGCACTTGCTCGGAAATGGTTTGCGAAATCGCCACAAAGCCGTCGGCAGTCCGGGCCACCCAGCCAAACCAATGGTCAAACACGCGTACCAGGTTCTCGTCGCAAAACTGGGGGTGCGTCAGCGGTATCAGGTCATACACCACGGCAACAATACCCACGCCCTCGCTTTTGAGCTTTTCTGTGAGCGCAAAAAAGTCGGAATGCCATGACGAATCGAGCAACACCAGCACGTCCCCCGCCTGCGCCATCAGCCGACTGGCCCGCGCGTCGTCCTGCGGCGCCGCGCCAATGAGCCCGGCCAGGCGCCAAGGTAATACATGCGACAAACTGCCCAATCGTGCCAGCTGATACACCGCATAGCGCAGCGCGCGGCGGCGATGCAGGTGCAAATAGTTTTCTAGCGTTTGGTGTCTTAGCCAATACCGGTTGCGGGTCCGCTCAAACCAGGGGCGCAGTCGCAAATGCAAACGCCCTGGTTCCAACACCAGCAGCGCCGCAAAAAAGCAAAACACAAAAAGCAGGCTCACCAAGCGAAAGCACCGCTCCATCACCCTTCTGGCCCACGGAAACCGCTCCAGCCCTAAGGACAATTCCGCGCGGTGATGGAGCAACCAGTAATGGTTTTGCGTGCGCTCATAGACTTCTTGCACCCGGTAAGTCCAACGCTCGCGCAAGGTTGGCGCCAGCCGGTTGACGCGGTACACGCCGTCGCTACGGAGAATCACCGGTACGCACTCCACGCCGGGGTCCGACGCGCCGAGGTGCTTGATGACGTTCCTCACTACCCGCTGAATACCGGAATTGACCAGCGGGTGGTCGTACACGTAGGTGCATTCAAAAAGCAGACGCATCACGGTGCCTGCCATTGCGCGAGCCGCCGGGACGCAATATCCGCGCCTACCTTTCGCAAGGGGCGCTCAAGGAATCGAAAATTCAGCTCCGCAAGTACCGCAATCAATACCGCAGCGGTAACAAAAAGGCGCAAGGCGTAGGTGCCATCCAGCGCCTGACCATGGGCTTCGGTGTAACGCGTCCACCCTTCGATGCAAAGCCGATACACCAGCAAATGAATGATGTAAATCGCGTAGGAACGCGAGCCAAGCCATTCCAGAAACCTGGAGATTCCTGGGACATTTCCAATGTAGTTGCACCCATAGGACGCCAGCAGTACCAAAAGTGCGGAAACAATGGCCATCAAGCCGACGGCGCTTGGAACTGCCATTAGCTGCGCGGGGATGGCCCCGAGCAGATAAATCAAAAACAAGGTGACGCTCACAGTCTTGATGCGCGAACGGTCTAAAAATACCGGTCTGAAAAGTGCGTATTGCCCTGACTTGGAGAAAAGATATATCAAAACTCCCCACATCAAGGCATCGAGTCGAAATGAGGAAAGCGTGGAACTCAAGGGCGTCCCGAACGGATTTCTATTCAAAGGAAATTGAATAGCGATCAGTAAGAGCAAAATGAATACACGCCAACGGTGTGGGGCAATCCATAGAAAGAAAGGAAAGAAGAGGTAGAACTGCTCTTCCAGTGCGAGGCTCCAGTAGGTGCTATTGGTTCCGAGCAGCACTCCGTATTGGTTGGCATAATTGCCTGAAAAGGTCACTACCGCAGTGGCGCTAATAATGTTCGCGTATACCGTACTAAAAACGCCAGTGCTATTGAATCCTGCCGCCAAAAATATTCCCACCAGAACCCAAAGCCAGGACGTCGGAATAAGACGGTATGCGCGGCGGATCCAAAATGCTTGTGCAGCAAGCCAAAATCCGCCATTTTTCCGGTGCGCATCCAGCGACTCGATAAAACTCTTGCTCACCACGTAGCCAGAAATACAAAAGAACAAATCAACGCCTGACCAAGGCATAAAATAAGAAAATACATTTGAAATATCTACATTATTTGCAGGCAATAAGATAGGTATATGACTAAGACACGTCATTAAAACCGCAACACCCCTCAAGCACTCTATTTCTCGGTTTTTTCCGGTATTCATCATGTTCCGTCAGATAGTCTACATTACGTAGGCAATGTATAAATTTAGGTTTAAGAAGCGAACTGGCAACAGATCAAACACATGGCTAATAGGTCGTTTGATTTATTCTTCCAATTCCTCTGCCAACAATTTCCGAGCAATATCAGGCCCTATTGAAGTAGCCTTCCACCCCAATAGCCTGTGCGCTTTGTCTGGGTTGCCTGAACTGTGCAGTAAATCGGTGGGGCGCGAAAAGGAG
>Ga0209084_1002605_pt1 | contig 13854 bp, 13 predicted proteins | sample C_130820_MF_Meta_FD_187309 | JGI IMG/M metagenome (GOLD analysis project Ga0209084, IMG submission 187309) | Freshwater microbial communities from Lake Croche, Canada to study carbon cycling - C_130820_MF_MetaG (SPAdes) (version 2) | ecosystem: Environmental > Aquatic > Freshwater > Lake... | reverse complement strand
CGTCATGATTGCCACCTTGCGGTAGTATGTTAAATGCGTTTGCTATCTGGAGTTTTCCGGTTCGATCAACCGAGAGGACGTCGCTGGTGCCAAATATGTCTTTTACAACGAGTTCTCCAAGGCACGTTTCTCGGCTTGGTGTGTCGGATGCGATGAAGTGGCGAGCATATGCTGCAGAGTCAGCGGCTGAGGTGGCGGCGGCGGCGGCGTCCGTGGATGCTGCGGCCGCTGATGTAGCTGCTGCACCTGCTGATATTGACGCCGATGCTGCCGCCCCTCCTGCTCCTATTGCCGCCGCGGACGCGACTGCTGCTGCTGCTATTGCTGCTGTCGCGTCTCCAGCTGGGCCTCTTGATCCCGTGTCTCCTTTATCGCCTTGTCCTCCCGGTTGGCCGGGATCTCCGGGGTCTCCTTTATCACCTTTGTCCCCGATTTTTGCTATTATATTCCACGCCGATGTTGTTGTTGGATTTTGTGTATTATTGCTTATTAGGGAAATGTAGCTGCTTCCATTGTAGCTTACTACTTCGTTCACTGCGTATGGGCCGTGGGCTGGACTGTATGTTCCGATGTATATGATGCTTGTTCCTGCTGATCCTGGGATTCCCTGGTCTCCTTTCGGTCCTGGAATGCCTTGGTCTCCTTTATCTCCTTTTGATGCGATGATGCTCCAGCTCGTCGTGTTCGTCGGTAGTACGTTGGCGCTGTTTAAAATTGCTATATATGTGCTACCGAGGTACAAAACACATTGGTTTATTTTATAGAAGTTGCCTGGGACATATGCACCTACAAACGTTATACTTGTTCCCGGCAATCCAGCTGCTGCAATTTGTCCCCAATATGCTGTCGCCGTAGGTATATTTCCAAGGCTCGATTGGAGAGCGACATACGAGCTTCCCTGGTATAATACGATCTGTCCAATATAGTACTGTGTAGAGAAGGAAAAGTCTCCCATGTAGACGAGCGATACACCGTCCTTGCCGTTTGCTCCTGGCGATCCGGTTGGACCTGTTTCAAGTACCCAGTTTAGGACTGGGTTTGCTCCGGTTCCAGTGATGGTGACGGATGGAGGGTTCGGGAATGGGGTGCTGGATACGGTGCCTATCGCGATATTCGGGGTGGACGACGACGAAGCGCCGGTCTCGAGTTGGAAGTTTAATACTGGGTTTGCCGGTGTTCCTGATAGGGTCACGCTCGGCGGGGTACCGAAGGGGACCTCAGTGACGCTACCGATGGAGAATATAGGTAAAGCATTGGGACTGCCTATGGCTGTCAGACTTAGGTCAAATTCTGAATTGTCGAACGTTAAACTCATTTAATAGTTTCTATATTGATTGGGGGATAATAAATTTATGGTTTTTGGATAAGGGTGCGATGTTGCAGGGACTGATATCGGATTTACTTGCTGAGCAGGGCGCGTGTCCACGAGGTGGGATATTCGATTTTTAGTTGGAAAGTCTGCGAACGATTCGGCTACTGGTACTGGGTTGCTGCCCCCGGAGTTTCCTGCTTTTTTGTATTCTGGGTGAGGTTGGAGAGGGAGGATTCCTCCCCGTGATGCCGCGGTTATGTATTTATTATTTATCAAGCTTTCCGTCCATGCTCCTCCTTTCGCTTCCAGGAAGTGGTTGAAAATATCGTTTGTTCTGTTTCGTATTCCCGCGTTCGGGGTATTATGGTAGTAGCTGTAACGAGTCGTTTCGCTTTCTCCTTGTCTTAACATCATGATTGATTTTTCAGGTGTCAGGTTTGGTGATGATGGCGATCCATTTGTTAAAAGTCGTGTGTTTATTATGGATTGCATTTTTTTTTATATTTATACTATATATTTTTATCTTGGGGCATGGAATCGTGAGTGATCCATTTCCATGTCTGACATTTCATTGGGGCTTTCGTCATCTGCATCGAAGTATAACCATAGTTGGTATTCGGGTACGTTACTCATCAATAAGTCGAAATTGTTCTGGATTTGAATGTACAATTCTTGAGATGTGTTGGGAATTATAGCCGTTATTCCATTTCCCTGACTCGAATCGAATCCTAAGTACTGCGATCCTCCGGCTAATGAATCGTTTTGTGGCCGAATACATCCGAGGTTCAGTCCGGAGTTCATATTGGACGAGTTGCTTTCAAGTGACATGTGAATGGATCCGAGATTTCTTGTCCCAGACATATTGCTTGCTGCGCTCGTTAAGGTAGCTCTTACCCGTACGTCTCCTGCTGTTCGTGCTCCGAAAATTTCTCTCCAATTAACATTGAATTTCATCGCCGCCATCGATTGTCCTAAATATTTGTTGGAGGGAGCGTACTTGAATGATTGCGTGGCGTTCGTGTATGCAATGAATGTGTTCGACACCGATTGTTGTGTTAGTTGGGCAAGTATGATTATGCTATTCGCAACGACAGATGCTTGGTTGACTTGACCATTTACTACTAATAATTGGGTTGAGACTGGGGTTGTACCTGTTGTTAAATTTGTTATGTATAGCGTATTCGTTTGTACTGTTGATGTAGGTTGAACGATGAACAGTTTTGTACTCGCTTCAAGCGTTACTGGGGTGTTTATTACTATCGTGGTACCAATTGTTGTTCCCGAAATCACCGTGAAGGCTTGGTTTTGGTATGTCGTGCTCGTCGCCGAAGAGGCGATATACAGAATGGAGCCTGGTTGAATAGTTGCGGTCGCAGACAATGTGAGCGTTGTCGAGTTTGTGGTTGCTATTGCGCTCGTGATCACAGCCTGTTGGTAAAGAATGCCCGTGAATGTCGATTGGACGTTACACCCGGTGAGTGTTGATAGATATAGCGAATAGACTTTCATTTTCGTTTATTGTTTTTTTAGTATACTCTTACTCACACAAAATTTATTCGGAATTTCTGTTCTTTCTTTTGCGCTGGGAGTTCTTTCCTTTCCGGTTCGGGTGGAGGAGGAGGGAGTTCCTTTTTTGTTTTTCGTATCACAACCTCTTCTTCACTGTCGCTTTCCTCCCGATATATTATTCTTTTTTTCTTGGGCTTTTTTGTTATATGCTCTACTATTTCATCTGGTTCATCTTCTGCAAGGTTGATCATTTTTTTCAAGTTGTCTTCTTTCTTCCTGATCTGAGTTGCCTTCTTCATGATAATCTCCTCTTTCTTTTTCTCCTTCTCCTCCTTCGCTAAACCAGCGGCGGCTCGTTGTTCTTCTCTTTTCTTCGCCAATGCAATTCGTCCTTTCTCTAAATTTGCCCGGCCTTTTTCTCTCTGTGCTTCCGTGACAACCTTCTTTACTTTGGGCTTTTGAAGGATTATATCGTCTTCAGGTTCGTCGTTCATTTGTATTTCGGTTTGCGGGGGGCGGGCGCTCGGGCGTCTTGTCTTTTGAGGCGCAGGCTTCTCTTCTTCCTCATTCATTTCTTCGTGCATTTTATAAAGTACTCAGAGAAAAAAATCTCGACCTATGTTATTTAGCCGAAAACATGTCCGAGAGATTTCCTATTCAAAATAAAGTCGAAGAAGCAATATCTAAGCAAGTAGATTCACTTGTCGGGTGTAAGGATACAAATCTAAATACCATTTTAAAAATGACTTTGTTGGGTGGGGTTGACTGCATAGACGATGAAGAGGTTAAGAAGGTTTTGTCAAATATCCTTGACGCCAATATTAAAGAGGCTCGCATGATAGCAGATGAATTCCAATTAGGTCTTGATGAATCCGGCGATATTGTCTTCCTTAACGGTATAGACGAACATGAAAGAAAAAAGAGTGAAGAAGATCCTGGAGGCGTCTTACCTCAATCAGGCGGAGGCGAATCGAAAATTGAGTAACCTTGGGTATAAATACGACCCGACTCTTAGTACTAACGATAGTAAGGTGTTTATCGACAAAAAAGGAAATCCCAATATTGCATTTAGGGGGACTCATAAGGGGAGGTATAAAGATGTTATTAGCGATCTCGCTGTAGCATCTGGTCTTCACAGATATGATACCCGGTTCAAAGAGGCTAAACATTTAACAAAGTTAGTTGAGGATAAATATGATAGGCCCGCTAATGTTTTTGGTCATTCGCTTGGAGGAAAATTGAGTGAGGAGTCTGGAGCGAAGGGTCATATTTATACCGATAATAAAGCAGCTGGTCTTTTCGATATAGGCAAGACTATTCCAAAAAGGCAGACTGATTATCGTAACAAAAATGATGCTGTTTCTCTTTTATCGGTAACTCAGTCTCATCCTCATGGTAATTTGCATACGAAGATATTACCAAATGATCCTCTTGATGTTTTCGGTAACCATAAAATCTCTTACTAAGATATAAGCAGAATGAGCGGGGAAAATCTAATCGTCGAGTCGCTTATTTACAATTTATCTACACGTAGCAGCTCATGCAACATCTTAAATGACGATAAGAATTTCAAATCTTTATGCGAATTCAATATTCCAAACCTTATCCCCCGCGACGAGCTGATTGAGTATGTGCATTTTTCTATTCCAGATTGCGTTATTCCTGTTTCGTTTTATGGTATCAACGACTATAACAATCAACTTGATATTTTGATAAATGGAGTTGTGCGTAGCTTCAAATTTCCCTTCGGCAATTACAACGCAAATTTACTTATTGCTGAATTTTTGTTACTAACTTCTGGTTTGTACTTTAATATGACCTTAAATCTGTTTAATAGTGTTTTTACTATTACTAATTCAAGTACTTCGTTTTCAATTTTGGGATCTTCATCAATCGACTATATTTTGGGGTTCAATGGGGATGCTCCGTCCTCGTCGTCGTATCCATATTCCGTCACTGCTCCGAGACCATGTAACTTCCTTCCTCTTCCTCGAGTGTGCTTGCGCTGCGCAGAGATTGCCCATAACACGGTCGTCGGTGTTGAATCGAAAACTAATATCATAATGGCCATCCCGAACAACGCGCGACCTAATTCGCAGATTTATTTTGTGAATTCCAGTCGTGCAAAAATCATTTTTAAAAATTACGAGCTCACGCGGTTCGTTCTTGAAATTACAGACGACGACGGTCAGCTCATCAACTTTAACGGGATTTCTTCTTTTTTTACTTTTCAATTCGATATCCATCGTAGATACATTCCAAAACCTCCAAGCTTTAGAGCGATTCTTAAGCATGTTGATAATAAAAGGTTCTTGGACGACGAGGCGGAGGAATTTGAGAATCAGGATGTTTAGGATTGTTAGAATTAATTTCTCTTGCTTCATTATAAACAAAAAAACAACAAGAAACCAACACCAACCATGGCCGAACTACCCTCATCAGTTGGATTGCCTCAAGAAATGATGCTCGGGCATCTCGACTACTCTCTTCCTCCGGACGCTCGTAGTATGTCTATCAAGACACTTCCATCCAACATCAACACATATACAACCACTTTTTCTCCAGCGTTATCTTCTACCATTAGTGCATTTTCAGGCGACATCGCCATAGCCAGTCAAAACATAATCTTCGATTTACCATGTGGTGGAAGTCCTTCGCAATTTCTCGACACACGTTTTACAACCCTTAACTTCCAATCAACCCTTGCTTTTACCAATATTGGAACGACGGGCGTTTTGGGTACTGCATTTCAGAGAGGAGGAGGTTATTCCTGGTTCGATCGGATGTATATCACTTCGAGTTCGGGCCAAGTCATCGAGGATATAGTTGAAGTCGGACTTGTAAATGATACTCTCGTTAATTTGCAATTTAACCACTCCGTCCGTGCAGGGGTCGCGACCCAATACGGATTTAATCCTACTGGCGGCGATGTTTTATCACAGGGCCATCCTTGGGCAATTTTGCAAGCTGCTAATACTTCTCCCAGTACTTCACAGAGCGAGACACATAGTTACAGTATTCCTCTTTCGTCTGCTGTCATCGGCGTTTTAGCCGACAAGTTCTTGAACGTCGGAAGGACCAGTAAACTCCAGCTTGTGCTTCAAATATCTTCTGTTCTTCCAATTACAATCCAAGTCGGTACGACAGCTTATACCGTCCCGCCAGTTATTACAGCGACGTTGTCTAATTTCTCATTGCAAATGGAGTACGTGGATATTGGAATTAATGCTTTGCAGATGCTTGATTCCACCCTTGTCGACGGTAAGTCGTATATTCACGGGACAACATATCGAACGACTTCGTCAACCTTGACATCGTCTACCGGGTTTACTTCTCTCTTGGCGGGGCTCCGGGCTTCGAGCGTTAAGTCGTTGTTTTGTAGATTTGTTGCAAATGCTGCTCCTAATACGGCCAACGGGATTAACGGGAAATATTCATCGTTTAACCCTTTGCTCAATCTTATTCAGTTCAATGTCGGGGGGGTTAAATACCCTCAGACCGGCATAAATCCCTTGCTGCAACCTTCGCAGTCCGCGCGAGAACTTCAGATGGCCGTTGGATCATTCAACAATTCGATGTTCCAATCGTCTATCAGTCCCGCGCAATATTGTCGCCTTGCAGCAGGAGGTACTGCTCAGGGGTTGGTGAGCGGTGCCGTGCAGGAATACTCGTGGAATGTAGGTTCCGACATCGCAAATGCACAGAGCTTGTTCATCTTCGGTGAAAACATGGAGGTCTGCGCGCGCAGGGGGCTCCTGTCTGGTCTTAATTGCACCAGCGCTCCCATCTTCGTAGAGATGAACAGCTCTGCCGCACCCACAAACAACCACACCGTGTACACCATAGCAATGATAGACCAGGTCTTGATCCACGATGTGCGCTCTGGGGATATCCAGGTGAGGGTTTAGGAAGAAAGGCAGATGGCGACGAGGCAGGCGGAGGGGGAGGGGAGTGGGCGGGGAGGCCGAGGGGAGTGGGCCGGCCTGGATTGTCCCGTTTGTCCCGTTGTCCCACCGGAAATAACGATATGTATATATAAAAAATGATAATATTCTCTTCTATAGAAAAAGCTTGGAAACGCGGGACAATCGGGACAATCGGGACAATCTCCAGAACCCCCTATAACCCCTTTCTTCCGCGTCCCTATATTTAGGAGAAATTGTAATCCCTTATTATAAAGAGAAAGAGAAGAATAAGTAGAATGAACGGGACGTATCTCCAAAATCGAAAAAGCATATACAACTGGCGCGAAAACCACCGAGAGAAATACCTTGAGTATCGTCGAAAGTTGTACCTATGGAAGAAAATACAGAAAGAATTCCTCAACATCCTATTAACTTAAGAACGTCGCGTATAGATTCCAGAAAAAAAGATATAGGGACCCTTTATACAAAGAAAAAGAAGAAACCGAGAAAATGACAAGCGCAACAACAAAACCATTCTACCTTGAAAAACCACATGCGGGTATTTTTGAAGGGCTCGAGTGCAGAGAACGTCCCAACCTGTCAAAACTCTACGGTTTCATACACGCGAAAATGGGCATCCGCCTCGGTAAAAAACACGCACGAATGTACAGCGACGAGCAGACGCACTACCGGCACTACCTGCAAAATATAAAATACGACGACAACGGAGATGCATATGTAGAAACAATGCACAACCTACCGAAGCACGGATGGGGAAGACGACAGGCGAACAAATCCCTATCCCTGTGCCTCTTCCATCGCCCGACACGACACTCACTATGTGATGAAATAACTGATCTTGACATGACCAACATGCAGCCCCAGCTAATACTCGAGAAATGCAGAAAAGCCGGGTTAGAGGTAGAAGGGCTACGAACGTACTGCGAGAATCCAAAGAAATGGAGACACGAGATTGCTAAATACTACGGACTCGTTGACTACAGGGATGACAACGGGGTCTTGATGTCAGCCTACGAACAGGGAAAAAAACTACCTATCATCCTGATGTTCGGCGGAGGAGTTGCAAAATGGAAGGAAGACTTCAAATGCAAACGAGCGGACGACATGCCCTTAATAGTAAGCTTGCAGAAAGATGTCGAGAAGATAAAAAGAAGAGTACTTGAAGAATCTCCTCATATTCTCCAAGACATGAACGACAACCCACCATGGGGATGGGAGACAAAATCGAAGCACGACAGGGAAAACTCGGTGATGGCGGCGTTCGCACAGACGTGGGAGAGGATAATTCAGGAATATTGCATTGCGTACGCATCGAGAAACTTTGACAACATAAAAATAAGAGACATCATACCGAGCCAAGACGGTTTCATGGTTTTATCGTCTCAACTAAAAGGGATAAATATTGAAACCCTACTACAAGAATTAAACGAGGCGATAATAAGAAAGTACGACGTAGATGTGAAATGGATCGTAAAACCCCCCGACGAGGCAATACAAATACCATGCAGCAACCTACCAATAATAGATCTCACAATGGACGACCTGTCGCGAGGAGTCCTCCACGTGAGTCCAAAGATAGCTCCGGCCATAAGACCATTTATGAAGTACTGCAATAAGACTGAGTTATGGTATTATGCGTCAACAAAAAACATATGGACAATCAGCAAAAAAATCGACATTACTATGATAACGGACACGATAATCTCATCTATGAACTACTTGGAAACATCAATAAACAAAGAAATCCATGAAAATATAGACGCCCAGCTATCCGCCCAAAAGCGAAATGACAAAGAAGGAGAAGAAAAAGAAAAAAAGAAAGGAGACCAGCTTCTTAAAAAACACAAGGAATTCCTGAAGCAACTGAACAACATCGGCTCACCTGGCTATTCAAGTAAACTAAAAGATGGGATGGCCAAGTATCTACGCGAAGACCACATGGATAGAAAGATGGACAAGATGGTAGGTAGATTTGTTTTTGCTGACGGTATCCTCGACTTACGCAGTAACATATTCACCGAGGGATTTCGACTCTGCGATTACGTAAGTGAATTTTCAATAGACAGAGAATTCAAAAGTCTACGACCGTGCAAGATAAAATCATCCCTTTTAAGAAAAAAACTAAAGCAAATATTCAACAACAACGAGGAGCATCTGGAATATAACTTACATGCAATCGGCCACTCGATGACTGGAGACGCATCGAAAGTAAAAGCAATTTATTTCTTTAAAGACGGCACAATGTACTCATCTGGAGACAACGGCAAGACATGGTTCTTCGTGCGCCTGTCAAGAACTTTTCCAAACCTCGTGACGACAACCCCAGCCAAAGCAATAGAGAAGGGGAATGAGAAAGCTCACAAGTCGATAAGCCAGTGGAAGAATAAACGAATCATATTCATAGACGAAGGAACCCGAAAACCAGTCAACGCCGAACTGATAAAAATCATTGGAAATGGCGAACGAATAAAGAACGAAGTGCTTTTCGCAACGGAGGAGCCTATCGACATCGTCGGAAAGCTATTTATATGCAGCAACCATATGCTAAACATGTCATCAAAGGACGACAGTACTGCTTACAACCGCTTGATCCAAATAAACCTTTGCAGCCACTTCGACCGAACTGGAAAAAGACTTGTAGAAGACGAAGAGAAACTCGAGTTCATTGCCGACCAAAACCTCGGTAAGCTGATCGATGAAGACTACCAAGACGAAGTGATATCATTGATCCTGGAGTACGCGTCAAGATTCTACTCGCACGGGATACCACCACTCCCGCGAGAATTCGTAGACGCCGCCGACACGACACGAATTCTAAACGACCCGTTCTCCTCGAAACTTTACGAAACCTTCGACAAGGGTGCTTTAAAGGATCAAGTATCGTTGGATGAAATATGCAAGCTATACATCGACTTGAAAAGACCCGACGTAGTCAAAGAAATGGAACGGATTGGACTAAAATACGATCGAAACATGAAATCTCTTGGAAAAAAACTAAACGCAGAAGGGAAGGAGATATACATCAAGGGTGGATTTAGTAACTTGAAAAAGAAGGAACAAATCATAGAAGAAGACGAACTCGTACCAGAGGATGAATTAGACGAAAAGATCGAACCACAAAAAACTAACAACAGCATACATGGAAGCAGTAACGGAGACTGTTATTAGAAGACCCCTCGCCCCCTTCGTCGCCGCGTCCCCCTCCGCTTGATTAAATAATTACAATATGTTTTTATAATGAAAGAAGCATTATAAAAAAATATACTATGTTAAGTGAGGTTTTCTGGAGTTTTTTCCTGACGAGCACCATCGGCTGCATCATGGGAGTACTTCGTATGCTCTACAAGAGCAAGTGTCGTCGTTGTAACTTATGTGGAGTTTTGATCGAAAGAGACGTGGACGTTGAAGAAAGAGAAGACGTGATCGAGATGCAGAGGAGAAATAATAATGTGGAACTATAGAAATAATAAATGTATAAAATAACCAACTACAGCCGTGCGCGCGCGAAGGAACTGGGAGTTGAAATAAGACCATCGACGAACATGAACAAGAAATTGGATGTATACAAAGACGGACGAAAGGTAGCATCAATAGGAAAAATGGGCGCGATGGACTACCCCACGTGGACGAAGTTTAAAGGCAAGACCTATGCAGACAAACGCCGAGTACTCTACAAGATACGACATGAGAAGGATAGACATGTATTAGGATCGCCTGGTTTTTACTCTGATAATTTGTTATGGTAGATGTAGTAAAAAATATTTTTAAATAGCAGTATATAGCGAGAAATAATAAAATGCCGAGACAAAAAAAAACAGTCCGTATCAAACAGCTTGACAAGCCGGAGATGGTAGAAACGAAAATGAACTGCGACCATATCATCCATCAGAAGCTAACTCAATACCCAATGATCGACGAAGCGTGGTCGACCACATCGTTCAATGTCGTGGTCGGGAAGATGGGTCAGGGCAAAACGTCTCTGACGGTCAGTCTCTTGAAAAATGTTTTCAAAAAATGTTTTGAAACGATTTATGTCTTCATGCCCCACAATTCACGTGCGAGCATAGAGAACGACATCTTCGGAAAACATCTTCCTCCAGAACAGCTATACGACGAACTAACTGTCGCCAATTTAACAAAAGTGTACGAAGAGGTGCAAGAGCACAGCAAGGAAAAATTCAACAGCTTACTGATAATAGACGATTTCCAGGTTGCTCTCAAGGATAAAGCGATAATCAGCGTACTGCAAAAAATAATAACAAAGCAACGCCACCTCCGTACGACCACGTTCCTTCTTCAGCAAAATTTCCAAGCCTTGGCGAAGCCACTGCGAGAATTATGCTCGAATCTCCTCCTGTTTAATTTAGGCAAGAGTCAACTGGAAAAGATTTTCGACGAAGTCGTGCAGATGGACAGAGATACATTTGAGAAGATAATCGATGTAGCATTCCAAATGCCACACGACTGGATCCTGGTGAATCTTCATAAAAGCAGAAAGCTATATCGAATGTTTGACGAAATAGAGATTCTCGAGTCCGAAAAATAATCTCTAACGCAATATATAAACAAAAAAACAAAAGCAGCACAATGTTCATAAAAAGCAACCACTACGGATTTCTTGGAAAAGGCGTCGGTCAAAAACTGATCGGGGCATCGAAAGGTTTAGCTCACTTCCTGGATGAGCCATTAGTCCATAGTGCTATCGCACTGGCCTCCCCGGGAGCGGGCGCAGCCATCGCCGGAGCAAAAAAGTTCGGCCTTCTTGAACGAGTAAAACGTCTGTAAATTTATTTTATAGACGAAGATAAATGCATAATAAAAAGGAAACACATCACAACGAAGCGCGCCAATCAGTAGTGATTCACCTTGACGGAGAGAGAAAAAAAAAGCCAAGAAAGAGAAGAGTAAAAAAGCATGAAGGACAAGGAGGAGGAAAAGGATACAGCCGACCAGAACCAGGACGAGCACCATCGTTAATAATGGCCGCCCCAGCTCCACATTTACCTCAAGAGACGAATCCATTGCTACGAGAACTCGAAAAAATAAGACTTCAGTTATCAGAAGCACATAAAGAACAGCCGAGAAATGCTCTACTCAGTCGAGTATACCACCAAGCAGAACCGGAACTCGCCGCTGCAGAAATGTATGAAGAAAATAGCGAAAATGAAGAAGAGCATGATATGCAAGGAATGAAGAGTCATCTCAAGCGTGGAGGAGAAATGGAAAAATACAACGACGAACGCCCAACGAGGTACACTGGAGAAAACCCACTTACAATAGAACATAGGCAAGAAGGAGGACGCGCGCGAGAAGAAGAGCAAGACACACGACGCGGACGCAGAAAGAGATACGCAACTGAAGAAGAACGACGAGAAGCGGACAACGCAAGACGTCGCCGAAATTACCAACTGCAAAAAGGTGGAGTAATGTCAATGACCGACATGGAGCATCATAAAAAAGAATAATTGTATAGTATAAAAATGCCTCTAATACTTGATCCCGAAATATACAGGAAAGCTCAACAGAAAGCGCAACAAATCTATGCGAAACCTTCCACACTTCGTTTAAATAAAATATTCATACCACACCGACAAATAGTGTGGTATAAATAAAGAAGAAAAAAACAACAAGACTAAACAGAGCTCTGTCCGATATAATGAACCTGGCTCGAGACGGAATGAAGCATTTTCTTTGCAAAAGCATGCATCTGCTCGGGAGTATTCAATAAAGCTTCGGACGCAGACATACGACGTAATGCTGTAATTGTAACGGGAACTGTGACTGAAGGAGGCATATCACCCGAAATATCCTTCCCAATCTTAGACACAAAATTGGTCTGTGAATGATTTCCGAATAAAAAATCACCTACGCTTAAATTGTTTTTTTTGACAAAAACTCTCACAAGTTTAGAAAGCTCTGAGTCGAGTTCGTAACGATGATTGAAACCATGTCTCTCTTGAGTTTTATAATGGTTGATAACAACACTGCATCTACCCTTTGATGGAATAACCAAAAAGTTGATGTGGTTATTTTTATTAGATTCATCCCGAGCATTAGCCTTCGTATCCCTCACGAAGGAAACAATTTGTAATTCCAAATCATCGCGCACGGGAACAGCCTTATATAATTTAAAAATTAAATATTCTGGACTATCTGTTCCATACCGTGCTGCAACAATACGGAAAGCATCAACCCATCGAAGAAGCACTGCTGTAGCATTTCGATGGGCCCGCGCTTGATCAACCTTAATGCGCAAGATTGCATCTTCATCTGCATAAGCTGCTTTAATTTTGTCAGAGACGTACTGCCGTTGCTGCCCGATGGGATCGATTACCTTGCTAATAAGAACAAGAGCAACGTCTACTCTCTTCTTATACGTACCCAGAGCGTATTCATCATCGTTTTTCTTCCTTCCTTCATACATCGCAGCAAAAAACTCCTTCGGCTTTTTCAAGCATGAAAGAAAATCATCGGTGCAATGCAGGGATTTAGACATCCATATCACGTTATTCACGATATTTTTGTAGGTAACGTCAGAGCCAAGCTCGTGATTAATATGCAACCGCTCAAGTTCAGCTAAAACCCCCTTCATATCGAAAGACTTCTTGATGGCCTGCTTAACCTTACCTGGACCTTGCTGAACGATGTAGATTTTCCTTTTTTTTTTATCTACAACCTCTTCAACAATCGGATCAACTGCGGCAGGTTTTGTATCATGATAGACCTCGCGTCGTATCATATTTAAGGATTCATAATCCCGCGTAGTCTGTCTCGCCTTCGCAGCTCGAACCTGTTCACGACGCCGTTCAGCTTTCTCTTCGGGAGAAATATCTAATTTTGCAGGCATGATTTTTTTGCTAAAGGTTTGATGATACGGATTTTCTATAAATTCCCTATATACACTCTTCTCTATATATTTTTTCCAGAAAATACGCGCCAAATAAATATTTTCCATGCAGCCATCCGCGCGAGCGAAGCGAGCACATAAGATGAAAACGCGCAGTGCATACATGCAGCCAAAAAAAAGAAATATTTGCGATGAAGAAAAAAAACATTTGTTACTGACATGCAGCGAAAAAAAATATCAACAACAAATGCAAAAAAAAT
>Ga0209084_1002604_pt1 | contig 13854 bp, 15 predicted proteins | sample C_130820_MF_Meta_FD_187309 | JGI IMG/M metagenome (GOLD analysis project Ga0209084, IMG submission 187309) | Freshwater microbial communities from Lake Croche, Canada to study carbon cycling - C_130820_MF_MetaG (SPAdes) (version 2) | ecosystem: Environmental > Aquatic > Freshwater > Lake... | reverse complement strand
TCAACAAAAATGCAAATGCCTACAATGTCCCCCGAAAAAGTCATTATGTTATCTGCCACTTCTCTCGCTCTTTCTTATTAAGTCAGCACAAAGAACGACGCCTTCTTGATCAACTATACCCCCAATTTGACCCTTTATATCATTTCACTTTTGATGCGACTTTACAGCAAATATATTACCAAATATCGTCAGTCATTTTCATACCCAGTTTCGTAAACAGACGAAGCCGAGGTCGGGCCACAGATTTGGAAAACCAAATTGTAACCATAATGATGCCAATCTGGATATCAAAGATTATGAAATCCAAATGATTTATGCTTTAAAACCCTTTAAAATCCTCTAGAAACATTGAAATATTGATATTTTTTCGGTCCAAAAAGTCGAAAGGATTTTGCTTTTTGGACAAAAATAAATGTCCAAAAACGGCCATGGGATTTGGAGTTTTGAAAACCGTTTTTCTGAAAATGCGTTTGTGACCATAATGCTCTAATTTCTATTTTCAGAAAAACGGCTTGTGAGCATAACTAAAAATTATATTTTTAGTGAAAAGGGTTTAGGAATAATGTCTGGTTCAATATTATGCGAACGCCCTTGCAGAATTTGCATAATTTGAAAGCGTCGTCTGGAAAAAATCAGTATATTTGTAAAATTTGTGATTATACTACGTCACGTAAAAGTAGTATGGATGCACATAACCATTCAAAGAGGCATACTTTGAACGCTTTGAACGATGTTCACATAAATGTGACCGATAATTCTGCAAAATATCAGTGTAAAAACTGTGACAAGACATACAAGAATCGTAATGGATTATGGTATCATAATAAAAGTTGTCTGCCAACGAAAGAAACCGAACCTGCATACCCCCCTCAAGACACCGATGCGTTGTTGGTTCCCGAGAATTTGATGAATATAAATGTTATTTATGAATTGATCAAACAAAACAACGAGTTTAAAACCTTATTGGTGGAACAGAACAATAAGATAATGGAGTTAGCTAAGGAGAAGTCAATGACGGTCAATAATAACAATACCATCAATAACAACCAGAAATTCAATATGAACTTCTTTTTAAACGAGCAATGCAAAGATGCGCTGGATATTATGGAGTTTGTAAATTCATTGCAGCTTAACCTAGCAGATTTAGAACACACAGGGAATGTCGGGTATGTAAAGGGAGTCAGTGATATATTCTTGAGGGGATTGAGGGAATTGGATGTTTATAAGCGCCCGATTCATTGTAGTGACTTGAAGCGCGAAGTAATGTATGTGAAGGATAATAATGTTTGGGAAAAAGACGAGGATAAGAAGAAGATGAAAAAGGCGGTCCATTATATTGCAGGGCGCAATTTTAAACAGATCCACGAATGGATGGATCAAAATCCGGATTCTAGGGATATCAAAACGAAGAAGCACAATCAATATATGACTATTGTTAGAAAATGCACTGGAGGGTTTGATGCAGAAGAGGATGATGTGTTGTTCAATAAAGTCATCGCGAATGTGGCCAAGGAAGTAGTCATTGAAAAATAAATCCACCTTTAGGAAAGGTGGAGCCAAATATAGCTGGAAGGTTTTGCTCAACTTTTTTGAAAAGTTGATGTGGAGCCAAATATATCTGGAAGGTTTTGCTCAACTTTTTTGAAAAGTTGATGTGGAGCCAAATACATCTGGAAGGTTTTGCTCAACTTTTTTGAAAAGTTGAGTAAATAATGTAGTCTGTTATTTTATGGAAAACTTACCTTATTGTTTTTACAGTAGTTTCATATTTTTAGTAAATGTTTTCCTTTCAGCTCATTACAAATATTATATTTATTCATTACTCTTTTTCGCTTTATTTATCACTTCTGTTATTTACCATTGTGATTATAGCAATATTACTGTCAAGTTTATAGACAGAATTGCCATTGCGATGGTCGTCATTTATGGGGGCTACTTATTTTGTACAAAACTTATGATTAAAAATGACACCATACCAATGACAAAAATATCATTTGTCATATTAATACTCACTACATTCTTTGCAACAATTTATTTGTATTGTTATGGTAATATTATAAAACAATATTGTTTTTGCGAAGATGTTAGTCAAGCGTATTTATGGCATTCATTATTGCATTTATGCGGTTCTTTCGGTCATGTTTGTATTGTATTGTTATAATTCTAATTGTCTTCTTCTATTCCTCTTGGTCTTCTTCAACTTCTTGGACTTTTTGGAGCGGCGCTTTCTAGTGCCTTTTTTTAAGCCAGAGGCTTTTGTAACACGGGCTTGAATGTGGCGAATCATATTTGCTCGGCCTTTTTGCGCTGCAAAATGGAGCGCATTTTGACCAGTGGATGTCAGCTTAAATGGATCTGCGCCGTAAGTCAATAGTTGATCTACAAAGGCAGTATCATTTCTATTTATGGCTAAAAACAAAGGAGTAAACCCTTCAGAGTTTTCTAGATTCAGATCAGCCCCGGCATCCAGAAGAAGCTCTAAAAGTCCGGGTTGATTTTTACTAATAGCATAATGGATGGCACCATTTTCGTCATTATCTTGCACATTTAGATTTGCACCTCTTTCAATTAGAAGTTTGGTAATAGGTTCATTTTTGGTAAAAACCGCTGCAATTAAGGGGGTCTTTTCGGCATCAGTGCGTGATTCAATGTTTGCGCCATTATCCAATAATTGTTTTACTAAATTGGCATTTCCTGATTTAATGGCACGAAATAATTCTTGAGAGCTCATATATTAGTAGTAGATTATCTTGTATTTTTCTATTTATAGTTTGTAAAACATATTTTATTTTATAAAAAATATTTTTAAATTATTTATGCACGTCTGGCAGATTTATGTCTTCTAGATTGTCTAGAACGTCCACTTTTTTTACCACCCTTTCTACTACGACGAGCTTGTCTTCTTGATTGTCTTTGTCTTTGTTTTGAACCACCGAGTTCATTATCTGGAAATTCTTGGGTACTAGTTGGGCTGTTTTGTCTTGATTTTTTGCGAGTAAATAAATCAGAAAAAACCGAACTAAACGTTCTAGAATTATTTTCCGGAGTTGAAGCAGAAGTTCTATCAATATTCTTTTCAAGAAATCTAACTAGAGTATAATTTCTATTTTCTTTTGCAATCATATATGCAATATTCAATTCCATCTCAATTGACGCCATTACAAATTCTATTAAACCCATTATTTGTTGTTGTTTCCTAGAAGGTACGTAACTTTGAATAAAAGCAAAAAATGCGTCCTCTGATAAAAATACGTCACTTGGAGCACCGCCTTTTTGACCTTTACTTCTTTTTGATTGTTTGGTTTTCTTCCCTTTTCCTCCAAATTCCATTTGTTGTCTTGAAGCAACGTCAGCAAGCAAATCAAGTCCAGAAGAAGAACCATTTGCAATTCGTAATAATCCCTGTTGAAGTTGTTCAGCAAATTCTGGAGTTAATACCCCAGAACTGCGCCCAAGTTCAATCGCAAGACGTTGGTTTTCTGGAGGCAAAGAAACAAACGTTAATAAAAATTGTCTTGCTGCCTGAAGAGCTGCTGCATCTTGTCCAGCTACAATAAGAAGACGTACATTTTCTCTATCTTCTGCTGCAACTGCACGATCAGCGTATTGTTCAGAACGCGCCTGTTCTTGTGTTGCAGCTGCGCCCATTCTTCCAGATGTAATCAATGAATGAATTAAGAAAGCGTATACTAATGCAATTACAATAGTCATTAAATGATTTTGCAAAGGAGCTCTTAATACTTCAACAGTTGAAGGGAATTCACCTCTAATTCCAGAACGAATATTACTATTTGCGTTTTCAATAAGCCTAATAACTTCAGCCGAAAAATTCGCAACATCCACGCCAGTCTCGTAAACACTATGGGCGGATCTGACAGTGCGAAGAATTTGGGCCATTGGAAAACCAAGATTATCAATTGCATTTTCAAAATCTTGCTCAGGTAACGCATCAGTACTTGTTGTATTACCAATTCCAAATTCTGGCCAAGAATATCTATTACCTCGTGCAATTCTTAAAATTTCATCTTCTGCATTTCTTCTTGCTTGCCAATCTTCAGTTGGAGTTAATGCAGCAACTCGGGGATTTGCGTAGGCATAAACTTCTTCTTGAGTAGGTGGGCCAAAACTAGTTGGTCTAGCAGTTGTTTGTGCAATTAGTCCAGTTGAACCTCCAGCTATCATTAAACAACAGACAATATAAAGGCCAAATTTTAACATTCTATTAAATTTCAGTTGTCTTTCTTGTGCAGCAGCAGCTTTGTACATTTTTATGTAGTTCTCTCTTCTTGGGTCTTGATCCATTATTATATAAAATATAACAATATTATTTTAGTTAGAGTTTAAAAAAATAGTATAACTATACTTATAATGTCAGAAAACGGAGGCCTTTCTAAACAAATTATTTCCGGTTTTGAAAACCGTCAAGCTTTTCTAGATCTACTTAAGGTGAATCCAGGACTTGTCATCATTAAACTCGGTGCCACTTGGTGTGGTCCTTGTAAGCAAATCGCACATATTGTAGAGGCCTTTTTCGCCAGTTCTCCTAAAAATGTTATATGCGCCGATATTGACGTGGACGAGTCTATTGACTTATACGCCTACTTGAAACAACGCAGAATGGTAAACGGCATTCCAGTTATGCTAATGTACAAGAAAGGCAACTACGATTTTGCACCGGATGATTCAGTCACAGGAGCGAACCCGGCGGATTTAGACGCATTTTTCAAGCGTTGTGGGCTCCATCTTTTGGCGTTAGAAAGAGCAGAGGCCCTTCTCAATGTGCCAAAATAAAAATAATCTAACTAGAATATAAGACAATAAAATGAACGCATCAAGTGCTGAACCACCAATAGGTAAAAAAATGCCACTAACAAAACATTTATTATTAGAAATTGTAGATGGATACAGACCAGATGGTATAATTTATGAAAAATGGATAGAAAATAGTTCACGCTTTGGTTATCCAGTTAAAACAATTCCTGGTGCAGATGATACCATAAGAAGCAATAGCCCTAGTTTAATAATTCCTTTTGGAGAAGGCAAATATCCAGTTGGCGATCGTAATAATAATCTAATATTTGAAGGCGATGATGAAAATGGCACAATATATTTGAATAGAAAAGAACCTGATTACCAATTATTTTTTTATGAACCACCTATAGGAACAGACTTTGTTGGTAGGGTTGAGAGAAGAAAACAAGCAAAATTTGATAGTTTATGGGATGGATATTTACAAAAAAGAGATGAAATAAGAGATACTCAACAAGCATTTGATGCGTATGTTATGGTACGGGATATTATTTCATCAGCAAGAAGAGTGTTAAGAACAGGTGAACCTATGGATTATACTATTAATGGTTTTAGAGATCAATTAGAGTCTCAAGAATCTGAACCTAGCGAAAGAGAAAGAGAAAGAGAAAGGAAAACAAGTTTAGGTATTGATATAGGTAGATCGCTTAGTGATATTACTAATGATAGACAAAATTTAATTGTTTCAGGACCATTGTATCCACCAAGAGGAGGAAGAAGAACAAGAAGGTCCAACAAATTCAACAAAAGAAAAACCCATAAAAGAAAAACTCATAAAAGAAAAATTAGCAAAAGGAAATCAAGAAAATCCAAAAAATAAGTTCATACAATCAATAAAAATCAATACATTAATTATATGAGCAAACAAAACCAATCCAAAACCCAAACATTAGATTTAGATATAGACAACTATGAACTTGAAGATATATTAGATCTCTTCAAGATTTATAGCACAGATTTCACAGAAGCCGACTTGAAAAAAGCCAAGCAAATTGTCCTGAAAACACATCCAGACAAGTCCAAATTACCACCAGAATATTTCCTTTTTTTTTCCAAGGCATACAAAACACTACATTCCATTTGGGAGTTTAGGAGGCAATCAGAAAAAACCCCATCCAATGAAAACACAGAATATTCCGAGATAATAGTTTCAGAAGAAGAGAAAAAAGAACTCTTGGATCAATTCTTTGATAAAAACCATAAACTCAAAAAGACCAAAAATTTCAATAAGTGGTTCAATGAAGAATTTGAGAGAAACAAGGTAACAACAGAGGCTCAAGAAAAAGGCTACGGAGATTGGCTGAAGTCAGAGGAGAACCCATTTCAAGAGTTCGCAACAACTTCGGAAGCAAATATGGGCGACGATTTTGCCCGGCTTAAACGCGAGGTTCGTGCAGTAACAGTTTTTCAAGACGTTCAAGATCTTACCAGTTATGGTAACAAAGGTTGTGCATCATATGCGGATTTATCCACGGGAGCCCCACAACAATATAATTCGGACTTGTTTAGCTCGTTGCAATACCAGGATCTTCATCAGGCTCACAATGAGACAGTGATTCCAGTGACAGACGAAGATTACGACAATATCCCGAAGTTTGACTCAGTGAATCAATATATGAATTACAGGGATGGTCAAGCACAGCAGTTTAAGCCCTTATCAGAGCAGCAATCATTGGAATACTTGAAGAACCGAGAGAAAACAGAGGGGAAAGATGCAGTAAGACGCGCATATGATTTAGCGAAGCAGACGGAGGAGGCACAAAAAAAACAGCAAGGGTTTTGGAGTAATATTCAGCTATTACGAAACAAATAATTTAATATTTCTGTAATATATTATGGCACCAAAATCAAAATTAATAAAGGATTCAACTAGCTCCAATATGATTTTATTGTTTGGGTTATTTCTTGTAGCGGCTTTTTTATATAACAAATATCAAACAAAGCAGGACAAAATGTCAATCACAAATGACTACGATGCGATTCGCAAGTATTTATTGAACGATCCATTGACAGACGGGGATTTAGCCAATATAAAGAAGCCAATCTTGTGGATCCCAGTTGTATACGAATACAATTCCCGTGATTGGGTCTCATTTGGAAGTCGCAGCAGCTTTGACCTTAATCAACCTTATTTGTATTTGACGGTCCGCAGTATCATTGCCCAGTGCTCAGATTCGTTCCATATTTGCTTGATAGACGATAAGGCACTGAGCAAATTATTACCTGGGTGGCGCATCAAAATGGACAAAGTCAGTGGATCAACAATTGAATATGCAAGGCAATTGGGACACGCCAGACTTCTTTACGAATATGGAGGGCTTATTGTGCCGCCGAGTTTCGTATGTATGCGTGACCTCATTACCCTCTACCAAATGGCCGAAAATAATAACAAGATGATAATTGCTGAGACGGTGAATCGTAACATTACTTCTACAACGAGCGAGTTTTTCCCGAATATGAATTTTATGGGGGCGCCAAAGGGCAACGATACAGTGAAGGAGCTCGTGGATTTCATTGAACGAACAATGAAGAAGGATTATACTGCAGCAGCGGAATTCTTAGGTGAGTTTGACCGTTGGTGTGAATACCGTGTTAGAAAGAGACAGATCATCAAGATAGATGGTAAGCTTATTGGAACGAAAGATATGAATGATGAAATGGTATTAATAGATAACTTGTTGACAAATGATTATATTGACTTTTATGCTGAGGCTTATGGTATTTATATACCAGCGGATGAGATCTTGAACCGTAGACATTATGAGTGGTTTGCACGTCTGAGCCAAGAACAGGTCTTAACTGGACGCGTTATTATTTGCAAGTACATTTTATTGGCGACTGCACCGGATGCGAAGATGGGAGTGATTGAACCAATGAAAAATAAACCAGAATGGGTCTCGTTTTTTAGGGTACCATCAGGGGCACCAAATTGGGGGCTAAAAGGTAATTATTTGATGGATAATACGGAGCGTATCCCTTATCCTTACAATTAAATTATCTCAAATTTTATAAAAACTCCAATAAGTTACGAAGAAGATCAATAGGTAATTTGAATTTATCAAACACAGGCTTCAAGCATAATTTATAACTAATCTGGCGTTTCAGATCATTGTGGCCATTTATTTCAATTAGAACTCCGTACAATGTGCAAACAGGCGACCAATTCTCTCCGCAAAGTAAACTGCTGCAACACAAACAATTCGGGTTCTTGAAATGCTTGATCTTTGCACCTTCTTGATAGTATACATCATTAGGATTATCATATAAATATTGAATGCGCCTTGGCATAAATTTTAGTAAACTCCGATAATTTTCACCATTAATTGTCAAGGAAAGTGGGGGTTTGAATGGGTAATCATTTGGAATTGTGAATACCAAAACATTATTTCTTGGTGTAATCACTTGTAGTATTGTATTTTTTTTTTCTTCGTTGCTGTGCATCCATTCAATATCGGCTTCATAAGAAGGGAGTTTTTCTTTAATAAGATCAATTTCCTTTCTAATTCGTTTCATTGCAGATGGATTCATTTGAAATGTCATTGGATTCTATGTAAGTATAATTATAAATATATTTTTATATTTATAATCAATTTTATATTATATTATATTTTTTGTAGAGCCTCTTCAGAAGAGGCTTCAGTATCCTGAGAAGAGGCTTCAAAAAAGATATAATAAAAGATAGAGTAATTGGACTTATCGTATTTGATCTCGCTGCTGTAAATAATCTTATTATAATTGCATATTTGGCGTAATATGGTAGCAAAGTTTTTGTATGTGAGTTTTCTGTCCAAATATTTACGCCTAGAAATAAAATAATAAGGCCTACAGAAAGTCAAGAATTTTTGAATGTCTTCATTATAAACTCCTTTTCTGAATGCATCAACGCTAACTACATAACAATTTTCCATTTTGAAGCATATTTTTTCAAGTAATTCAAAAAAAACTTCATTTGAAATATGTTTTTTAAAAATTTGCGAAGAATATGTTGGATCCGAATCTGATTTCATACTAATAAAAAAATATATTTAATTATTTAACTTTGTATTTAAATAATTAGCTTGCTTATTGTTCTGATTCTTATTTTTTGTTATTAATAATAACTTAACCCTCAACAACAGAGTCCTCACCAATAGATGCCTCACCAATAGACTCCTCAACAACAAGAGGTTCCTCAATAACAATAGACTCCTCACCAATAGATTCCTCACCAATAGACTCCTCACCAATAGACTCCTCAACAATAGAGTCATCAACAACAATAGAGTCATCAACAACAATAGATTCCTCAACAACAATAGATTCCTCAACAATAACAGGTTCCTCAACAATAGATTCCTCAACAACAGAGTCATCAATAACAGGTTCCTCATCAACAATAGGTTCATCAAGAATAGGTTCCTCAAGAATAGGTTCCTCAACAACAATAGGTTCATCAAGAATAGGTTCCTCAAGAATAGGTTCCTCAAGAATAGGTTCCTCATCAATAACAGATTCCTCAACAACAGATTCCTCAACAATAACAGAGTCATCAACAACAATAGATTCCTCAACAATAGCAATTTCCTCAACAACAGGTTCCTCAAGAATAGGTTCCTCTAGTTCGTTTTTCTCAGTTACAAAAGAAATCTCTTCTAATTCTGGTTCTAAGCTTGCGTCTGGGTCTAAGCTTGCGTCTGGTTCTAAGCTTGCGTCTGGGTCTAAGCTTGCGTCTGGGTCTAAGCTTGCGTCTGGGTCTAAGCTTGCGTCTGGGTCTAAGCTTGTGTCTGATACTACTTGTGTCTCTGGACTAGGTCCTACCCTAGAAATTGGTGTAGGACAGTTTAAAATAATATCATCCTCCTGAGGAATTTCAATAGTAAGGTTGGTTTCAGATTCTAACTCAGATATATAAACGGCATTAGAAACCAAATCCTTCCTTAAATAAACCACATCAATTATATCACCATCAACCACAAGTTTCACAACATAATGTGTCTCATTCAATAATTCAAATGCATATATTCTACTTCCATAATCAATAGAATCATTGTTAATAAATTTGATAACAATTTGTTTAAATTTCTGTAACTTATTTGCATCTAAAGTAGAGAACCAATCATATTCACCTCCATTCAAATTCATTTTCAAAAATATATTGCTGTAATTATTGATGAAATACTCCAAGTTAGCGTTTTTATCGTCTCTAGTACTAGACACATTACGTTTGTAGTAAATCATCTCATTAGGATAGTTGAGTGGTAATTCAGAAACAGATGCATCAAATGCGGATGCTCTTAAGGTTGTAAATCCGAAATATTGAACAATATAATTGCTAAAAGACTCATCAAGAGGATTTAACCCAGCACAAATCAAGTGATCATACCCAAATTCATTTGCAATAACATTTCTACCAAGTGTAATAAAGTTATCATAAACCACAGGTTTAAATAAAGTGTCAATATTGATACCAGACATTTATAATATTAGTAAATAATAAGTTTTTATTATGTTTTGTTAAAAAATCCAATAATATTGTTTGTAAAAAGTGCCAACTCAATTTCATTTTCGTGAATATTATGAAAGACACTAATATATTTGCAAATAAACGGGATAATTTCGTACTTCTTATCTTCTTCAATGAAATTGGTTATTTTCAAAAATAGGAAATATGTGTCCAAAATATCCATCACAGAATAACCATTATTATAAATAGCATAAAGTAGTTGAATGGACTCTACCAATTTTCCGGCCTTTAATAGTTCCGTATAATCCTGAAAAATGGAGAAACTAATATTTGTACAAACTTGCCTAGCTAAGTCAACTGTGATATGTTCACCCATCAACTTGAATTTTTCCAAGTAATTTATCAGGATTTTTGCAGCATTATTACTAACTTCTAAAACAAAATCGGCTGCATCTGGATTAACAACAATCCCTTCATTTTCGCAAATCTTGTGCATTATTTTCTGCATATTTTCTCTCTCCAATGGTCGCATCTTGATTATGGTGAATCGTGATTGAAGATTTTCAATGACCTTTTGGATATTGCTACAGGAAGAAATGAAATGCACATTATGGCTGAATTTATCAATACAATTCCTGAAAACCTGTTGACTCTGCTCGTTGATAAGGTCAATGTCATCTAGTACAACGATCTTCTTCTTATTTTTAATGGCGGAACAAGTCTGACAAAATGTTTTTACATCATTCCGATAATAGTTGATACCCTGCTCTTTCAAGTTATTAATATATAGAACATTATTCTCGTATTCGCTTTCTTTGAACCCATTATAATATTCACGAATAAGTGCATTTAAGAGAGAAGTCTTGCCATACCCCATTCCACCGATAAAGAGGATATTTAGACTGTTCATAGTAATCAATGTCTGTAAAATATCAATCATTTTGTTATCAATTTCAAAATCATTAAATCTCAAAGGCTGGTATTTATTGATGAATAACTTATAATCCATTTGATTAATTTAATAAATATATAAGTTAAATATTATTTAAGCTTATCTATCATAATAATATTATAATGCCCAAGGTAGACTATTATAAGATACTTGAGATTGATGAAAATGCAAGTCCAGACGAAATAAAAAAGTCTTATAGAAAACTTTCTATGAAGTGGCATCCTGATAAGAATCAAGCAAATCCAGATGCTACAACAATGTTTCAGAAAATTTCGGAAGCTTATGAGACATTAGGTGATGAAGAAAAGCGCGAAGAATATGATATTGGTAGAAAAAATCCATTTTTTGCATCAGGGCAACAAGGACAACAAGGACAACATTTTGCGGATATGGATGATTTATTTAGTATGTTTTTTGGTGGGCCACCAATGGCAGGTCCTTATCCAGGAATGCATCAACAACAAGGAATGCCACCAGGCTTTTCGCAAGGCTTTTCGCAAGGCTTACCACCAGGTTTTCCTCCAGGAATGGCCGGAATTTTTGGACCAGGAATTCCTGGTGGAAATATACGGATTTTTCGAAATGGTGTTCACGTGAATCCTATGATGGAGAAACCACAGCCTATTGTGAAGCATATTGAAATCACTATGGAGCAGGTTTTATCTGGTGGGAAAATACCCATAGATATTGAACGCTGGGTTGTTGAGAGTCATAACAAGGTTCACGAAAATGTCACCATTTATGTAGAGATCTTAAAAGGCATAGACAGTAACGAAATCATTGTATTGAAAGATGAAGGAAACGTTCTCAATGATATGTGTAAAGGAGACGTGAAAATCTTTGTAAAAGTTCAGTCACATCCAAGGTTTGAACGTAAGGGTCTGGATCTCATTTATTTACATAATATTTCTCTCAAGGAAGCTCTTTGTGGATTCACTTTTGAGTTGAAACACTTGAACGGAAAGTCTTATACGATCAATAACAAAGCAGGAAATATTATTCCTCCAAATTTCCAGAAAAATATTGCGAATATGGGGTTGATGAGAGAAGGACATACTGGTTCACTTATTGTTCATTTTCACGTGGAATTTCCAGAAACCTTGACAACTGAACAGTTAGAGAGTTTATCAAAGATTTTATAAACTTGTGACATAACTGTTCAACGTGTCTGTTTAAAAAATTGATTGAAAAAATAATTAAATAGATGATGGTATAATATATAACAATGAGTGAACAAGAGTCAAAATCTAAACCCAAATCCAAATCAAAGTCTAAAGGGAAGCCAATATTGATTATCAGTGAAAATTCGGCTTTCACAAAAGTTGAAAAATCCGAAAAGGCAGATACCGATTATACAAATAAAATATTCAATGAAGACTGCATAGTAGGTATGCAAAGACTACCTGAAGAAAGTGCAGATATTATAATATGTGATCCGCCCTATAATATTGGCAAGGACTTCGGAAACGATAGCGATAAACAAACAATGTCTGCATATTTGGATTGGTGTGATCAATGGATTGCACAGTGTATGCGCATTTTGAAACCCCGAGGCACCCTCTACATATATGGTTTTAGTGAAAATTTGGCTTACATTCGGACGAGACTGGATTGTAATGTTAGGTGGCTTATTTGGCACTATACAAACAAAGTAACTCCGTCTCTCAATTTCTGGCAGCGCACACACGAGAGCATATTATGCTGTTTTAAAGAGAAGGAAAAACCGGTTTTCAACAGGGATGATGTAAGGGAGCCCTACACCCAAGGGTTCTTGAAGGGAGCAGCAGGCAAAGTACGGAAGGCAACCAAGGGTAGGTTCAGTGATGGTAGCCAAGAGACGACTTATAATGCGCACGAGGGAGGTGCACTTCCACGAGATGTGATCAAAGTCGCATCATTGGATGGAGATGTTATCAAAGTACCTGCATTGGCAGGAGGTGCAGGTAAAAAAGAGCGTGTAGACCATCCAACGCAAAAACCGCTTGAGTTATGCGAGAAACTTATTAAGGCATCCAGGCTATCACCAGATCAAAAAACTCTACTAATAGTTCCTTTTGTGGGTTCAGGATCGGAATGTGTAGCTGCAAAACATCTTAATATAGATTATATTGGGTTTGAAATCAACCCAGACTATGTTGCTTTGGCAAATGAGAGACTACAACTATAAAAGAAAGAAATAGACTGTATTAGAAAATAGATATAAATAATAAAATATATACTTATTTAATGGAATTTGCAAAAGACGAAACCAAAAACTCAAAACTGGATTTGTCAAATATAGAAACTATTCATAAAAACTCCAAAATAGATATTGAATTGGTAGACCAATTTCTTCAACATATGAATAGAGTTTATGATCGTGATCCAGAAAGTTTTTTGTTGGATAATGGCTTTTATTTGCAATTAGAATTTATCAAAAAACAAATGGATGAAAAAATGAAGGAAGTTAATCAAGTATTGGATAAATTGAACGAATTTAAAACTTTGAAGAACAGGTTAGAACAGATTAATAAATGTATTCTTTTTGACATTATTTGAATAAAGATCCTTAATACAAAATATATTTTTGTTTACACCTTTTCTCATTTAAAACGCCCATTTTAAATGAGTATCTTATAAATAATTCTTCTTGATTTTTCGTGTATTATTT
>Ga0209084_1002599_pt1 | contig 13884 bp, 9 predicted proteins | sample C_130820_MF_Meta_FD_187309 | JGI IMG/M metagenome (GOLD analysis project Ga0209084, IMG submission 187309) | Freshwater microbial communities from Lake Croche, Canada to study carbon cycling - C_130820_MF_MetaG (SPAdes) (version 2) | ecosystem: Environmental > Aquatic > Freshwater > Lake | place... | reverse complement strand
TTTGTTTCTTCTAAATTGATTAGTAGAATGTTGGTCAGATAGGTCTGATAGGAGCTAGCAAGTTGAGTGTTTAATGTAATACTTTGCTGCTTAATTAAATAAGAAGTATTCTCCAATTGAATTCGTGCTACTTTCTCATTCCGATTTTGCGCTAATCCATTGAATAAATTTAAAGAAACATTAAAACCATAATTAAAACCTCTCGAGTTCGATTCGGCCACAAAACCAAGACTAGATTGACTGTTGGCAAAGTTATAGGCAGTATTTACTCGTACAGTTGGATAGCGAGCCGCTTTTATTTGCTTTAATTGCAATTCAGAAACCCTCTCGTTGATTATTTGAGCCTCTAAGGTTGGGTTTTGTTTCAGCGCTAAAGTGGTTAATTCTGGAAGCAATAATTGAGTATCGACTGTAATATCGTTTGTAACTACAAAATCAGATTTTACATCTCGGGCTAAAATTTGGTTTAATAAAATTTTGGTGTTGATGTATAATTCTTTCTGTCTTAAAAGTGCCGTTGCATCTGTATTTAAATCTACTTGCGCATTCAAAACTTCTAATTTAGAGGCTTTTCCTATTTTGAAACGATTCTGGGCTAAAGTTAGCCGTTGATTTGAAATAACAATTGTAGTATCTAATGCTGCCAGTTGCTGTTGTTGCTGAACTAAATCAAAATAAGTCGCATTCACATCACTAATTTTAGTAAAAATAGTAAGTCTTAATTGGGCATCACCTAACTTTTGTAATTCTTTTAGCTGATCTAATTTGGCAAACATTCTAAAACCATCAAAAATGGTCCAGTCTAATCCTACCCCATAGCTCAAATTATTGTTACGGGCATTGCCAAGTTGAGTAGTAGCACCTGTTTGCAATGTTTGCTTGCTGTTTTGAATGCTGTTGTTATCTACAACAGTTGCGGTAACTATAGGTAACATGCCTGCATTTCCTAAGGCAACATTGGTTTCTCCAATTTTTAATGTGTTGGAAGCAATCTTGATTTCAAAATTATTTTCCAATGCAATTCGGACTGCTGTTTCATTTGTTAGTATTTCCTGAGCATTTGTTTTTGCAAAACAAATGAAGACTAGCAATAGACTTTGAAAGAGGATTCTTGAATTCATCATTTTATTTGGTGTCTTTTTCATATTCATCGATATGGTCGAATTCTGGATAGTGTTTACGTGCTTTAGACCACATTAAATACAAAGCGGGTATTACAAAAAGGGTCAATACTAAGGAGAATATGGTACCACCAACAATTACAACTCCCATACCCATTCTACTGGTTGAAGCTTCACCTAAGGACATTGCAATAGGTAATGCACCCAGTGAAATGGCTAAACTAGTCATCAAAATAGGTCTTAATCTAGACTCCGAAGCTTCTAAAATAGCTTCTAGTTTTGGTTTTCCTTCTTCTCTTAACTGATTGGCAAATTCTACAATTAATATTCCATTCTTCGTTACTAATCCAATTAGCATGACTGTTCCAATTTGGCTAAAAATATTCCAAGTCTGATTGAACAACCAGAGGGAAAATAAGGCCCCTGCAACCGCCATTGGCACGGTTAAAATAATTATAAACGGATCTACAAAACTTTCAAACTGTGCAGCTAGAATTAAAAAGATTAATAATAATGCCAATCCAAATGCGAAAGTGGTATTGGAACTACTCTCCACGAAATCTCGAGATTCTCCACCCAAATCAGTTGTAAAGGAATCGTCTAATACTTTGGCTTTAATTCTATTCATAGCAGCAATTCCGTCACTGATACTTTTTCCGGGAGCCAAACCAGCGGTAACTGTGGCCGACATGTATCGGTTGTTGTGATACAATTGTGGTGGGTTACTTTGTTCGATTGTGCTAACCACATTATCCATTTGGATTAATTCTCCATTTTTATTTTTAACATACATTGATGTTAAATCCAATGGTTTAGATCGGTCTTTTTGTTCAAATTGACCAATAACTTCATATTGTTTTCCATTTCTCATAAAATAGCCAAATCGTTGACCACTTAAGGAGAGTTGTAAGGTTTGAGCAATATCAATTACCGAAATCCCTAAGCTTTCGGCCTTTTCCCGATTGATGCTGACATTGATTTCTGGTTTGTTGAATTTTAAATTCACATCGGTTACAGAAAAGGTAGGGTCTTTAGAGGCTTCCTCCATAAAAACGGGAATCTTTGCTCGTAAATCTTCAAAATTGGTAGCTTGGATAATGTATTCAATCGGTAATCCCCCTCTTCTATTTACGGCAATCGTGGGTTGCTCTAAAACAGAAGTTTTGGCTTCGGTATATTTTTTAGACCATTTGGTTAGATTGGCTGCAATTTCTTTTTGCGAACGATCTCTTTCATTCGTTTCGGTCAAAGCAATTCGAACCCTTCCGCTATTTACGGAAGAAGAACCAAACCCAGGGGATGTAATTACCAAGGCCGCTTTTTTCTCTGGAATTGAATCTTCAATTAATTTGGAGATTTCCTGCATAAAGCGATCGGTATATTCAAAGGAAGAACCTTCAGGAGTTGTGATACTCATGTTCAAGGCACTTCGATCATCATAGGGCGCAGTTTCTTTAGGCAGAATAGTAAAAAACAAATAGATTATTCCAAAACAAATAGCAATTATAGGGAAACTCAACCATTTTCGCTTCATGAAACTTCCCAAAGCACTAGCATAATTACTATTTAGTTTTTGATAAAAGGGTTCGGTACGAATATAAAATTTAGATTTCTTTTGTTCTCCACCTTTCATTAAATAAGCATTTAACATTGGTGTAAGAGTAAGAGATACAAAGGCTGAGATTAATACAGCTGCGCCTATGACGACTCCAAATTCTCGAAACAGTCGACCTACAAACCCTTCCAAGAAAATAACGGGTAAAAATACGGCTGCTAGGGTAATGGATATTGAGATTACTGCAAAAAAGATTTCATTTGAACCTTTTATTGCCGCTTCAATGGGAGACATTCCTTGTTCTACCTTCTTAAAAATATTTTCCGTGACGACAATTCCATCATCTACGACCAGCCCCGTGGCGAGAACAATCGCTAATAATGTTAATACATTGATAGAGAATCCGAAGAGGTACATGATAAAAAAAGTAGCAATCAAAGAAACGGGAATATCAATTAAAGGTCGGAATGCAATAGCCCAATCTCTGAAGAACAGATAGATAATAATGATTACCAGAATTATCGAAATCAATAAAGTTTCGGCGACTTCTACCACGGATTTTTTTACAAATATGGTACTATCAAGCACAATATTTAATTTAATATCTTTTGGTAAATCCTTTTTTAATTTTTCATATTCAAGGTAAAACTCTTTAGAAATATCCAGATAATTGGCTCCAGGAAGCGGAACGATGGCTACACCAACAAGGGGTAAGCCTGATTCGCTCATGCTGGTTTCTATATTTACAGGTCCAAGAACAGCAGAACCGATATCACTTAATAGCACTGTTTTTTCGCCATCGGTACGAATTACGATTTTATTAAATTCGGCCGCTGTAGAAAGGTTACCAACCGTTTTTACCGTTAATTCGGTATTATCACCCGTTAATTTTCCAGAAGGCAGCTCTACGTTTTGCTTAAGTAAGGCATCTCTTACCTCGGAAACGGTGCAGCCATAGGAAGCTAATTTAACAGGGTCAATCCACAAACGCATGGCGTATTTTTTTTGCCCCCATATCTGAACACCACTGACACCAGGAATTGTTTCTAACCTTTGTGCAATAACATTCTCAGCATAATCACTCAAATCCAAATCGTTTCGGGAATTACTCTGAACCGTCATCGAAATAATGGCTTGGCTATCTGCATCCGCTTTAGTGACCACTGGAGGTGCATCAATATCTTCGGGTAAATTTCGTGCAGCCTGAGAGACTTTATCTCGAACATCATTAGCAGCTGCCTCTAAATCTTTACCTAAATTAAATTCAACCGTTATACTACTGCTTCCTTGTGCACTGGAGGAAGTAATATTTCGAATTCCCTCAATTGAGTTAATTGCTTTTTCTAAAGGTTCTGTGATTTGGGATTCAATAATATCAGCATTTGCTCCAGCATAATTAGTACGAATGGATATTTGGGCCGGGTCAATAGAAGGAAATTCCCTAACACCAAGAAAAGTATAGCCAATAATACCAAATAATACAATACTTAAGTTTATTACAATTGTAAATACGGGTCTTTTTATACTAGTGGTAGATAAACTCATTGATTTAATTTGGTTTTTTCTTGATTATTCAAGATTGAAATTTTTAGGCTTAAATATTTAATTCTTTTGAATAATAACTTTAATGGGCGTATCATTTTTTAAACTCATGATACCGCTAGTCAATAGGGTATCTCCTGCCTTTAATCCTGAAATTACTAATAATGTAGCATCAAGTCTAGTAGAAGTTTCAACCATCATTTCTTTTGCTTTTCCCATTTTACTTATAAAAACTTTCTTCCCATTTTGTACCGGGATAATAGCCTCGGTAGGGACTACAATTGCATCTTTTACAATATCTAACGGTAATTCTACATTTGCATAGGTTCCGGGTAATAATTCTCCGTCTTTATTCTCTGCTATAGCTCGAACTTGAAGTGTTCTTGTTGCTACGGCAACTTCAGGTTCTATGGCGTAAATACGAGCTGAATATTTTTTTATTGAACCGGCTACAGTGAAATTTACATCCGAATCTTTGTCGATTTGGCTTGCATATTTTTCAGGTATAGAAAAGGTTATTTTGAGTTTGTCAATATTAACTAGTTTTGCTACTAAAACAGTAGGGCTAATGTAAGTCCCAACAGATATATATCGCAAACCTATTTTTCCAGAGAAAGGAGCTCTAACGGCTGTTTTAGAAATTTGCGCCTGAATCAATTGGGTTTGTGCTTCTGCCGTTTTTAATTCGGCTCGGGCCATATCATATTCTTCCTGACTGATGGCCTCTTTTTGGAGGAGTAATTGGGCTCTTCTCGCATTTTCTGAAGCTAGATTTTCCTGCGTCTTTGCTTGTTTTAACTGAGCTACTAATTCGATATCATTTACCTTAAACAAAAGTTGACCTTTTTTTACAGTACTCCCTTCTTTGAAATAAATTCCCAGAACAATACCTGATATTTCACTTCTAATCTCTACTTGTTCGTTTGCTTCTAAGGAGCCCGAAAGTAACAGCTTATTATCAAAAGTTTCGAATTTGGTCACAATTCCCGTAACATTCATGGCATTGTTTTTACCCCCATTTGCTTTCGAATCATCATTTTTACTTTGGTTATTTACAATTCGATAGGCAATAAAAGCTCCAAATCCAATAACTAAAAGAGCATAAATCAGGTGTTTAATTTTCATAATTTTTCGAAAAAAAGTGAGTCTTGTTTGGGTTTTTACATAAGAAAAACAAACATAGGATTTAAAATCCGTTTATATCAGTCTGTTAAATTATATTTAACAGTTGTATCTACAAATATTAGATTCAAGAGGAATATTAACTAATATAATTCCATATGTTTTTTTTCTTTGATAATTCGATGAAAACCGCTCTTAGAGTAGCATGTTCTTCTTTAGCCAGGGGAGCATCTTCCTTTAATAATTTCACGGCTTGCATTCGTGCCAAGATTAAAATATCACGATCCCGAACAATATCGGCTATTTGAAGATTCAAAACCCCACTTTGCTGAGTACCCATTAAATCTCCGGGACCACGTAGTTTGAGATCCACTTCAGCAATTTCAAAACCATCATTGGTGCGTACCATCGTTTCCATTCGGGTTTTACTGTCACTAGAAAGCTTGTGCGATGTCATTAAAATACAATAACTTTGATCGGCTCCACGCCCGACTCTTCCTCGCAGCTGATGCAGTTGTGACAAACCAAAACGTTCGGCACTTTCAATAATCATCACGCTGGCATTTGGGATGTTTACACCTACTTCAATAACTGTTGTAGCGACCATAATGTTCGTCTTACCTTCTGAAAAACGTTTCATCTCCGCCTCTTTTTCAGCGGGTTTCATTTTGCCATGAAGGATGGATATCGCATACTGTGGCAAGGGGAAATCTCGGGAAACCCCTTCATAACCATCCATCAGGTCTTTGAAATCCATTTTTTCTGATTCTTGAATAAGGGGGTAAACAATGTAGATTTGTCTACCAATAGCGATCTCATCCCGTATAAATTTCCAGACTTTCAATCGGTTGCTGTCAAAGCGATGTACGGTTTGAATTGGTTTCCGACCCGGAGGCAATTCGTCAATCACCGAGATATCTAAATCACCATACAAACTCATCGCTAATGTTCGCGGAATAGGGGTGGCAGTCATGACTAAAACATGAGGTGGAATCGTATTCTTCTTCCATAATTTAGAACGTTGTGCTACTCCAAAACGATGTTGTTCGTCAATGACGGCCAATCCTAAATTATGAAATTTCACTTTGTCTTCTAATAAAGCATGCGTACCTATTAATACATGTAAACTTCCGTTTTCAAGTTCTTCGTGTATAATTCGCCTTTGTGCTACTTTTGTCGATCCGGTTAGAATTCGAATGTTGATGTTTAGACTTTCTGCTAATTCAGAGAGTCCTATATAATGTTGGTTGGCTAAAATTTCCGTTGGCGCCATCAAACAAGATTGAAATCCGTTATCCAAAGCCAAAAGCATACTCATAAAAGCAACAATGGTTTTCCCGGAACCTACATCGCCTTGCAACAAACGATTCATTTGAGCGGGATTTCCCATGTCATTCCTGATTTCTTTCAGCACCCGTTTTTGGGCATTCGTTAATTCAAAAGGCAAATGATTGTTGAAGAAATCGGTGAAATTATCGCCGACAATCCCAAAAGGGTGTCCCTTTATTTTTTGTTTGTGCAGCAGGTTTTTGGTAATTAGTTGTAATTGTATAAAAAACAGTTCCTCAAATTTGAGTCGGAATTGGGCTTTCGCTAAAGTCTCCGCACTTTTTGGGAAATGGATATTAAATAAAGCTGTTTTTTTTGGAATCAATTTTAATTCGGCTATCAAATATAGCGGCAAGGTTTCTCCAAATAAGCCTTGCGTTTCCAGGAACAATTGCTGCATTAGTTTATTGATCACTCGGTTTGTAATGCCGCGGTTGGTCAATGTTTCTGTTGAAGGATAAACGGGTTGCATCGCCGACCGCAGACTTTGTTCGTGTTCAGCCAAGAGTTCAATTTCAGGATGCGCCATATTAAAAACGGAGTTGAAGGCGGTACATTTTCCGAAAATCACTATTGGAACATTCAATTGTAAGCTTTCTCGAACCCATTTTTGTCCTTGAAACCATACCAATTCCATTTGCCCTGTATCATCTACAAAAGTAGCCACCAATCGTTTTCGTCCTTTGGCAAATTCTACCGTTTTGATGTTTATAATTTTTCCTACGAGCTGTACTTCGGCTGCATTAACTTGTAGTTCGTTAATTTTATAATAGCGGGTTCGGTCAATATAACGGTTGGGATAGAAGTTAATTAAATCCTGGTATTTGTGTATGCCCAACTCTTTTCGTAGTAGTTCCCCCCGATTAGGACCTACGCCTTTCAGGTATTCTATGGGAGTTTGAAGAAGGTTGTTTTGCATTTGGCGAAGATAGTTGTTAATTGGGAAATTTGGAAACGGGATTTAGAAGTTGACTTTAGTTTTAATGTAGGCGTCTGATTTAAGTTGACCACAAAAGTCAATTTATAAGAAGGAGAAGTATAAACAAATTAGAAAACATTGCGTATTTTGGGAGGACTTTAATAAAGAGATCAAGGCTATTTTTGATTCAGATCAATTAATAGAAATAGGTCAATATTTATAAGGGTTTGGCAGTATTAAATTTTAAAAAAAAAGGAGGTCGATTAAAAAGAATAACTGCTTTAAAGCGAAATTATAGTTTGTAAAAACCTAGAAATGCTTTTTTAATAGTTCCGCTAGGGGTACCACAACCCGTACTTTGGTAGTAAGTATCCCGTAAGTATCCCGTAAGTATCCCCTAAGTATCCCCTAAGTAAGTACGGGTTATTTTATATAGTTTACAGTTTTTTTACAGCGTATTTTATGGCAATTCAACGATAACTTCATTTTTTCGATTAAAAACTTCATAAGGTGCATTATAACCAAAAAAATAAAATCGATTGGAATATTTTATACCTTCAGCATCTAGAGCCGCTTTTAAATTCTGTTTGTACTTTTCTATTTTAGCATCATTAGCCCAACCGCTAAAACTTATCGCAGCAACGGTTTTTGCAGGTTCTTCCTTAAATTCTATACCGGATTGTTTTGGCTTAGGAAGCATGTCCTTATTCAATTTTCGAGGAACCATAAACATCATAGTCATGGAATCCTCTAATGACATCGAGACGGGGGACGTCATAGCTATTTTTTCATTCTTTTCATTATTTCCAAAAATATATCCCGCTAGAATAGAGAAGCCTTTACTTGAGGAATTTTTATATCCTTTTGTGGAAAGTTTGACTGAGGTAAATAAAGTAGCTTCATAACTTCTTATTTCAAATTGCTTGTATTTTTTTTTGATAACATAAGGGTATGTTTCAATATTTCTTTGCGCATTTATAAAATAAAGTTGTAAAAATGCAAACGCTACTAGGATTACTACAATTACTATTGTTACTGTTTTCATTTTTTTTATTTTAGTATTTAGATATTTTAATTTGTAATGACCGCCAACGTGTAAATACTTGTGACTAAATAACACAAAGCCAAGCTTTTTTGAGTCTATTTGTGTGATAAACGTCATACTTTATTCCAATTCAAATATATCAATAATTCATAACAAATTACCAAAAGTACTTTTATTTACTAGATAAAAGCGATTAGCAGGATTCGGATAAAAGCGGGCAATAAAGATTGCTAGAAGTCTTAGCGGCGCAGTGGCTGGGAATTTTTGCGACAAGGCAAGGTAAGTCACGAAATACACATCAAATATGGCATTGAAGTTGTTATTCCCAATCACGGATCAGAAGAACTTGGTAAAGGTTTAGAATTAAAATTAAAAAAAGAAATGGGATTGCAGTTTTCTAATATCTTTGACACTATCCCATAAAGTGTGTAAGTTGAACCCTTTTTTCAAACACAGTTAATAACTGTTTTAAATGATCAACTAATCTAAATTTAATTACAATCCTTACGCAATATTGTAGATGTTTAATCTAAACATTTAATTTTTTTTCGAAATCCTTAATATAAGTTTTAACTCAAATATCTTAAAAGGTATCCCACATTTTGGGATTTGCAATAAGGACAAAACAATGGTTTATCTGTTTGTAATTTACCACCACAATCGCAATTTTTAACAATGTAAGATTCGCCTTCAAAACCATTAATAGAATGAAATTTTCCACAATCTTCACATTGGTATCCCTTAGTGCCCGTTCTTTTTCTACTAGGAAGTTTTTCATATCCATGTGTAAAACTGACAATATGTTCGGAATAATTACAAAGCATACAACGTATTTCTCCTTCGCCAGCTATTTTGTGGAAGTATAACATACTATTATTAATATTTTAGTGGATTTATGTAAACTGCTTAACTATATAATGCCTGTCAAGTAGAGTTTTGTTACCAAATGTAGCAATAATTCTTTTCTTTTCTTTGTCATATTTTACATTTAAAACTCCTTCGTTATCAGTTTTCCATTGTTCATATTTTTTAGTTTCTCCACTCACATATTGAAATAATCTATTTTCATCAATAATTTTCACTATTTCATCAATAAAATAAAGCGATAGCGCAATTTTAGTGCAATTGATTAAGCGAAATGAAGATATTAATAGAGTTCCTTAATATGCGGTAAGCCAATTGACTTATTGAGTGTCGTCTATCGCTTTTACGAATCCTGCTAAGGTTGTTTTTTAAAAGGATGTACAATTACCTCAACTTTTAAATGTTAGCCCCTGTTTCAATTCTTACGGGTTCTGCCATTGGAATTTTATATAGTGTTCAGCAGAATATATTTTATAAGGATATTGTAAGAACAATTATTTAGGTTACCGTTGGCGATAGTGTTAGTTTTTTGGTTACGCTGTCTTTGAAATGGGTTGTTTAGAGAAGTAGGAAGTGGTAAATATTTAGATATGAATAAAAGGAAGCCTGATCAAGGGATCAGGCTTCCTTTTATGTTTGGTGATTTATACGTTTTTTGGGTAAGCCTTTATTTTTTAGACTTGGTTGGAAATAGCAGCTCGCAATAGTATGCACTCAATACAAGGACGCACCACCGAAATATGGATATCCGAGCTATATAGGTATGCAAAAGATCTGGGAGGGAAAATTAATTATAATCTTTAATTTGTAATATATCATTTTTAATAAACATGAAAATATTTGATTCAAAACTAAAATTATTCCAAGTTACCCCTGAGCAACTACTGTTTGAATTATTATCTTTATATAAGTCTATTCTACTACCATATTGATTCCAATTCCCGTTTGAAAATTTAAAAATTCCAAAATATTTTTTACAAGTAAAACTATTGTTAAAATTACTGATTGATTCTTCAGAAGTAAATAATAAAGCGTCACCACTGGAATTAAAAGACAAAAAAGGGCTTGTTGAGAAGTATGGTAATTCTATGTCATTTCCATATTGTTGCCAATTATTATTAATAAACGAATATGTTTTTATATATGCAGGCATTTTAGAAGTGCTTACAGGATAAGTACCAACAACAGTAGAAATAGAAGTAAAAACTATTTTTGATCCATCTTTAGAAAGAGATAAATTTTCTTGCATTCCTGCCGATGGACCATCAATGTAATTTCCTATTCTACCCCATGCATTGTTTATATATTTATAAATTGCAATACGACCTATGCCATTTTGACGCACATTAGCAAGAGCAATGGTGTTACCATCATCACTAATTCTAGAACTATCTGCATATCCTAAAATATCACTAGCTGTCAATTGACTTTTATCCCAATTAGCACCATTCAATCTATAGATATCAACTAAAACGGGCTCTGAATTATTACCGTTCCAAATTGTTGTAGTCATAACATTACCATCATTACTTAATGTTAAACCACCCGCTTGGATAGTTGAATGCAATACCCATAAATTATTTACAAATTTAAATATTTTAGTGTTTTGAGTATTATTATCATTGTAACTACATAAAATTGTAGTACCATCCATACTAATTCCAACGGAGCCACCAAGAAAATCATTTGCTGCAATACCCTGAATTTTTTGCCCTACTTGCTCATATATTCCATTTTCATATTTCATAACATATACTTCACCAACAGAATTATATGTTGTAGTGCCAATATTGAATCCATAATTTGGATTTGCAAAAATAATATATTTTCCATTGGCACTTAATTTAAAATTCATACCTCCTAATGGTTTATAATAGGTAGAAATCGCATCAGAAAAAGCTGCATTAGCGCCAATTGAACTCGAAGCAGTTCCGGTTGCTCCTTGAGCTCCATTACAAACATATTTTGTTTGAGAAGCATTTACTTCAGTGTCATCTAATACACTATTTTTATTAGAATCAAGACCCACTTCAATCCTTGTTCCACCACTTGAACAATTAGCTCCTGCTGGTTCAACGGTAGTTTTTATTAAAGCATTTGAACCATTGGTTCCGTTTATTCCTGCTATACCCGTATCGCCTTTGTCCCCTTTTAACCCTTGTGGACCAGTTCCACCTGTGTCACCCTTTAAGCCTTGTGATCCTTGTAAACCTATATCACCCTTCTCACCTTTTAACCCTTGTGGACCAGTTCCACCTGTGTCACCCTTTAAGCCTTGCGATCCTTGTAAACCTATATCACCCTTCTCACCTTTTAACCCTTGAATTCCTTGCAAACCAAAAGAACCAATTGGTCCCGATGCACCTGTGTCTCCTTTTAATCCTTGTGGACCTGCAGGTCCTGTAGCTCCGGTTGTTCCAGAATTAGCAGCATAAAGTGCAAAAGGAACGGAAGTGAAGGGTTGGTTACTAATTTCAAGGAAATCAGAGCATTTTCCAGTAGTGTCTAATTCGACTACTAAATTTTTGGGATAACCATCCCAATTGATACTGGCAAAATTTAAAGCGCTTCCGTCTGTTTTTATTCCAGTTCCAATAACTACATTCACCATACCAAATTCATCTGTGTTAGTTGTGATTGTTTCTTGGTATTCCAATAAAGAAGATTCTTTTATTATTTTGAAACGCAAACAGATATCCTTGTTTACTAGTGGTGCTCTTGAATTATCAACACCAGGAAGTTCTTTTCCTTTTGGGTTTAATAATACGGCTTGGTAAGTAATTCCACTCTGAGCGTTGCAGAAAAGAGAGAAAAACAGAAGTGATAAAAGGTATATTTTTTTCATATTATCTAATGTTAAAGTGAACGCCAAACTGTAATTGACTCGTGTTAAATGTTATTTTTTGGTCTGTTGAGTTGGATAGATTAAACCCTTTGCAGTAGTTATACCCCAAACTTATTAATCCATTAGAGGAAAGATTATACTTTAATTGAATACCAAAAGAAGGGGTTGCCAGTAGGCCTGAAAATTCTTTTTCTTTATATAAGTTATAGTAAGCCCCATCCAAATATTGTTTCCCACTAATCAGAGTTGCTAGGTTTAATCCGAATTGTGATACAATGTCAATATCTCCAAGTTCAAATATAGAATAGGATAAGCCTCCCTGTAAGCCAAGATATTGTGTTTCCCAAGAACTATTATTTACTTTATCAAAACTTACACTGTTGTATTCATTCAATGCTAAGCCAGCAGAATAATTAAACTTTTCGTTGCTTAGTGATTGCGAGAAACCCACTTCATAAAAGTTACCAGTTCCTTTAAATATGCTTGAATCGGAGGCACCACTTGGGGTTTTGAAATTGTAAGAGGTAAAGTTTTTCCCTGTGTAAAAATGCACTTCTTGCGAACGAGCGCTTTGTAGCGAACCAATAAAAGCTAGTAATAAAATCAGTTTCTTCATTATTTTTTTATAATTTGTGAATAATAGGAGTAATTAGATGTCGTCAAGTGAACCAAATAATTGCTAGAGGGCAATTGTGGTAATTCAACGGTTAAAATTGATTCTGTGGCTCTTTTTTTATCTTGGAATATCAATCGTCCACGTACATCAAAGACAGTAATTTCAATAGGGTCCTTTATTATTTGTGTGAATTGAAAGTTAACTGTTGCAATAAATGGATTTGGATAAGTGGTAGTTGATATCGGTATTGCAATATTTGAGTTTAAATATTTTGCCCAATGACTTTGTTGAAAACCTTGACCTACAGTTATTTCATTAGTGTGATTTCCTATAGGGCTTTGTTGTCCAATAGTCTGGCTAACTAACATTCCATTGTTTAACACAACACTATTTCCTTGAACGGACAGCATCTGATGATGAAGTGTTTGTCCATAAACAAAAGTATTTAAGCATAAAAAGAAAATTATAATATATCTCATAAATTATTTCAGATTATTAGAACAGCTATTTAACATTAATTACAATATTAAAACTTACCACTGTAATTGGGATGCAGTGAGTACATTTTTATTAACAATTAGCTTGATTCAATTCGAAAAATTAGTTTTGATTCCTAATTAAGGACAAAACTATATTACGTGAAAATCATTTCAATACGGTTTTTCACATTTAGGCATTATATTTTTACATTTGATAATTATGGGGATGGCTATCGGAGGTAAAAATCACTCGTGGGGGTTTTGTCAGAGAGGATCCTTCAAATCCACGCATAGACCAAAACAATAAAGCTGGTTAGTATTTTTGGAAAATAATTTTTTTGGTTAATTGGCGGAATGGAAAAATTTGGGGTAACGAATGCCATATTATTAGTATGTGGTTTCCAGATTTATGTTTTGGTTTAGAAGGAGGATTTAGAGGGCGGTGTT
>Ga0209084_1002590_pt1 | contig 13903 bp, 12 predicted proteins | sample C_130820_MF_Meta_FD_187309 | JGI IMG/M metagenome (GOLD analysis project Ga0209084, IMG submission 187309) | Freshwater microbial communities from Lake Croche, Canada to study carbon cycling - C_130820_MF_MetaG (SPAdes) (version 2) | ecosystem: Environmental > Aquatic > Freshwater > Lake... | reverse complement strand
GGGCGAGGCGCTACTGCCTTAACGACCTGGGGCCAGAGAACAATTGAGCCAACTTCACCGCAGTGACCACCGCCTTCGCCACCTTGGGCAATGATGATGTCAACATCGGCATCAGCATGCTTTAAGGCCTGGCGTGGTGAGCCACACAGCGCAGCGACCTTGACGCCCTTGGCGTGAATCATCTCAATAATTTCAGTAGGAGGCGTCCCAAGAGCATTAGCAATGAGTTTCACCTTTTCGTGTCTGAGCGAGATTTCGACCTGTGGAGTGGCGGTAGCTTCCGTCCAGCCAAGGAGCTGAAGCGAGTTGTCTTCGCCGGCATCCGGGAGCGGAACGCCGTGGTCGAGCAGAAGGTTGCGGGCGAAGTCGAGGTGAGCCTGAGGCACCATCTGTCGGAGCATCTCGGCCAGGTCCTCGCCCGACATGTTGGCATCCATGCCCTCATACTTGTTTGGGATCACGATGTCGACGCCATAGGGGCGGTCGCCGATGTGCTCGTCGATCCAGTTCAGCTCGACCTCAAGCTGCTCGGGACTGAAGCCAACGGCCCCCAATACGCCAAAGCCTCCGGCCTTTGCGACTGCGACAACTACATCACGGCAATGCGTGAAGGCGAAAATAGGAAACTCAATACCGAAGTCGTCACAGATGGGTGTATGCATGGCCACTTTCTTAGCAAAAAGTTGGCCCTGAGGCACATCTGCTCGGGCATGGTCATTCCTACTGACTTGGCGCTGGCAGCTGTCCTCACGAATGTTCGGGGGAACTCCAGATGCTCACAGGCCAAGGCCATCGAGTTCACAAGCTCGAGCGATCTTGCCTCTGGCAGTTAGAAGCGCTCGCGGCGAATCGTGACTCTCCGGCCACGAATCTTGGTGTTGCGAAGTGCTTCGATGACTTCGTCGACTGCTCCCTCGGGAACATCAACCAGAGAGAATCGCCCTGAGATTTCGATAGAGCCAATGTCGCGGCCACTGAGGCTGGTCTCGCCCGAAATAGCGCCAACAAGATCCTGAGGTCGAACTCCGGCCTCTCGCCCCAAACTCACGTAAAGCCGGGTGGATCCAGGTCCGCCGCCAGAGGAAGCACGCTTGTTGCGGTTTGGACGACCATCTCGACCATCTCGACCATCTCGACCATCTCGCCCATCACGACCCTGTCCCTTTGGTGCCGAAGATACGACAACGTCGGGAATGTCTTCCTCGTCGTCAGGACCACCAATAGCACTATGAGCGAGACTTACGGCGGCGAGTGCAACCTCCATGAGATCAAACTCTTCAGACAGCGACTCGACAACAACGCGGAATCCATCGAGATCTTCTTCGAGAATGCTCTCACGCAGTGCTGCGCGAGTGAGATCGAGGCGCCGTGCCTTGAGATCAGCAACAGTCGGAAGTTTTTCAACAGAAATCTTCTTCTTGGTTACGTTCTCAATAGTCTTGAGCATTCTGTGCTCACGAGGTTCCGCAAGAGTGATCGCGACACCTTCACGGCCCGCACGGCCCACACGGCCCATGCGGTGCACATAGGTATCAACCGAAGAAGGCACGTCATAGTTAATGACGTGAGTCAGGTGATCAATGTCTAGGCCTCGTGCAGCCACGTCAGTGGCAACGAGGAGGTCGGCACTGCCAGAGCGCAGACGACCCATGACGCGGTCTCGCTGCTCTTGGCTCATGCCGCCGTGTAGAGCTTCGGAGCGATATCCACGACCGTTCATCGTTTCAGTAAGACTGTCCACAGCTTCACGGGTCCGACAGAAAACCAGTGCTGCGGTCGGCGATTCGACATCAAGGATTCTTCCCAAGGCAGCCGCCTTATGGGAGCGCTGAACCATATAGGCCGAGTGACGCACGAGTTGTGCTTCTTCGCTTGAACGGACCTCATCACCAATGCGGATGTGCTTAGGGTCGCGCAGGTGCTTGCGGGCAATGGCATCGATGCGTTTAGGCAGGGTTGCGGAGAAGAGTACGGTCTGACGACTTTCTGGAGTCTCCGAGAAAATAGTCTCGAGGTCCTCGGCAAATCCCATGTCGAGCATCTCGTCGGCCTCATCAAGGACCATGACCTTGAGTGAAGCAAGTTTCAAGGTGTGACGCTTGAGGTGGTCAATAGCACGACCAGGCGTTGCAACAACAACGTCAACACCCATTTCGAGCGAGCGCAGTTGGCGGCCGATGGGTTGTCCACCGTAGACAGGGACCACGCGTACACCGAGCTTGCGCCCATAACGGTGAAGAGCTTCGGAAACCTGCATGGCAAGCTCACGGGTTGGCACGAGGACCAAAGCAACGGGCTCACGGCCTCGATCACCGGTCTCTAGGCATTGTAAAATTGGGAGGGCAAAAGCCGCAGTTTTACCCGTCCCGGTGGCTGCCTGACCGAGCATGTCGTGGCCCTCGATGAGGACAGGGATCGCGGCAGCCTGAATTGGGGTTGGCTCCTCGTAGCCGAGGGAGGTGAGTTCCTCCAGAATTTCAGTACGTAGACCCAACTCGGCGAAGGTGATGGGTTGTTCCGTGGTCGGTTCAGCCACCGTTTTCCTCGCTGACATGGATTGGGGCGGAATGCCCTAATGCCTTACCTACTCTAGGGCCACGGGCAGAGGCCAAAGAACCTCAGACCTCAAAAGCTCGCTTAGTGGGCTTAATAAGTAGCGGCGAGCGAGGGGAAGGCAGCACTCCTTGGTGACGAGTGGCGCCGGTGGGCGCACATTCGGAGCCCCGAAAGAGCTCCCGTGGCTCAACCAGCCTCTTTGCCTGCAAGGGTCCAAGCGACGAGTGCATTGGCGTGACCATGACCCATCTCATGTTCTGCTTTCAAGTAATTCACGATTTCCATGTGCTTTTGTTTCCGACAGGAGCGAATAATCGCCTGCCACTCGGCAATTGATTTTTCGTACTTTTTCTCGATCGACGGGAAGTAAGAAGAAGGTCCCTGTTTGGACCATTCCTGTGCTGCCATGATTGTCATCTTTTGCATGGGCTTACAAAAACTTTATCTTGGGCCTGCTCCTGGTGAAATGGTTTAGGGCTCAAACCAGCGTGGATGGTCATACTGCCCAAATAACAATGCCGCCCCTGATGTCAGAGGCGGCATTGTTATTCAAACTTTGCATTCAGTCGTTAAATAGATTCCTCTTCGCGGCTCTTGATCAACATGATGAGCACGGCGAACACACCAAACAAAGGCTTAGCTAGAACGTCAGCGATGGAGTAACCCACTTGACGGGCCACGAGTGCGGTCGTGGGGTTAGAAATGAGCCGAGGCAAAATGTAGGCAACTGGGTAGACCATCCAGGTGACCAAGATGACCCAACGCATGCCGGATATCAGATTGCGAATCCGAGCTGGCTGACCGCTTAGTGACTTCGTTATCTCGACGAACAACACGTAGAGCACATAGATGAAGAAGACGGTCGAGAGTGCGCCCCGCACTGACCACGATCTCGGAAGGGAGATGTTGCCAAGCAATGGCTACCGGGGAGTCCTGGCGAGGCCAACGTCCCGTGATCCAGTTGGCGCAAGTAGTGCAGAAGCCACAGTCGCCGTCGTAGATCAACATTTGGTCTTCATTTTGCACGCTCATAGCGTAACGGACCGATGCCCGAAGGCCTCGTGGGGCCAGAAACTGACTTCACTTTGTCCAGTTGAATGATATTGTGAAAAGCCTGTGCAGAAGAACCCTACGATGTTTCTGAAACGATTGACCACCGCAGCCGCCGGAGTTGTAATCTCCGCTGCACTGTTGCCAAGCCTGACCTCTGCAGGCCTGACCTCAGCCGTGGCTGCCGAAACGTTTTTAAGTCCCGCAGAGTGCACCGGCACCTCAGGTCCCGCCAGAATTTTTGCTGCGGCCGGCCAAGATGTCCTATGCGGGCTTGGAGGAAGCGACGGCCTTGCCGGTAAAAGTGGCGATGACATTCTCCTCGGGGATTCCCGCGACGACCTCCTGAACGGCGATGCCGCGCGGGACATGCCGGTCGGCGCTCCTGCTAATGACTCGCTCATTGGAGGTTCCCGAGACGACCTCCTGAACAGCGATGCCGCGCGGGACATGCCGGTCGGTGATCAGGTCGACTCATTCATTGGAGGTCCCGGAAGCGACAAGCTCACGGCGGTTGACACGTGTGCCACTGATTCCGCTGACATGATTCGAGGGATCTGCCAAGAGGACCGCACCGGCCCAGTGATCTCAGAGGTGACAGCCCCGTCATCGGTCGATGCGGGCAGCGAATTGGTTATCTCATGGCGAGCCAGTGACTCCGATGGGCTTTGGATTCCCAATGCCAACACACCAACGACGTGGGCGCTTATTGGCGGCCCGAACGGCTACGTATCCTGGTGTGACTTTCCAACTAGCGCGAACCAAGTTTCTGGAGATTTGAATTCCGGACTGTTCACCGCCAACTGCTTGGTACCAGTAAATGCGGTCAATGGTGAGTACAGCTTCTGGCTCGATGCCCTCGATGTCTTCGGTAACCACAATTTGGGATCGACGTTTGGGACCTTCATGGTCACAAGCGGTGCCACCGACAGTGCCCCTCCCGTCGTCAGTGAGATCACGTTGTCAGGAACGACCTTTACTGCAGGTGACGCAATCACATTCGATTGGAATGCCACCGATGAGAGTGGGGTCTCTGGTTCCATCCCTTGGGCTTTTGGTCCGAACGGCTTCCTCGTCAATGGTGATGGGGAGCTTTGGCTGGACTATGGGCTCGGATCATTGGTCTCTGGAACCGTCATAGATGGTCACTATCGAGTGACCCTGCAACTGAGCGTCACCGCGGCACCCGGCACCTATACCTTGTGGTTCCACACCAGTGATGTGCTGGGTAATAGGTCATTTACACCAGTCAGTGCAACCTTCATGGTGAGTTAAGAACTGGGATCGTTTGCAATAAAAATTCGGCAATTGGGCTAGGTCGCGCGCGAAAAAAATGATGCTTAAAACCTTGAGCAAGGATCCCGGATTCGCCGCCCCGCATACCACCTTTGATTCCTATGTGTCTTTAAGATCCATCCTGACTGTCCACCTGTCATAAGGAAGATTGCGAATAGACGAAGGATTAACTTGGAACGAGGCTGTGGTCTAAAACCCATACCGAAAAGGGGAATTTTTGGAAACAAGAGATCTATCTTGCGTATGAGCGCACTTGTTGCGGCTGGTCTCGCCCTCCCCGCCTGTCCATCAGGGACCGCTACGTTCACCATTAACACCTGGGAGGGGTGTTCATGAATTATTTTGCGAATAAGACTGTTGTGGTCATCGGTGCTACAGGCACCTTCGGCCAACTTATGGCCCACGATCTGTCTGAGCATGGTGCAGACGTGAGGCTCGTTGTTCGAAGCCCAAATTCGCTAGCTGCCGACCTCCGTCACCTTCCCGTAGCAGTGGCTGATGTCACGCAGCGAGGTGAAGTCGCCGCGGCCTTGGCCCTGCTTTCACAGGGTGCGCCCGTGGATGGAATTATTAATTGCACAGGCGTCGTGGCCTTTGGCAACTTCAGTGAACTGAGCGATGAGGTTGCGCGACAACTGATAACCGTGAACTCGCTTGGAGTAATCAATCTCATCTCGCTCGCTACCACGAGTCTCAGTCCTGAAGGTTTCCTTGCTTCTTTTACTGGGGTTGCCGCCGATATGAGCATTACCGGCATGGGCGCTTACTGCGCGTCGAAGGCTGCAGCAAAAACAGCAATGGCCGTGGCCTCGCGGGAACTACGGAGAAAAAAGATCAGGGTGCTTGATATTCGGGCGCCGCATACCGAAACTGGACTCATGGACCGTGCCCTCGAAGGTATGGCTCCAAATATGCCCGAGGGTTTAGCGCCACAGGCAGTGATCAACCGAGTACTAGAGGCAATAGCCACGGGTGAAAAAGACCTACCGGCAGAAGCGTTTACTGCGGAGCAGAGTTGATACTGAGCGCATGGGCTTTGTGGGGACCAGAGCCTTTAGGTAATAGCCTGAAAACATGCGATTCGCAATTCTTTTGCCGTCCTCAGCGAGTTGCTTTCTCGCGGGGCTTTGCACCAGCTTGGGAATAACTATCCAGCCCTCCCTTGCTCTGGTGGGCAATCCCGATTGCTCTCCACTCGTGACCCTCGGCGGCCGGTGATGACTGAATCCTTCTTTGTTCTCGGAGACCAACTTTCGACTGACGTTGCTCCCTGGCCGACAATGTCGACCAAGACGGTCATTGTCATGGTTGAGACCGATGTTTTGCTGAAAGCTCCGCGACACCGAACGCGCACTGCCCTCTATCTGACAGCCATGCGAGCTTTCGCCGAGGAGCTACGGGCACGGGGATTCGAAGTTGACTACCGCAGCGCCCGTAATTTTAGCGAGGGCCTAGCGGCCCATCGCGCTGCCTTTGAGCCATCCGTTATCCGTATGAACCAGCCTCGAGGCCGCCGCGCCAAGGCACTCTTTCAGCGACTCAAGCTAGAGATGCTCGATGACCCGTTTTACCTCACCAATCTCGAAGATTTTCGACAACTGGTCTCAGGTGCACGCGTGCCCACCATGGAACAGTTCTATAGGCATCAACGTCGACGCCTTGACGTGCTGATGGCGGATGATGGACCGGTCGGTGGACGCTGGAACTATGACGAAGAGAACCGACTTCCCTTGCCGAAGAATGGTGGATCGTGGCCGACTCCGTGGTCGCGCCCTCTGAGTTCGGCCGAAAAAGAAATCGTTCAGCATTTGGAACTAAGCCATCCGGGTGGTGACGCCCTCGAATTCTGGCCACGCACCCGCAGTGATGCGCTAGACCAACTTGCTGACGCGATGACTCGCATCATTCCCCATTTTGGTCCCTACGAAGACGCTGCGAGTGGCGAGAATTGGCACCTCGCTCACACCCGGTTGAGTGTGGCGCTCAACCTGGGCTTGCTCCACCCCCGCGAGGTATTAGACGCGGCAATTACTACTTTCGAGACTGGATTAGCACCGCTGGCAAGCGTGGAAGGCTTTATCCGCCAGATCATTGGTTGGCGAGAGTGGGTCTGGGGCTGGCACCAGCTCCGTACTGACGAGTATCGCAGCCTCAATCGCCTCGAGGCAACGGAGCCGCTCCCCATGACCTGGCGAAACTTTGGCGCCCATGACATGTCATGCATCAATCACGTTCTTGGTCATCTCCGCGATTACGGGTGGACGCACCACATCGAGCGGCTCATGGTTCTCGCCAATGCCGCCACCTTGGCGGGCATCGAGCCTCTCGCTCTGAATGACTGGATGGCTGAGAACTTTGTCGACGGCGCGGAATGGGTTATGGAAGCAAACGTATTGGGCATGGGAACCTTCGCCGATGGCGGTCTCACCAGTACCAAGCCCTACGTAGCTGGAGGGAATTACATCAAGAAGATGACCAATTTCTGTCGCGATTGTACGTTTTTACCCACTGAACGCGTCGGCCCACGGGCCTGTCCACTGACGAATGCTTACTGGAATTTCTTTCTCGATGAAAAAGAAGCCATCGCGACCAACCACCGCCTCGCGCCACAACGACGCGCTGCCGAGCAACGTCCTGATCGTGTCGAAATCCGGCACGGAGTGAGTCGCTCTCGCTCCATTATTGCCGGAGACGGTGACCTTCCGGTCGCATAATCAGGGGAGGGTGAACGTAGCTTAGGGAAAAGCGATCAGACTTTGAGCATCACGAGATTCAAAGCTCATGGCGAAGAACTTTCTCCCTGGATCAGAGCGCAGTTGAGTCTTGAGGACCTTTCGTCCGTCATCATCGAAATCCAATTGCAAGGTTCCACTCCTCGCACCGATCGCCAGTTTGAAGATCACCCATGCTCTTCGATAAGCTTAAGACGAGGGCTGATCCGAAGTTGACAATGACTCCAGTGCGACAAGGTGGGCTGGATCGCGAACCAGGCCCCTGATCAGCAGGTCAGTGGTGGCGTCAACGTGATGAGCGACGTTGAGGACGCCGTCGCGATCATCGAAGACAGATGAAAGGGCAGTCAGGGTGAAGGGCGCCTCGGCTCCATGGGCCATCAAGAAAAACAAAGCTCTCGTCGTGACGGGGTGGATGACCTTGGCCTCAATGAGCCGCTCGACAAGACCTGTGATCTGCTGGAGTTGGGGGCGAACCACCGTCTCGAGAATGTGTTCGAGACGGCTCGATGCTTCTGATCCCTCTTGGTTCATGAGTTGGCCGAGGGCGGGAAATAGGGCCGAGGTGGACAAGAACGAGTGCACCACCGTTCGGAGGTCGCCGAGGTCGCCGAGATCGCTCGGGTGTGCGTCCCTGCTTCGGCCAACTTCCTCGATAAATCGTTTGAATTCGGCATCAACCGCAGTCCGATAGAGCTCTTCCTTGCTCCCAAAGCGCTGGCCAAGAGCGCTATGGCTGAGTCCGAGGCTCAGCGACAGACTTCGCATGGAGACGGCCTCGTAGCCAGAGCGAGCGAAAACGCCTACCACTGACGCCAGAATGTCCTTGTCTTCGTGGAGCTTGGGTCTTCCTCGGGTGGCCATGGAAAGCATCCTCGCATCCTTGGAGGGTCGACTGGCCCCATACACATGATTATAGTTAGGCATCTGCCTACTAATTGACCATTGACCTGAGGGGAGTGCTCCATGGCGCTGACTGATCTGCTGGACATCACCTTGGCGGTGAAGGACCCCGCTTCGCTCGAAGAGTTCTGGATTCGCCGAGGCATGGCGAGGACTGGGACCGGTCAACTTGGAACCGCTGATCGGGAGTCACAACTCCGCTTAGTTGAGGCCAAATACCGGCACGTTGCCGAGATCAGGGTTGCCTGTTCGACGCAAGTAGACCTCACCGCTATTGGGGGTCGACTCACGGGCTTGGGTCTTGCCCCTGTTCTCGGCGACGGATGGCTCTCGATCGTCGATCCCATCTTGAGTCACACCGTGCGAATCGAAGTCGGCAAGGCTTCGCCGCTGCCCCCTGGTCCCTCGAGATCCTTCAACGGTCCAGGAATTCTGAATCGGCCTGATCGCCGGTCCGAAGCCGCCATCTGCGACGCGGTGCCAAGACCTCGTCGCGTGGGCCACGTCGTTTTTGGCTCGACGGACCCGCAGCGCAGCGTGGACTTCTATGTCAAGGGACTCGGATTCCGGGTATCGGACACCCTGCCGGAGGCCGGAGCAACGTTCCTGCGATGCTCGAAAGACCATCACAACCTCTTAATCCTCCCGGCTCCGGTGCCCTGTATGAACCACTACGCCCTCGAGATGGATGATTTTGACGGGATCGGCCTTCGAGGGGTTGAGGTTGTCGGGGAACTCCCCGATGCCTCTATCTATGGCATCGGACGCCACGTTGTTGGGTCAAACGTTTTTTGGTACTTGCTCGATCCGGCCGGTGGCATGTTTGAGTTCTTTGCTGACATGGATCAGATCACCGACGACGATCGCTGGGATGCCGAGATCCGACGAGACGACTGGGATCCATTCACCATCGCCTCCTACGAGTCCGGTATCTCGAAGATGGATTTCTTCTTGCCATCCGACATCGATCACATCGCAGCCGGTCGCGAAGAGGCGGGTCTGTAAATGGATCTCGGGATCGCAGGAAGGTGGGCCATCGCCTCGGGGTCCAGCCGCGGGCTCGGTCGAGCCTGTGCGGACTCGCTAGCCAGGGAGGGCGTGAACCTTGTCATCAACTCTCGACATGGTGATGCTTGTGAGGAGGCTGCTGCAGAGATCCGAGCAGCATTCGGCGTTGAAGTTCGCTCAGTGGAGGCCGATGTGGCGACGGCTCACGGCAGACTTACCCTGCTCGCCGCCTGCCCTGCTCCTGACATCTTGGTCACTAATTGCGCCGGTCCATCGCCAACGGCGTTCACGACCAATACCGCAGCGCAGTGGCAGGAAGCATTCGACACCAACTTCCACTCTGCAGTGGGCCTTATTCAAGCGGTCATCCCAGGGATGCGGGAGAAGTCTTTTGGCCGGATCGTCACCATCACCTCGGCGATGGTGACGACGCCGCACCCGTTTATGACCCTCTCAATCGCCGCTCGCACTGCGCTTACTGGTGTCGTCAAAGCGGTCTCGAAGGAGGTGGTGTCTGACAATGTCACGATCAACAACCTCCTCCCAGAGCGCATCGACACGGGACGTCAACGTGAGATGGCGGATCTTCAGGTTCAGCTACGGGGCATCACCCTTGAAGAGGCCTACGAAGAAATGGCGCAGTCGATTGCCGCCAAGCGCCTCGGTCGCCCGGAGGAGGTGGGGGATGCCTGCGCCTTCCTCTGCGCTGCCCAGTCCGGGTACATCTCGGGTCAAAATCTGCACCTCGACGGCGGCAGCTACGGGGGCCTTATCTGATGGGAGCTTTGGCGGGGTTGCCAAACACCTGCGACGTCCTCGTGGCGGGTGGTGGTCCGGTGGGGCTGATCCAAACCCTCCTGCTTCGCCAGCTCGGTCTTGACGTTGTCGTCATCGAAAGGCGCACGGAGGTGCAAGCGGCGCCAGCGGCGCACGTAGTCAGCGCTCGGACCTTTGAGGTGCTCCGGAGTCTTGGCCTCGACATGGCTGCGGTTGACGCACTCTGTCAGGCCCCAGATGACGGAGCCTATGTGCGCTGGGTTCCAGCACTTGGTGCGCCTGAGCTCGGTAGTGTCCCTTTTGAGAGCCTCCACCTTAAAGAGGCGCAACCCGCAATCACGCCACATCCCTTGCGCAACCTCTCGCAACATCGCCTTGAGCCCTTCCTGCGCAAGTCAGTGACCGATCTTCGAGGCGGGATCGCTTGGGAATCGGTCGTGGAAGACGAGAACGGGTGTTTGAGCACGGTGGTCGACGTGGCCACTGGTGCCAGCATGACAATTTCAAGCCGTTTTGTGCTGGCATGCGATGGCGCCGGAAGTTCTGTACGCAGACATCTTGGGATCACCATGGACGGGCCCGATGAGCTCCAAAATTTCCTTTCGATTCATGCCGAAGCTGACCTTCGGTCATTGGTGGCCCATCAACCCGCGACGCTGTATTGGATCACTGATCCAGAAATCAAAGGCACGTTCATCGCTCATGATCTGGCCTCGACCTGGGTCTATATGTATGAGCTCGATGCCGAGCATGATTCCGCCGACCTCTATAGCGACGAACGAGCCGAAGAGATTATTCGACGGGCGGGGGGAATCCCGGCAGAAATCCCGGTGGAGATCCGCCACGTGACAACGTGGCGAATGACTTGTCAGGTTGCTCAGGCCTTCCGCTCTGGCTCGACATTTCTTGTCGGCGATGCCGCTCACCGATTCCCACCAACTGGTGGTCTGGGCCTCAACAGTGGCGTAGCTGATGCACAGAATCTCGCGTGGAAGCTGGGTCTCGTTCTGGCGGGTTATGCCGACGAACGCATCCTCGACAGCTATGAGAGTGAGCGGAAGCCAGTGGCCGAGAACAACGCGCAGGTCAGCCTCGACAATGCGTTCCGTCTGATTGAAGTCTGGATGGCTCTCGAGGTCACTGATGACCCAGTGGCCTCTCAGCGAAGGATCGATGAGATCCTGGCAAGCCCCGAGGGGAGGGCGGCCGTCGGCGTCGCCATCAACAATCAGACGGAGCACTTCGACCAGCTCGGCATCCAACTGGGAACGCTTTACCAGCCTTCAAGCGGGTGTGTGGTTGAGGATGGGACGTCACCGCCCATACCCGAGAATCCCGTCCGCACCTATGTGCCATCGACGAGCCCTGGTGCTCGGCTTCCTCACGTCATCGTCGAAGCAGGAGGACAACATGTCTCCACTCTTGACCTCGTGGAGCCGGGCAAGTTCCTCCTTCTGACTCCCTCGCCCCAGTGGGCTAAGGAGGCACAGCAGGTGAGTGGCCCTTTGTCGGTGCTTTTAGTAGGCCGTGACGTCCATGACCCCAGCGGAGTATGGGAGTCAATTGCTTCGACGGGAAGTGATGGTGCCCTACTCATCCGACCGGATCAGCATGTGGCGTGGCGGACCACAAGCGCCCCGCATGATGGCGCACGTGAAATCGATCAAGTCCTCACGATCCTGCTGAAGGAGATCCAACGATGAAATTTGCCAACTATGACGGACGGGCCAGCATGGTGATTGAAAACGAGGTCATCGATATCGAAAGGGCCTCGGGGGGTGCCTTTGGTCCCGACGTCCAGAGTGCCTATGACTCATTCGACGACCTGGTCGTCGCCGCCAGAAGCTTCGACGAGTCTCTCGGTGAACCTCTGGACTCCGCGAAATTGGGCTCACCAGTCCCTCGCCCCCGCCAAGTCTTTGCCATTGGTCTTAACTACTTCGGCCACGCCGAGGAGGCAGGCTTGGCGATCCCCGAAGTACCAGCCACGTTCACTAAGTTCCCCTCAAGCCTTTCGGGACCATTTGACCCAATTCCCTGCGTGGGCCCAACTGTCGACTGGGAGATTGAGTTGGTGGTGGTGATCGGTCGGACTGCCCGCTCGGTCCAAGCCGCCGACGCCTGGGACGTCGTGGCCGGGCTGACTGTGGGCCAGGACATCTCGGAGCGGACCATGCAGTTCGCCGCTGGAGGTCAATTTTCACTCGGGAAGTCCTTCGAGGGCTTCGGGCCGGTGGGTCCCTGGCTCGTCACCCCCGATGAGGTCCCGGATCCAGATGACCTCCGCCTCCGATGCTGGATCAACGACGATTTGGTACAAGATGATCGCACCACCGACATGGTCTTCAACGTCCCATCGCTTGTCGAGCAACTCTCAGCGATTACCACGCTGTGGCCGGGCGATCTCGTGTTCACCGGCACTCCGGCTGGAGTGGGGATAACGGCGCAGCCGGCCCGCTTTTTGGCGGTGGGCGATGTACTTCGCAGCGAGATTACCGGGATTGGAATGCTCGTCAACGAAGTGATTGAAGCTCGCTGATTACTTGGGTCTGCAGGACCCCCGAGCTAGGAGGCTCCAAGGGTCCGAGGAGGTAATGGGACTATGTTCGAACTCCTCTTGGGGCCAGAAACTAAGTAGTTTCTGGGCTTTCCGATGAGGCGCGCCGGCCAAAAGGCTCAAACCCGGCAATTCGCTGCTAGCAGCGGAAGAGATGGGACAAGGTTCGAACCCCACGTACTTGCCCCAAGTTTGAGTGAGCTACTCGTAAAATTAGAGCACACAACGAAGGAAGGACTTCCGTGCGTCCCATTTTTCATCTTTCGATTCCTGTCCGTGATCTCAGTGAGGCAGTCGACTTTTACCGTAGCCAACTCGGTGCCGAGATTGGAAGGAGAACGGATGGCTTTGTTGACGCACTTCTCTTTGGCGCCCAAGTAACACTTCAGAACGATCCCGCCAGCGTGACCGCACCAATGCCGAGGACGAGACACTTCGGTGCGACCATTTCATGGGATGCGTGGGAGTCAATCTCAGCTCGTCTTCGTGGAGGTCCGCTGATTGTTGAGCCGCCAACTCTCTCGTTAGTGAGCGAGCCCACAGAGCAAGGAAAATTGATGATCAGAGATCCGAGCGGAAATCTCATTGAAATCAAGGCCTACCGCCAACCTGACAAGGTTCTCGGCTCCCTGGCACATTGATCAGGTAGCTCCTGAGGAGTCCTTCCGCTCAAAAATTTTTGAGGATCAATCCCGAAGCGTCCCCTGAGCTACCTGATTCTGCTGCGGGTGTTCCAGCAAGAGCGAGGGACGAATCCGTCGGAAATCTGCTATCCTTACATTTAGAAAAAAGTAAGGAAAACTACATGGACGTGGCCGCTCGCTTGAGCTCCAAAGGGCAGGTAACGATTCCCAAGGCAGTACGTGATGCTCTCGGTGTAGAGGAAGGCGACTCCGTTATTTTTCGCATTGAAGGCAACCTGGCGACCCTTCAGCGGACACCAGATTTCCTTGAACTGGCGGGAACGCTCGCCGCGCCGGCAACCAAGAAGAGCGCCAGCTGGGACCGAGTCCTAGAGATCTCA
>Ga0209084_1002588_pt1 | contig 13909 bp, 29 predicted proteins | sample C_130820_MF_Meta_FD_187309 | JGI IMG/M metagenome (GOLD analysis project Ga0209084, IMG submission 187309) | Freshwater microbial communities from Lake Croche, Canada to study carbon cycling - C_130820_MF_MetaG (SPAdes) (version 2) | ecosystem: Environmental > Aquatic > Freshwater > Lake... | reverse complement strand
TATCTTAAGCGTACGATGTGACGTAAGTCACACTAACCGAGGAGTGCTTTCAGCACTCTGAGGGGGGTATTAAATATAACAGAAAATAATTATGGGAGTATATATACATATCTGCGCCTCGATTTAATAAACCTCGGCTCAAAAGCGTGTCCGATTGTGATTGTGAGCGTATATTGCATGGGTAACTATCCGCACACACACTATTCCCCGCATAGGTCATCCGTTTAAACGGATTACATAGGGCTAAAGTGAGTGCTAGACGCCTACTTCAGAGCAGGGTTGCGTATAAGTGAGTTGGATGCTACATTTAGGGCATGGCAACAACGCCATACCCAACAGAAAGTAGTTCATCATGACCGCATCAAAGAAAGTAGCAAAGCAAGTAGTAATCGTTAAGGCTCCAAAGATAACTAGCGCATGGAATAATGTCTGTGAAGTATCGAATAAGTCGGAAGCGCAGATTGTGGAATCTATTGTGAATCTTCACAATGTGCTCACTCTCGAATCTCGCCTATCGGTTGCAGATAAGAAAAAGTTCATCAAAGGATTGGAAGATGCTGGCAAGGTGTCATCGTTCATCAAGGCTAGCCATGTACCTGCAATTCCCACATGGATTAACTTCCGCAAAGTTCACAAGGGTTTCACAGCCCTACCCGTTGCAAAGCAACTTTCAACCGCTATGGCTTCATATGATATTCTAGGGGTTGGAAAGGGTGAGCAGATTAAGGCTGGCAAAGAAAGCACCTCTCTCGAAAATCTTGCAAAGGCTATAAGTGTGACTCGCAAGGCTAAGGTTACAAGTAACACGCCAGCAAGTAGCAAGCCAGCAAAGAAAGATAAGGACGCGCTAGGCGATATCCTCGCTTATGTCACAGCGTTGGATATGTCAAAGTTGAGCGAAGATGAGAAAGATACAGTGGCAGAAATCCACGCTGTATTAGATAACGCGATGGCATCCGCTTAAACGGATAGACCGAAAGAATAGCCTCACCCCTTCGGGGGTGGGGTTATTTTTTTTGCCTATTTTTTTTGACCCAACACAAACCGAATGACGATACGCGACGACCGCCAACACAAACCGAGCGACGAGTGACGATGAGCGCGTACCGCATCCGCTTAAACGGACACGAGATATTAGGGGTGCTTGACCGAAACTTCTTTATAGGGTAGACTAGAGTCATCAGCAAGGGTTAGAAAGCCTGAGCCGACACCCAACTATCATCCGCTTAAACGGATGGAACGGAGTACGACATGATTGACCTAGATAAGTTATCCGCTCACCTTCAAGTTCAGACTAATATCCTGAACGAGCAGAAGGCAGAGCGTGAACGATACGAGCGTGGCGTTATCGCTATGCGCGAGGCATCCAACAAGGAGTCACAATGAGCAGACAACCAACACGCGCTGAAATCGTAGCGACCAACGCCAATATGACCAAGAAGTGTGACTCATGCTCTTTGGTTATCAGCGCCGATAAGTATTACGGCACATTCGAGAATATGCTTACCTTTCAGGTATCAGGTGGCTACAACGAATATGTAGATACCATGTTTCCCGAAGATGATAAATATAAGTTCAGTCTTTGCCATAAATGCGCCCATAGCATGATGGCTAAGTTCTTTCCGCACTATGACCTAAGCAACTGGCATCCAAGAACTAATGATAAGTTTTGCGATGGCTGGTCTCCTTGGGGAGTAAGTGACTCCTTCGAGGAATATATCGGTGATTGACAGAAACTTAGCCCAATGGTAGACTAGGCTTATTGGCGAGAGCCATGCACTGAATTGGGCGGTGCTGGCTGGTGGCTCACGAAAGGTAGTTACGCAGGTGCGAGTCCTGCGGTGAGCGCGTGGTAACAGATTGTTACCTCATCCGTTTAAACGGATAGTTCAAAGGATATAAAATGATTACATTATCAGCAGGCGATTTAGTCGCAGTAACGATTGCGCTAACTTCGTCAATTATCGTCATCATCACTACAGCGATTGCCAACCATAGACTCACCGAGTCGCGTGATTACTGGCGTGCTGAGGCTCGCTACTACATTGAGCAGGAGCAGGCATAATGACATACCAATCATCAGACGAATTGGTGAGGAATTTTTCCGACACAAACAATTCGTGGCAGTCGCAACTCGACTATGAACTCGTACAGGAGATTCTAGGGCATAACCTTAGCGTTGCCGAGTGGCGAGAACTCACCGAGAAACTTGACGATATTGTCTTTGAGACAGTCATGGAGTTTCAGCGATGAGCGAGAACTTGCTCCTTGACCTAACACCTAGAGAAGTAGAAGTCATTCGCATGGCACTTAGGGCTAATGAGGAGAACCATAAGAAAAACGGGTTCTCTATCCTAGTTATCGAAGTGTCACAATTACGAAGCAAGATAAGTGATGCCCTACTTGACAATAACTTGGCTAGGGCTTAGACTAGTACCACTTGAGCGCATGGTGCGTTCATGTAGTTATCCGTTTAAACGGATAGATTGGAACGGTTATGATAGAAACAGAAGATGAGTCAGAGTTCACATGCGTGGTATGTGCTACTGGCATTAACGCTGATGATTCCACCACAGTTTCATATAACGATGACAAGGTGTGCAACGATTGTATGTGCATATGTGAACGATGTGAGGATATCGGCACAGAGAATGATGATTGGTGTCATGTAGACAATGAACTATGGTGCCAGTCATGTACGGAGAACAATGCCAACTGGTGTGATTCCTGTGAGTCCTACAGCACAGATAGCGCAGTCTATATTGAAGATAGAGGCTGTTACTGGTGCGAAGGTTGCGCCGATAACAATGCCATCTATTGTGAGGATTGCAACCAGTACAATGAGAGTGGATGTTCCGACTGCAATAACAGCAGGGTTATCCATGATTACTCATACCGACCTGACCCTGTGTTCCACAGCACCGATAAGAATGAACGCCTGTTCTTTGGTATCGAAGTGGAGATGGAGTCGAGCAGGAACTATGCCGAGTCATCCGAGTACGCTCACCAATTGGAAGCGTTAGACTTGGCGTACCTCAAGCATGATGGCTCACTCAACAATGGGTTCGAGTTGGTCACGCATCCCATGTCGCATGACTTCTACAAGAATGAAGCGATGCATCTCTTTACAGTACTAGAAGGGTTACGCAATAAATACAAGGTAGCCTCATGGGGTACCACTACATGTGGTGTCCATATCCACATCTCACGCACAGGGTTCAATGGCGGTGCTCACATGCACCGATTCTTAAACCTTATCTATAGCAACCAAGCCTTCTACGAGACTCTCGCTGGTCGTTCCTCTAGCCGTTGGGCTAGGTTCGATGATGTCATGCAGTCATCATGGGATGGTGAACGCGATGAGAATGGCAACCGCAACTACAAGACATGGCGTAGTTTCAAGGAGAAAATAGAGCATGGTCGCCGTAGTGACCGATACTCTGCCGTCAATACACAGAACCAAGCAACCCTAGAGATGCGTATCTTCAGGGGCACCACCAAAGGAGACACCATTAAATCCCATATAGACTTGGCGCATGCCAGCGTTGAGTACACCCGAATAATGTCCGTTAAGCAAGTCAAAGAAGGTGGGCTAAGTACCGACTCCTTCATGACCTATATCGAGTCTCATGCAGACTTGTACCCTGAACTGAATGAGCGCATGGCGCGACTCATTGAACCTAGTGTCCGTTTAAACGGACAGAAAGTAAGTGCATAACATGTGTCTACTCGTCGTAGCATCACCTAACTCAACACCCAAGAAGAAAGACCTTGAGTGTGCATCATGTAATAACCCGCATGGCTTTGGCTATGCAGTCATTACACCTAACGGCATTGTCACAGGGCGTGGCATGTCATCCAAGAAAATCATCAAGCAATTCCTAGAAGTACGCAAGCAGTACCCGTCTAGTTATGCTATGTTCCATGCTCGCTATGCTACGCATGGTGTCAAGAATGATGACAACTGTCACCCATTCAAGGTGCCTAGCAATGTAGATACTTACCTTGCACACAATGGCATCTTGGATATCAAGATAGCACCTAGTGATAAGCGTAGCGATACGCGCATCTTTGCAGAGGATACCTTGCCTTCCATGGGTGGTGTCACCGCCCTAGATGATGACCATGTATGGACTATGGTCAGCAAGTGGTCACTAGGTAGCAAGATTGTAGTGTTCACCCTTGACCCTAACGCCAAGCAAGAGTGTTACATCATCAACGAGAGTGCTGGTCATTGGGACAATGAGGGCATGTGGTGGTCTAACAATGGCTACAAGGCTTATGTACCTACAGCAACTACATGGGCATCTAGTACCTACTGGTCTACGCCTGCCAAGGATAAAGAAGGATGCTCAGCAGGGTTGGTAGACACCAACGAGTGTAGTAGATGTGGCGTTATCGCGTATGAGGATTCCAATCCTTACTACTGCGAGATGTGCTACACATGCTATGACTGCTATGGTGCATACGAAGATGACTGCCTATGCTGGACACCATCACATGACAAGGCTAAGATGGCTCAACGAAAGGAATCATGGTACTATGACAATACATTCGACTTCGGCAAATAATACCATCCGTTTAAACGGACAGGAAAATTCCGACACAAACAAATCTATCACCATCATTGAACCTTTATCGGGGCAAATGGTAGGCGGTTGGATTACCATAACTCAAATAGATATAGATAGCACAGTAATCTATGGTCCATTTGATACTATGGAGAAAGCCATAGAATGGGCTAGGAATCTAACCAACGCGAGCATAGAACCAGTCTATGTTCCGTCATTCAACAGAGGATAGGAGAAGCATGACAACAGAACAACGAGAGCAATTGCGGGAAGTCCTTATCGACTACCTACAGTTGCTTACACAGCAGACAGATACAAGGCTCGATAGCAAGGTAGCACAAGTCCGATTATTACTACGAGAGGTAGCATAGTGAGACCACAACCATCAGATGATGCGGTACAGTACGAAGCAGAAGTAACGGTCAAGTTCTACTTCACTCTTGAGGCAGATGATGACATGCAAGCAAGTGACCTTGCCACCTACGAGTGGCAGGATAATCTCTATCATGGGGAAATCCAAAATGTGGTAGTAGATATGGTTGAGCAAGATGAAGAAGAGGAGGAAGCGTAATGAACGGAATAGACCAAGTAACAATTCAAGAGATGAAAGAATTGTTTACAGTTAGACAACAACGCCGTAGGGAAACGGCATGGGTGAAGGACTTTGAACTTAGCAATGGCTATCGTAAAGAGTTCTTTGCTGGACGATTAACTTGGGATGAGAACTACGGGTATGATGTGATTTGGGATACAGATGTGCCCGAGATAGCACACCGACCTGAGTTCGAGTATGTCCTAGATTGCATTACCAACGACAGCCAAGTACCACAGTACGGAGACCTGTCAGATGCAGGAATGGATGGTGCATGATGAGTGAACCAAGGGAAGAAGATGACATAGCACTAGGCAAGGACTATGAGGAAGAGGAGGATGAGGATGGAGACCCCGACCAATGGCACGACGCGCAGTTTGAAGACTGAGCAGATACTAGGTAACTGTCATGGGGATTCTAATCCCGATGCATGGTTTCCTGATGTACCGCAAGGTGGTCGAACGGAAAAGAACACAGCCAAATTAGTGGCAGAGACACGCAGGGCTTTAATCCTGTGTAACGCATGCCCAAAGAAAGCCGAGTGCCTTAAGGAAGGTATGGAGCATGAAAACTTGGGCTTTGGTATTTGGGGTGGTATGCTTGCAGGTGAGCGTGTCATACTAAGTGGCAAGACCTTTACTAAACTGAGCGACCAAGGTAGAGCACTCATCAGTTACAGAGTGCTGTCTCCGCTGGTTAGGGGGTAACATGGTAAGAAAACTAATTCTATTACTGGTTATACTTGTAGCGGTGGGTGTCATCTCTCATCCGTTTAAACGGACAGAGAAACCATCGGTACGGGTATGGCAGATTGCAGATAGCAAGGCTTACGCCAAGGATAAACTGCTTGATTGGGAACAGAATCAGTATCGCTGCCTTGATAAGTTATGGGGTAAGGAATCTAACTGGAGACCCGATGCATACAACAAACATAAGGTAATGGGTAAGAATGCTGGAGGCATTCCGCAACTATTGGGCATGTCAACACAAACTCCAGCACCGCTCCAAATTGACAGAGGACTGGCGTATATCATCAACAGATACGGCACTCCTTGTCAGGCATGGAAGTTCCACAAGAGAAAGGGCTGGTACTAATGCCGAACTACGAATACAGATGCGATGATTGTGACACACAGGAAGAGCACTGGCGCGACATAGAGGAGCGAGACGAGTGTCCAACCTGTCAGCATTGTCTACGAATCATGCGCAGGATTATATTGCCTACGGCAGTGAAGTTCAATGGAACTGGCTTCTATTCAACAGGAGGATAATGACAGAAGATGAGATGCAGGGCTTACGCGATAGTATATGCGAAGGAATAGCGGAGTACTTTGATAACTATGACTGGGATAAAGCATTCCAAAAATACTTGGAGGATAAATGACAAAAGATAGATTACTACTGACAGAGATATTAGGACTAGAGCCGTATACAGAAATTACTGGAGAATGGGTAACTGGATACAATGCATGCCTTACTATAATTCAAGAAATGGTAGATAGGGGAATAAATAATGAAGGATAGTAACTGGGACTTAGACCTTAGGGCTGGGCTAGCAGGGGAGAGTAAGGTCGCTGACCTGCTCTCTCTTGACACCCTTGAGGTAAAGACAGATAGGCGTTGGCATGAGACAGGTAATATATACATAGAGACAGAATGCTGGATACAGACAAGCCAGTCTTGGGAACCATCAGGTCTACGAACGACGAAGGCTACGCATTGGGCTTATGTCCTAGAGGATTGCGTAATCATAGTGCCAACCTACAGGCTTAGAGAGGTATTGTGGGAGCGAGGCAAGCCTATCAACTGCAACATACCACCTAACCCCTCTAGGGGCTACCTGATAACACCAGGAGCCTTACTAGAGTATGCTAGAGAGGCGCATAACTTCGAGGTAAAGGAACAACATCAGAACTTCTTAAACGAGACGTATGGGTAGAGAAACACTAATCGGTTTGCTCATCTTGGGTTTCATCTTTACTTTTTTCGGGTTCATCTTGCCCAACCTCTTGTGCTACATCAACATCTAGCCAAGGTCGGAATCCGCCAAGGCGTGTAATCAGCCTCTTGATTGCACGCTTGTGGCGCATTCTTGCAGCATCATCACTAGGTAATTCAAGTGTCTCTGCTATTCCTCCGTATGTCAATGAGTTAGCATGCTTTTGATAGAGAATGTTTCTATCCTCATCATTTAATTTTACAAACCCAGCCTTAATTTCAGCCATCATAGCCATTAGATTACCGCCTTCAGCGGGAGCAGATGGCTTTCCTGGCATACCAAGGTCTAACTTAGGTGCTTCAGTTACATCGCCACGCAATACTGACGGCAAGATAGCCTCAACAACGGCAGCATCATAAAAAAATACATCTGACATTTCATAGCCAAGTGTCTTGGCTTTCCAGAACTGACAGTAATCTAAGGCTTGATTGCGAAGCGAACGATACAACAAGTTCTGTGCAGATTTCTTGCTGAACGCTTCCCACTCCGTTAACTTAAGTGGATGCAACACAAACCATTCATATAACGATTGACGGATATCCTCGCGGTCAACCATGTTGAACTTCTTATGATACTCATCTGCCACATGAGATACGATGTAATCCCACGGCTGTATACGGTCCCAATTCATTACCACTTCCAGGTCTTACCTTCTACTGTGAATGAGTTGTTGATGATTGGTACGATTTGTGGTACGACTGTGTTGCCGTCAACGTGGAGGATACCGAAGCCTTGCTGCCATGTGAATAGACCAGCCTTGATATACTTAGCGTTCTTGTAGTCCATAAGGTTGCCTAGTTCAAGTCCCCATACAGTCTTAGGCTTACCGCCACGATAGGTCTGTGTGTGGTGTGTAAGGCCCATACGGTGCGTGTGACCACAGGCTACGGACATTCCGCTACGCTTGGCTAGACCAAGGGCTGTAGCCCCTGCTGTAGGCTGTACGTTGCCCTCATCACCGTGCATGAGTAGCCATCCTGGGGCTAGTTCATACGGGTCAGCGTGGTACTCAATCTCTAGTTCTTTGAGACCAAGGAAGTTCTCAAGTTGCAACTCAGGTAGCCCAAGTAATCCTGGCGCTCTCATTGCAACGGTGTTAAACAATCTGTCTGTGTGGTTGCTTCGTACCATATGCTCGATAGTTAAATCATATAGCACTTGACGTGTCATATCCCTATCACGACCAATGGTGCGTTCGTACTCTAGTTCTGTACCCTTGCTCCACTTACTGATGGTCTGCATATCCATCTCATCCCCGCAAGATACAACCGTATCTGGCTGGTATGCCTTAATGAATTTGGCTATAGCATTGACTGCTTGCACATCATGGTAAGGAACTTGAAGGTCTGAGATGATTACGATTTTTTTCATGGCTTCTTTTTAACCACTTTCTTGACAGTCTTCTTGGGTGAAGGAGTAGCCTTCTTAGTTGCCGTAGCGCGTCGCTTATTCTCTTTGGCAACGTTCTTTGAATGGCTCATTGCTTGGAGATTGCTAGCGCCATCACGACCAGCGCGACCACCATTATCTTTATGGTCCACGTCAGTGGTTTTAGGTAACGTCTTGCCTGTGTTCTTTTCAAAATCAATACGAGCCTTATTACTAGATGTCGTAACAGTAGTTCCGTCTTTTTTCTTGCGTTTGAACACATAGATTGGACGACCACCATTTTGTTTACTTCCTTTATACGGTCCGAATATCTTCATCCCATTGTCCTCTCAATACTAGCAATCCGATGATTGCGTAGTTAGCCATATCTTTAAATGAATCTTCTAATGACTCATGCTGTGGGTCTGCACCGCTATCAACTAAGTTGTTGATACGTGCTAACTTATCGTGCATGCGCACTCTAAGTCCATTGACCGCGCCACCTGGAGCCAATGAAATGTTCTTGGGACCGTAGTCCCTGTGCTTACTAAGCAACAAGTCACCAAGTTCTTTGACGGTTGCTGACATGTGAGTTTCAAGATGGACTTCACGAATTAGGGCTGGCGTGATATACTGCCCTATGTTTCTGTCAATCATTGTGCCCATCCGTGTCCTCCTCTAGTAATTCTTCTAACTCTTTGTCAATAGATGACATATGCTGGTTGATGATTGCCTCATGTACTAGGGCTTTCATATGTACCACATCTGTCTGTGCTGCATACAACGTAGCGTATGTAGTCTCTGCTATGCCTCTAATGGTATCTGGTTCATCTGCATGATGATAAATTTCTTCTAGCATGGAGCCGAGCATCAAAGCGTATCCACTCGGTAGTTGGTATACTGGTTCAAAGATATCTTCATCGTCCTCGATGAGATGATTAATGGCATCAAAGATGTTGTCAAAGTTAGTACCGCATACGCTGCACTGTGGGATATCAATCACTGTTCAACCCTATCTTATCTCTGATGAAATCTGCGCCATGCTTGACGTAGATAGAATTGACATCTTCGCCGTCTGGCATGGAGACGATAGTAACTGGAAGTTCTCTAGCAAGTCCTGCTGCAAACTCTTTTCCAGGTTGGTCGCCATCAGCGAATACAAATACTCTTTCAAAGTCTGCAAGTAATCTGGTGTAATGTTTCTTCCATGAGTTTGCACCTGGAACTCCAACGCAAGGGATACCGATGCACGAACTGAGCGTGATGGTATCAAGTTCACCTTCGCATACTCCAATCCAATCACCTGCCCTTTCTACATCTATTACGTTATACATCTTGGTCTCCGCACCAGCCATGCCCATATACTTGGGCTCAACTGCTGGATTAAGTGAGCGAAAGCGAAGGTCTACGACACCAGTCTTAGTCATATACGGTATCGACAAGCGACCCGTGTATGCCTCATGACCTGTCTCAGGCGCTTCTACTACGCCTAATCGCGCCTGACGTGCTACTTCCCTTGTGATTCCCCGACTTGCTAGGTAATCTTCCGCCAGATGAATATTTTCCGCGTACTTGGCTGTTGCTCTGCCCAGTAATTCCTTCTGCGATTGACTTTGCTTCACGTATGTCGCATCCTTCCTTCTTAGCAATAATTTGTATGCTGTTGCCGTTCATACCACAGGCAAAGCAATTAAAAATGTTCTGCCTTGTATTGAAACTAGCACTTGCATGCGAGTCATTGTGGAATGGACACTTGACATTTACCTGACCACTGGTGCGGTTGATGCTAGCACCGTAGTACTTGAGCACCTCTACAATGTCAGGTAGGTCATCGTTACTTGTCACCGAATACATCGCCCAACCTTAATACCAAATAGGAATCTGCTATCGACTTTCCTCTGGCTTTGATAACCACGGCCGAAAGGACGGATTTCTCTTCAATCTGTCTTGCTTCTGAATAATTTTTTGCTTCTGTTTGAGCCTCGCGTGACCAACCGCTGAGGTCAATAGCGTTGCCTGCCCCTGGGGCTTTACATTCAAGGATGCCAATTGATGCGTTAATGAAATCTGCGCGGACAACAACATCGCCTTCATCTTTGCTACCTCGTCTTGCAAGGCGTTCAGCGTCGTATCCAAGTCCTCTAAAATAGTCTTTGATGTCTGTTTCATATGTTGCTCCTCTAGCCTTATGGCTTTTCCTAGTTGTCATACGTTCTCTGGAATATCATCTATGTACATGTACTCTGGATTAAATGCTAACCAAGTCATGAGCGTACCGTTTGCATCTGCTCTTCCGTAGCGATTTTTGACTGATGCCACGCCCATTGATGTGCCAACTGTGCCGAGCGTGCAAATGAGAGCAGGGAGTTGGGATACTTTGCCTTGGATGGCGCTTCTTGGTTGACAAGGATTTCCAGGAACTGCTTCCGAAGTGTGATGTAAAACCACAATTGCAGCGTTAGTCGCTCTCGCAAGGTATTTCAACTCCTTCATAATTGCTCTCATAGATGCGAACTCTTCGCCCCCATCTGTTGCAACATCCATGAGGTTGTCCAAGACAATGAGAGATGGGCTAGTGCCCCACAACTCTTCAAATGCTTGGACTTCCTCATCAATGTCTTCTAAGGTTGGTGACGATTCAAACGACCAAACTATGTGACTTCCCTTTTGGAGGACTGCCTTTGTCCAACCAACATCAGTATTAAGTTTCTGTTCGACATCCGATTGACTTTTCCCCGAAATCATAGATGCTAGTCTCATCGCCATTGTATGAGCATTGGTATCTGCTGAGATATACAATGTTGGTACGTTGGTCTTGAGGGCCAAGGCTAAAGCAAGTGTTGATTTTCCCGCCCCTGGTGCGCCTGCAAACATAGAAACTTCTGAACGCCGTATAATAATCTTGTTCTGTTCAAACGCCTTAAATGAACTAGGAAGGGGTTCTCCGCCGATTGAGGCTCGTCCTACTGAACGTACTAGAGTTCTCATTCTGCACCCTTCCTAGTTATTTAAAATGGAAATTGCTGTTCTATTAGTTGACTGGCTTGCATTGGTCCGCGCCCTGAGGCATCGGACAGACCCACATCGCGTAAGGATTTCCCGTCTTGCTGGAGATTCCCGACTTGTACTTTCGCGCCCCATGTTGGCATGTTGGTCCACCCTGTTGTGGGGTTGTCGGAGCCGAAGCGAATGGAGTTTGCGCCTGGGGCGGAATCGAGGAGAGCGGAGGCATTGTGCCTGTAGTGGTATCGGTAATCGACAGGGGGGCTAGGGTACCTGCTGACGCTAGCAAACGCTGTGTTGCATGAATCTGTGTAGAGTAATCTCCGATACCTTCTAGGAGAACGCTTAGTTCATCTGCGCTGTTGGCACGGATGTTGATTAAGTCACCAGTTGGTAACTTGTAGTTGACTTGTAGTTTCCAGTCTTCGGCCATTTATTTGTCCTTTTTAGTAGAGAATTGACAGTACTCTGTGAGTCCACACATGTACTGGCAACTGTTTGTGTTGGGCAAGAATATAGCATCCTTGCGTGCTTTGTCAAATGTTTCGATGAGGTACTCCATCTTTTCCCTAGTGTACTCAGACAGGTCTACCATTTCCGAGATATTGTTACCGCGTGACATGTAGTAAGTGCCCCACTTGACATCAATACCAAAGGTTTCTTGGATACCTAGTCGATAGAAAGCAAGTTGTAGGTTGCTGGTTGGTGTGCTCTGTGAAGTCTTGAGGTCGACGATTACCAACTCGCCATTGACCTCAAAGACACGGTCAATAATCATCTTGACTGCCACATCTTTGATGACTGGTGTCAGGGCAAGTTCAATCCCTGGGTTGCCATCTGGTGCCTTCCAGATTTTCCAATTAGCATTAGTCTTGCGCCATGCAATGTATGCCTCGACCCACTTGGGTCCAGTAGTTTGCCAAAAGTTCTCATCTTCCTTGTTGGGATTTGCTTTAGTGGCTCTGCCACCAACTCTTGCTCCAGTTAGGTCCGTGTCTCCTTTAGACACATTCCATGATTCTGTCCATAGATTCTGAACATCATTTATCATAGGTTCTCCTTGTCATAGGTTTCGCATGCAAGGTGGAAAGCAGAGCCCCCAACGGACCAAACCGATGGGGCTTCCTGCTTGTTGAGTAGTCTACCAAGGTAGTACTGGTAGCCACAGGTAAGGTAAGTGGTGAACGCAGAGTAGGATATATGCTCTGGTAGGGTGTATTCTTCTAGTTCGATTGACATATTAGGAGTATAAGCCCAGGATGGGCGATTTGTCAATTGTTAGTAATACTTGACAATTGGGAAATGCCGTGTATACTTAGTTATGTAAGTACTTATATATAATATAAGAGCCTTCGGCTCTATCATAATATATATAATATAATAGATTATACATACGAGGGAGTACTATGTCCAACTTTACTGAAACGGTATTGGCAACCCTGACGGGTATTGCTGTATACTATTTGCTAGAAGGCTTGTTCTATGAAATTAAAGCACGTATCCGAGGCAACCAATATATTAAGTTCCTTGAGGACGAAGAGGATGAATTCTGGGATAACTAACCCTTAGAAACGACAAAATTCCCCCTTACCATAGTAGTGGTACTAGGGCGAGGGGGATTCTTGTTTTTAAAAGGGTTACTTAACTAGGCCAAAGTCCTTTGCAGACTTGTCTAGTGCCTTGAGTGCTGGAGCGGCAACCGCTGCTGCTGCTGCCATTGCTAGCGCCTTTGGGTCAGCATTACCTGTTACGAATAGCGTAAGTGCTGCTGCGAATGCAGCGCGAAAGTATGATAGGGCAACTGCCTTAACTTTATCTTTGTTCATTATTTGCTCCATTTTGGTGTACCGAAACCCACTATAAAAACAGCGAGTTTTCTAGGGTTGTTATTTTTGTATGCGCGGATGCGCTGGGCTACTTCTCCTCCATTGGCTTGTGAGCCTTTGGCTTTATGTTCTGGAGAAGTATTTCCTTCGATGGTAGTTACGGTACCATCACCGTTATCTTTTGTTACTATACCAACGTGTTCAACCGCTGCCCCGCCTTTGACAAAGTCAAAGAACACTATGTCTCCAGGCTTGGGATTAGAAGTGGCTTTATCAGCCCATCTCTTTAATGATTGGAATCCAGTGACTCCTGCTGGAGTATAGACTACATTGGGAATTTTTAGTTTAATTTCATTGGCGCACCACATAACGAATGAACCGCACCAAGGCTGTCCATCGCTACCCGTGAACTTACCATACTTGGTATGGTTATCGCCAGTCTCAACTGTCCCAATTTCTTTTGTTGCTACTTGTACAAAGTCGTCCGCCTGTGTCATTGCTATCCAATCAATTTCATTACTAATTCGTGTAATACTTCTACTTTTTCTTC
>Ga0209084_1002587_pt1 | contig 13914 bp, 8 predicted proteins | sample C_130820_MF_Meta_FD_187309 | JGI IMG/M metagenome (GOLD analysis project Ga0209084, IMG submission 187309) | Freshwater microbial communities from Lake Croche, Canada to study carbon cycling - C_130820_MF_MetaG (SPAdes) (version 2) | ecosystem: Environmental > Aquatic > Freshwater > Lake | place... | reverse complement strand
TTTAAAGCTGAGACTTTTGTGAATGCTGGCGCACATTTTGTGGTGCCTGATTTTATTAATGCTTTTGAATCCGGCGGCGATTTAATGCCGATGATTGATCAAGTAAGACGTGCTGTTGCTTGGGTTTATAAAAATGCTTCTAGCTTTAATGGTGACCCAAATAAGATTTATCTATCTGGACATTCCTCTGGAGCTCATTTAGCCGGTGTAACACTAGTCACAAACTGGAAAAAAGATTATGACTTACCAATGAATATCATTAAAGGTGGTCTTTTATGTAGTGGTATGTATGATCTGAAACCTGTTCGCCTGTCAGCCAGAAGCTCCTACATAAAATTTACTGATAGCATGGAAAATGCCCTTAGTACCCAAAGACATCTTGAGTTTCTTAATACTCCAATCATTGTTGCTCATGGCAATCTTGAAACACCTGATTTCCAAAGACAGAGTAGAGATTTCGTCAAAGCAGTTAAAGATATGGGTAAACCTGTTGACTATATGGTTGGTCAAAACTATAACCATTTTGAGATGCCTGAAACAATAGCCAATCCATATGGCATCTTAGGTAAGTTAGTTTTGAAACAAATGAAGCTCTCTTAACGGAAGTACTCAGTAACAAGAAACTCAAACGGCTCTGCTACAGACATGAGTAACAGTTCGGCACCTATTCAAGTCAATGACACTTTGATCAATATTCAACAGATTCAATTTACTGATAAAATTATTGGCTTGAATTAAGCTGTCGTATAAAACGACAGAATTGCCATTGGTTTAAATAAAGGTTGCCATTCACACCGTGGGGACGATTTTAAGCGGGTGTATATTCAATTCCAGTTTGAGTCAATCCAGTTAAATTAAATCGTGACCTCTAATGATCAAGTCATACCTCTCCATTACGAGAACTAAAAGTAAGAAAACAGAAAAAGATAACTTCAACATATGTAACATCGTAAATATATGTAAATATGAGAATAATCAAATTGAATGGAAAGTTAAGATCTATATAAGGAACGCAATCACTGTAAGATGATTGGTCAAAGATGGTTAAAAATGTTAAAAAATATTATTGTTCTATCATCTAATTTTATAGCTCAACAGGTAGTTGACTTGTTGAGGGGTATGGATGATAAGTTAAGCTATTTTATTGTTGAAAATTTGCAAAGTATAGATCAATATGACGCAAACTTCTTATCTGAAACCAGATTGATTTCTGTCTTATCAACAACAATTGTCCCGAAAAATATACTTGATTCCTTGGGATATGGGGGCATCAATTTTCATCCCGGTCCACCGTCTTACCCAGGCTGGGCCCCCTATAACTTTGCTTTGTATGATGAAGCGAAGGTCTATGGGACAACAGCACACTACATGGAAGAAAAAGTTGATGCCGGTAAAATTGTTGGAGTCAAATATTTTCCAATTAAAAAAGAGATTGACTTTGATCAATTATTTATGGCTTCAACAGAAAGCTTATCTCAATTGATAAGGGAGATGTCAAGTCAATTGATCCGTGAGAAAGATCTTCCTTCCTTATCAATTCAGTGGGGCGATAAAAAATTTACAAAAAAACTTTTTAAACAATATTGTGAAATCACGGAAGATATCACTGAAAAAGAACTGTCAAAAAGAATCAAAGCATTCGGACATGGTCTTGAAACATCAAAGATATTCATCAACAGCGATGAAGGTAAATTTGAAATTGACAAAGGAAAAACCTTTACAGTCAATAAAAAATATAAAACCATTCATCGCATTAAATTTTCTAAGTCCTAAAGGAAAAAGCCTTATTATTTAACAGACACTATTCAAAATCTAAGAAGTCTATTTTGCTAAAAAATGAGCAATCTTGAGTTTGAATGCTGTATTGAACGTAATGCTGTAGGACTTCACGAGCTAAAAACGTACAGTAAAAATCGCAGACTGCAAAGCAGAATTAAACTGAAGGATTGGTTTCAGCCACACGCTGAGCAAATTCAGCTCTCAATGCCCTGAGTTTTTCCCGCGGGTCCTCCACTGTTTTGTTAACTTCTAAAGCCATCTCTTCGATGAAGCGGCTGGGCTTGACTTGAATAAACTCTTTACCTTTTTTTCGTCGCTTGCTCCAACTGACCGTTAAGGTGTGTTGAGCTCTCGTAATGCCTACATACATCAACCTTCGCTCTTCCTCAATTTTGGAAGCAAGCGTGCTAGCATCTGCCTCCAGATCTGACTCATTTTGAAAAGGTAACAAACCTTCAGAAACTCCAATCATGACAACGTGAGGCCATTCAAGCCCTTTGGCAGCATGAAGGGTTGAAAGGGTAACAACATCACTGTCCTTTTCTTTTTCTGTAAGCGTTGAAAGGATGGCAATGGTTTGAATGACCTCCAAGAGACTTTTCGTCTCTGTCAGCATGGAGGTACTGTCAAAGTCCTCCTTGACGCCACCACATCGCTTGGCAACCCACTCGCAAAAATCAAGTACATTGGTCCATCTGTTGGCGGCAGCTTTTTCGTTGTCTTCCAAATCATAAAGGTGCTTTTCAAAATCCAGTTCTTTCAACCATTCTTTTAAAAATACAATGGCATCCGCATAGCCACGAAGATGCTTGGCTTTGTACTCGAGGTCGTTGACCATTCTTCCAAACTCATGGAGACCTGCAATGGCTTTTGAAGACAGGCATGTAGAAAGACTGTTGCTGAACAAAGCTTCGAAAAGAGAGAGTTTGAACTGATTCGAAAATTGCCCCAGTTGCTTCAAGGTTTGAGTACCAATGCCTCTTTTGGGTGTGGTGACCGCACGCAAAAATGCTGGATCGTCTTTGTTGTTGGAAATTAATCGCATCCAGGCACATAAATCTTTGATTTCTGCTCTATCAAAGAAACTTTGACCGCCAGAAACTTTATAAGGAATTTGAGCTTTACGAAAGGCTTGTTCTAGAATGCGGGCTTGGTGATTGGCTCTGTACAAAACCGCAAAATGTCGCCACTCGATATTTTTCGCGGAAGGGGTTGAGTTGTTCGTGTTGGCTTTGATCGACAAAATTTTTGAAACAAGTCTTTCTGCCTCATGTTCCTCGTGGTCGGCCTGGGAAACCAGCACGGGTGAGCCTTCTCCCAACTCAGAAAATAAAGTTTTCGGATAAATTTTAGGATTGAGTTGGATGACTTGGTTGGCTGCGCGCAAGATGGCACCTGTCGAGCGATAATTTTGTTCTAATTTGATGACTTTTAAATTTGGAAAATCTAAGGGTAGACTTTTCAAGTTGTCTAGAGTTGCTCCTCTCCAGCCATAAATCGATTGGTCGTCATCCCCCACCGCTGTAAAGCGAGCATCTTCATGCTTTGGAAAGCCCACCAAAAGTTTCAGCAGTTCGTACTGGGTCACATTGGTGTCTTGGTATTCATCAACCAGTAAATGTCGAAGCTGTGATTGCCAATATTCACGAACTTCTGGAAACTTTTGTAAAAGAGCAAGAGGAAGTTTTAGCAGGTCATCAAAGTCGACACTTTGGTATGCACTCAGACGTTCTTCATACTTTTGCATAACGACGGCCACTTGTCGTTCAGACTCATTCGAGGCCAAAGCCAGGGCCTCACTTGAACTCAGGCCATTGTTTTTATGGGCCGAAATGGCCCATTGCCAACGTCTGGCAGTAGCCAGATCAGTTGTCGCTCCTGCATCTTTGAGTAAACTCAGCACATCGTCAGAGTCTAAGATACTGAATTGTTTATTGAGTCCCAAGTGATGACCGTCTTGTCTAAGGATGCGTACACCCAAGGAGTGAAAGGTACAGATAAGTACTTTTTGACCTTTTGCGCCCAGTAGCTGTTTGGTTCTTGCTGTCATTTCTGCCGCGGCCTTGTTGGTGAACGTGATGGCCGCAATGCTTTCGGGTTTGAATCCGGATTGGATCAGGTGAACGATTTTGAACGTGATGACCCTGGTTTTACCAGATCCTGCGCCAGCAAGAACAAGCAAGGGGCCTTGTGAGTAAACGACGGCTTCATGTTGAGAAGGATTTAAGCCAGAAGACATGTAGGTGGAGTAAATAGAAGAGAATTAGATGAAGTTGAATGTCGTCAGGCAGAGTCGATCCATACGGATCCTATCCAAGCACACCTGAGCATGAGATGGTTTTTTACTTACAAGTTGGGAAGTTGCCAGTCGATTCAACTTGATTTCAGTTGCTTCTAAATTGGCTAGAACAGCTTGGGTTTAGTATTTTTCGCAGTCTTGTCTATTATATCGACTTGGTGCTCAATATACTTTCGAAATTTTGGAAGGTAAGCACCTTCAAAGCTCACGGACTTGGACGCTACCAAGAGCGCGTCAAGAGTGCCATTCACTTGATCAAGACCCATGCGCTCAAGTTGGTTCTGAGCGCATTAAAGGGTGTGCGGGTCAATATCGATCACCCAACGGTGCACGCTTGTAAAATCTCGGCTCTTCAATTGCATGGATAACTTAAGTTCAAGTAAAAAACTCTGTAAGTATTTTCTGCTCTGGCTTTCAATCAGTAATTGCGCGCGCTCAAGGTTGGCGATCTTGCGCATGTTCATAGGAATTGGAGAGAAGACCAAGATATGCTCTAAGGATGGCAACTGTCCGCTCTTGACCCTTGCGTGAAGGATCGAGTCAGCAAGCGCTTTGATTTCCAAAAGAAACTTCTGTGCATTTTCTTGTGAACGTGACTCTGCTTTGATCAAGGCTTGAGAGCAAAAGGGAGGCATATTTGCCTGTTGTCTTTCAAGCAGCTGATGGTTTGCAAATCCTGCGTAGTCGTGGTTTTTCAAAAATTCAAAAACAGGGTGTTTGGGGTTGAAGGTTTGAACCCACAACTCACAGTCTTGACTGGAGTTGAAGTGGACATCTCGGCCCGAGCGTCCTGCTGCTTGCATCAACAAAGCAAACAATCGCTCTGTAGATCGAAAATCATTGGAATACAAGGCGCCATCAACCTCAAGCGCTGCAACCAAGGTCACGCGTCTGAAGTCGTGACCTTTGGCAATCATTTGGGTCCCAATGAGCACTTCAACTTCGCCGCTATGGACCCTGTCGAGCTGTGCTTGAAGGCTGCCCTTTGTCTTGGTAGAGTCTGCATCAATGCGCATGATCTGGATACGTTCGCTCTTGGCCTTGCTCAAATCCAAAAGGGCCTCCAAGAGCGTCTCCTCTATCCTCTCAGTTCCCATGCCAAGCATGGTGATGTCTTGGTTGGAGCAGACGGGGCATTTTTTCGGAACTCTTTGTGTGTCCCCACAGTGATGACAGCGCAGTGTTCGATCGGCTTTATGAAACACCTTGAACGCGCTGCACTGATTGCATTGACTTTTCCACCCACAACCACTGCAATACAGCACGGGTGAGTAGCCTCTTCGGTTGAGGAGGATGAGCACTTGTTGTGAATTTTCAATTCTTTGTCTGATGGCCTTGAGCAGGGGCGGCGAGAACATGGTGTACTTAGGCTGAAAATTCATGTCCACGCGTTGGAGTTGAGGCAGACTTGCATGGCCGATCCTAGAGGGCATGTCAATTCTGAGGTAGCGCGCTCTTTTGTTCGTCGGTGTCTGCTCCCTACTGGCCACAGGCAATTGATTTAGGCTGTGGTACCAACTTTCCAGCGATGGAGTTGCTGAGCCAAGAATCACTTTGGCCTTGGATTGTGCTGCCCGGTAGACGGCTAGATCCCTGGCGGAATATCGCGCACCTTCTTGCTGTTTGTAACTTGGGTCGTGTTCCTCATCGACAATGATCAACTTTAAGTTGGGCAGTGAGGTAAAGATGGACATGCGCGTGCCTAAAACGATCCTCGCTTGTCCTTGGTGGGCGGCAAGCCATGCGCTGAGCCTCTGAGCGGGCGTGAGCTCGCTGTGCATGATTGCAATGGCCCTCTTACCCACACTTGACTGAAACCTTTGAAGGATTCTGTTTTCCAGTTGAGGTGTCAAGTTGATCTCAGGCACCATGATCAGCACTTGAGCCTGTGGATCTTTGGAGAGCAAAGCCTCAATGCATTTAAGGTACACCTCGGTTTTGCCACTTCCAGTTGATCCAAAAAGCAAAAAAGGGCCCTCGTTGTTTTGAATGAGTTGAAATGCTTTTTCTTGTTCGGGGCTTGGTGTTGGGGACGCTTCAGGGCTGCTGACATCCTCCAAAGGATGGGCTTGGTTCTTGGGATCGGCTTGTGTTGATTGCCACTTTTTAAGGCGCTTTTGAATTTGTTCGCCCGTCAAGGCTTTCAATTGGGTTGGCAAGGCTGCAATGGCAACTTCACCCAAGGAGCGTTGATAGTAGCTTGCTGTGAACTGAACCAAGTCGAGCCAATCCGCTTGAAGGAGGTCTAAACCGGCAAGATGCGAAATGATGCTCTTGTACTTGATTTCTGAGTCTTGGCGACCTGGGGTCGTCAGATCTTGTGCCTTTTCATGCACCACGCCCAGGACCTCTCTTTTGCCCAAAGGGACTTTGACGATGCTACCCACGGGCAAGGGTAATTCAGAGGTATAACTCAAGGGGCCATGTAAATTGCTATGGGCTGGCGTATGGATCAACACCTGAAGTATGTAGGTCATAGGAAAGTTAATCTTACGCTTTAAATCTCGACAATTTATTTGAAACAATAGATAAGTCTTTGATTTTTAGTGCTTTTAGCAAGCCAAAACAAATCTGTGGATAACTTTGTTGATAGAGAAGCCAAAATGGTCAAGAATTGAGAACTTTCGATCAGAATTGAGCCCCAAACGATCTTGTTGAGTTTTAAAAATATCTATATAAAACATATACTTAGGACAAAAATAACACATATTTTGAATCAGAGAACTTTATACTTCCTTTTAAATATTTGTTGATTTAAATGTGAATAAGTCAAAAAAAGTTGATGATATTCTTGACTTTTTATAGCAAGCTTGCATCAAAAAAAGCCTTCATCCCCAGGCCAAGATCGGAGGCGTCAAACGCTGGGCATCTTGGCCTTTGGCAAGGCAAAAGGACTTGTCAAGTACGCTGAGAGGCAACTTGCCTTTGAAGTCTTGAATAGTCGTGAACAGTTTTTACAAGGGCTGAGACGTGTTCAACTGGGGTGAATTGGCTGATACCGTGTCCTAAATTGAAGATGTGTGTCGGTCCAACTTGCTCTTTGTTCATGTGGGGAGTGCCAAAATGATCCAAGAGGGCTTTGACTTCCCTCTCAATGTGTTGGGGTGGCGCGAACAAAACATTGGGGTCCAGGTTGCCCTGAATGGCTTTACCAGGACCACCAACCTCGCCACCGATGGCCTGTCTGGCCTTTGTCAAATTGACCGTCCAATCCAGCCCCAAAACTTGACAATCCAAATCCTTCATTTCATCCAACCAAATACCCCCGCCTTTGGTAAAGACAAGGCTTGGAATTTTTACACCTTCGTGCTCTTTAAGGAGTTGAGACAGTACACGCTTTGTGTAGGCCAAGCTGAAGTTTTGAAAGGCGCCATCTGCAAGCACACCGCCCCAACTGTCAAAAATCATCACGGCTTGAGCGCCAGCTTGGATTTGCGTGTTCAAATAAAGTGCAACTGCGTCCGCATTCGTGGTCAACACTTGGTGCATCAAGTCGGGTCTGCTGTACATCAATTGCTTCACATGCCTGTAATCGTCTGAGCCGCCGCCCTCAACCATGTAGCAAGCCAGGGTCCATGGACTGCCAGAAAAGCCAATCAGGGGGACGCGACCGTCCAAGGCTTTGCGAATGGAGCTCACTGCATCAAACACGTATTTCAATTTGCCCATGTCAGGCACATGCAACTGTTCAACAGCGGCTTCATCGCGAATGACTTTTTCAAACTTGGGTCCTTCGCCTAGAGCAAAGCTCAAGCCCAAACCCATGGCATCTGGAACGGTGAGGATGTCGCTGAACAGAATGGCAGCGTCCAAGGCATATCGATCCAAGGGTTGCAGCGTGACCTCGGTTGCATAGTCAACGTTGGTTGCAAGGCCCATGAAGCTTCCAGCTTTCGAGCGGGTGGCACAGTATTCGGGCAGGTATCGGCCCGCTTGTCGCATGAGCCAAATGGGTGTGTGATCGGTGGCTTGACGCCAGCAAGCCTTTAAAAAGGTGTCATTTTTGAGAGCTGGGTACATAAGGACGGGTGAAATTCAGGAAAGACGTTTAAAAAGTTCGGGAGGGCATGCTGCTGTTCAAAGCTGGCCATATATTACTTTAAAAAACACCTCACTCTTGCTTAAGTGAATCCTGAGTCAGAACGCTCCATAGACAACACCAGACGCAAGGCCTGTGTTTTTTAAAGTTCTTCAAGCGCCTTCAAAATTTCTTCTTCAGTGACAAATTCGGATAGAAAGTGGGGCGCTTGACCCTTCTTTAGCAAAATGTAGACCGGTACACCATTTCGACCTAACTCGTTCAAAGACCGAGTGATTGCGGGATCTTGGCGGGTCCAATCTGCGCGAAACAGCGATACCTTGTGGGCTTTGAAAGCTGTTTGAACGCTGTTTTTTTGAAAAGTCAGTTTGTTGAATTGACAACTGAGGCACCAGGCAGCGGTGTAGTCGACAAAAACAGTCTGGCCTTGTGCCAGTTTTTCTTGGACCGATTGAGCCGACCAAGTCAGCCAAGGCAGGTCTTGGCTCGCGCTTGAGGCTTGTCCAGCTTCTATCGCTGTGTTGGGGGTGTTGGTCAGCTCACTCAAGGAGGTGAAGCTAGATTCAGAAGAGGATCTCACCCCAATGATCCAGGCCGTTTGCAACAACACGAACAGTGACAACAGCAAGAAAGCTATTTTCGTGGACACCGTTTTTTCTGGGGTCTGAGATTTGAGTCGCAGACCGTAAGTCCATGCCGCAGCGCTTAGATTCAACAAAAGCATCAATTCAAGAACCATCGCTGTCAGGCCCACTTGTTGCGCCAACACCCAACAAAGCCATAAAACGGTCAAGGCCATGGGAAATCCAAGGCAAGCGCGAAAGGTCAGCATCCACGGGCCTGGCTTAGGGATGAGCTCAGAGGTTTTTGGGAACCAACCGATCAGTAAAATCGGAAAGGACAAGCCCAAAGCCAACATAGAAAACAAAAGCATGCCTTGCCAAGTAGGTAGGGTGAAGGCCAAGCCTATCGAAGCACCCATGAAGGGCGCAGTACAAGGTGAGGCGATTAAAACCGACAAGGCGCCGCTCAAAAATGATTCGATCAAGGGGTTTTTTGATCCCATAGAACTCAAAAATTGAGGAATGCTTTGTTGAACTTCAAAAACACCCCAAAGGTTGAGGGCAATCAAGGTGAAGAGAAGGCATAAAAAAACAACAAAGTTGGGGGATTGCAATTGAAACCCCCAACCCAATTGCGCTCCTCCTGCGCGTAGGAGCAAGATAAGGCCCCCTAGCGACAAAAGTGTGATCCAAATGCCTAGTGCGTAAGACTCAGCTAAAAACCGAGTTCGACGAGGGTCTTCTTTCTCTTTTGGCAGGAAGGACAGTGCCTTGATGGCCAAAACCGGTAAAACACAAGGCATTAAATTCAAGAGCAGACCACCTGCAAAAGCGCTTAAAAGTGCGATCAAAAGACTGGCCAAAGCAAGGCTGGTGGGTGCTGTGTTTTGTTCAGTTTGAGCATCCGATGGTGCTTTGGCCAATGGATCGACTTGGCGCGCCTCAAGGGCCGCCGTGGGCCAAGGCGAAGTCATGTTGACCACAAGGCGATAACTTTTGGGGGACTTGCTATCCGCATCGAGATCGATCATCAGCAGTGACCATTGTGTTGGACTTTGCGACCTGAGCTCTGAGACAGGCCACTCAAGTGTCCATTCCTCTTTGTTCCAGCGCTGAGCGGCTTTGACCTGTTCAAGCGTGAGCGTTTTGAGCAACTCGCCTTGTTCGGGAAAGAGATCAAAAAGATGGCCTCGACTCGACATGGGAAGGCCTTTGACATGAATGCTCAAGGGCGAGTCTTGCCGATGGGCATTGGCCAAAGCACGAGCAGAAGGGAGCTCTTTGGCCTGTGCCTCCAAAACAGATTGTGCCAATGGGTTGTCCGTGGATGAGCGAAGGTCTTGAGGCAAGGTGATGTTGAAGTCCCCTTCTTGAGGGATACACTCTTGTCGGCAGACCAGCCAAGAGGCGTGCAATTGAATCACGGCGGGTGCAGAGGTTTCTTTAAGGGGCTTTTGTAAAAACAAGGGTGCCAACAGCGTCACTCGGTTGGTAAAGCCATAATTGATGAGCTCTCCCAAAGCAATGCGCTCAGGTCTTGGCCAAAGGGTCTCTCCAACTTTGACGCCCTCGGGGCTTGTCCAGGTCAATTGTGTGGCGAGCCCCGCATCTCCTGGATTTTTCCAATAGGTGTGCCATTCAGGCGCATGTTGGATTTCAAGGGCAAGCCATTGATGAGCTTGGGGTGCGTTGTCGAGCAGGCCTGTAGGCGCGTAAAGTCTTAGGACCGCACTGACTTGTTCGGTTTTGACTGTGTTGGAGACGAAAATACTTTTGGAGCTTGTAGGGTAAGTCCATTGCGCCCAAGACGACATGTTGATGAGCAAAAGGGCCACAGCACTTGCTCTCAACACGCTTGGGTTCAAGGGCAAAGTAACCCATTTTTTAAGTTGAGAGAAAATACGATTGAAGCTTTGCATGTAGGTATCTAGGTGTCTTTATGGAACAAAAATGAACAACAATTCAAAATACTGGTCGGATTTAAGTACAAAAGATTTTGACTCACTTGCTATGGAATCATTTCTTGTGGTCTTGCCCATTGGGGCGACCGAGCAACACGGGCCGCATTTGCCTTTGTCGGTGGATTGTCTGATTGTCCAAGAAATCATAGCCGCTGCGTTGAATGGATTGGAAAAAGAGACGCCGGTCTTGGTCTTGCCAACGCAAAAGGTGGGCTTGAGCACGGAGCATCGAGACTTCAAGGGAACTTTAACCCATTCTCCCGAAGTGGTGATAAAAATCTGGATGGAGTTGGCGGATTGCTTGGCCCGCACGGGCGTAAAAAAATTGTTGCTCTTTAACTCGCATGGCGGCCATCAGGGCTTGATTGACCTGGTCGCCAGGGAAATAAGGGCCAAGCACGGCATGTTGGTGTACAGCTCAAGTTGGTACCAGTTGCCCATCGAGCAAAGAATTTTGGACATGTTTGATGCAACAGAGCATCGATTTGGCATCCATGCCGGCGCCATAGAAACGTCGATCATTTTGGCGACACACCCTGAGTTGGTGGACATCGGTGCTTTTGAGAACTTTACCTCTTCAGCCCAGGACAGGTCACAAAAATACCCGATTTTGGGCAACTCAAAAAGTGCCAAGTTGGGTTGGATGGTTCAAGATTACAACAGCAAAGGTGCGGTTGGGGATGTGCATCAAGCCAGTGCTCAGAAAGGTAAAGCTCTGCTTGACGGCGCAGGCTTGTGTTTGAGTCAGTTGATGTTGGAGATGTTGAGTTTGCCGCAGAACACGATCAAAACCTAATGGAGGCATGCGCTTTGGCGCATGCCCAGGCTCAGGCTCAGGCTCAGGCTCAGGCCTGAGGCTCATGCCAGCCCTTCTTGTTTGAGTGTGAGTTCTTCCCAGCGTGCAAGCATGTCTGCAATGCTGGTGTCGAGCTGGTTCAACTCTTGGGCCAAGTCATTGGCCTTGAAGGGCTCATGCTGAAAGAGGTTTGCATCGCTGAGCAGTTGATGGATGGCTTGTTGTCGTATTTCTTTTTCTGCCATCAAGCCGGGCAATCCATCCAACTCCTTTTGCTCCTTGAACGACAGTTTGAGGGCGGCTTGAGGTTTAACTTTTGAGGCCAATGGCGTCGCAGAAAGGGCTGCCCCTTCTGACTTCTTCAGGCTGTCTTTGTGCTCTGTCTTGGAGGGCTGAGCGAGAGAGGCCATTTCTTTGGAGCGTTGAGCTTGTATGAGCCAGTCTTGTACCCCGCCTTCGTACTCTCGCCAACGACCGGAGTTTTCATAGACCAGTGTGCTGGTCACGACTTGATCGATGAACGCACGGTCGTGGCTAACAATAAAAACCGTGCCGTCATAATTTTGTATGAGCTCTTCAAGCAACTCCAAGGTGTCAATGTCCAGGTCGTTGGTGGGCTCATCTAAAACAAGGACATTGGCCGGTCTGGCAAAGAGCCTGGCCAAAAGCAAGCGGTTTCTCTCTCCTCCAGACAGGCTTTTAACGGGCGAATTGGCTCTAGCTGGGGAGAACAGAAAATCGGTCAAATAGCTTTTGACGTGTTTCTTTTGCGTCCCTATTTCAATCCACTCGCTGCCAGGACTGATGAAGTCCACCAAACTGGCATTGAGATCGAGCTTTTCTCGGTGCTGATCAAAATAGGCCACAGAAAGTTTGGTACCCAGTTTGATGTCACCGCTGTCGGGCTGTAGCTCGCCGAGAATGAGTTTGAGCAAAGTTGTTTTTCCTGCTCCGTTGGGGCCGATGATGCCGATCTTGTCTCCCCTCAAAAGGGTAGCGCTAAAGTCCACCACGATATCCTTTTGGGCGCCTGAGCTTGAAGCGGCTGGGTCGGGGTATGACTTGTAAACTTTATCCAATACCGCAACGAGTTTGCCACTCGGCGCGCCCTTGTCGATTTCAAGCTTGACTTGACCGACCACATCGCGACGAGCTTGCCTCGATGCTCGGAGTTCTTCCAGTCTGCCAATTCGACTCTGACTGCGCGTGCGCCTTGCTTCAACCCCTTTGCGAATCCAGATCTCCTCTTGGGCCAACAGTTTGTCGGACTTCGCTTGAATGACCGCTTCTTGAGTCAATTGTTCTTGCTTGATCAATTGATACTTCTCAAAGTTTCCCTCATACGACAGGAGTTTTCCACGGTCGAGTTCTACGATTCTTGTGGCCACTCGGTCCAAAAAAAACCGATCGTGGGTAATGGCAAGGATGCTGCCCTTGAAGTCAATCAGCAAGTCCTCGAGCCAAACGATGGAGTCGATATCGAGGTGATTGGTGGGCTCATCCAACAAAAGAACATCAGGGGCAGTGACCAAGGCTTGAGCAAGGGCCACGCGCTTAGATTGTCCCCCACTCAAGGTGCTGACCATCTTGTTGGGGTCTAGCTTGAGTCTGTTGATGGTTTCGTCCACACGCTGAGACCAGTTCCATCCGTCACGCAGCTCAATCTTGTTTTGCAACTCATCAAGATCTCCTGCGCCCAATGAATATTGATCAATGAGCTCAATCACATCGCGCAGGCCTTCGCTAACGGATTCAAAAACAGTTTGGCTGGGGATCAAAATGGGCTCTTGAGCAACGTAGGCCAATTTAAGCCCTTGCTGCATCTGCACATGCCCATCGTCGGGTGACTCTAGGCCAGCGAGGATTTTTAACATGGAAGACTTACCGGTCCCATTGCGACCAATCAAGCCTACCCTTTCTTGTTGTTCTATAGCGAAATCGACATGATCCAAAAGTGGCACGTGGCCAAACGCGAGTTGTGCTTGTTGAAGTTGTATTAATGACATGGCCTTATTATCGATGCTATAAGCCACTTGAGCCAGCGCCCCCGAAGGTGCCGAGGACTTGATGCACGCCTTTGATCAAAACGCGGTACAGCTGAAAAAAATTTATTGAACTGCTTGAAACTCAAGGTGATTAGCGTTACAATGGAGAGCTTCGCTTTCGATAAGTAAAACGATTGAAAGTAAAGAAAGGCCCTAAGCCTTGACAGGTTAATAATTAAAATGTCATAATCTAAGGCTTCGCTCTAAATAAGTGGCTTGCATCAAAGTGCAATCACTTAAATAGGCAAAGACCCAAAGACTTGACAGGTTATTAAATAGAATGTCATAATCGAGGGCTCTGCTCCAAAAATCTGAATTCTGCAAATGCAATCGATTCATGTTTAAAGAGACAAAGTTCAAGAGTTTGACAGCTTATTAATTAATGTGTCATAATCGAGGGCTTCGCTTCAAAGAGTTGAGGAAAAAGAAAAC
>Ga0209084_1002586_pt1 | contig 13921 bp, 24 predicted proteins | sample C_130820_MF_Meta_FD_187309 | JGI IMG/M metagenome (GOLD analysis project Ga0209084, IMG submission 187309) | Freshwater microbial communities from Lake Croche, Canada to study carbon cycling - C_130820_MF_MetaG (SPAdes) (version 2) | ecosystem: Environmental > Aquatic > Freshwater > Lake... | reverse complement strand
AAGTGCGTGGCAACTGGGTGACTACAAGAAAGCACTAGAGCACGGTGAGAAGGCGTTAGCAATATCGCCTAATGATGAAAGACTTAAAAGCAACGTCACATTCTATAGGAGCAAAATAGATGGCAACATTCAGTCAGCTGATCAACGAGGTTCAAACTAACCTCCAGGGCTACACCCTGCGCCAAGATCGCATCACTAACCTTGCCAACTCAGGCGGCATTACTGCTACTGACCTATCAATCAAGATTGGTTCAGCAGATAACCTTGCTAAAGGCATCATCCAGATTGACGAAGAACTTATCTGGATTAACAACTTTGACCGACAGACTCTTACACTCAACGCTATCGCTGGCTTTGGTCGTGGCTATATGGGTACTACACCAAGCCCACACGCAGAGAATGCTCGTGTAATTCTTACACCTACATTCCCAGTAAATATGATTTCACAGGCTATCAACGACTCTATTAACTCGCTCTATCCAAAGTTGTTCCAAGTAGCTTCAGTTACCTTTACATTTAATGCAGCACAAATTGCATACCCACTACCGGATGATGCACGAGACGTACTCTTTATCTCGTGGCAAACACCTGGTCCATCTAAAGAATGGTTACCAGTTAACCACTGGCGTATTGACAGAATGGCAAACGTAGCCTCATTTAATACTAACAAGACGGTGAATATCTATGAGAAGATTGTCCCTGGTCGTACGGTCCAAGTCTACTATTCCACGATCCCAAGTAATCTCACTAACGGTAGTGATGACTTTGCTGCTGTTACAGGCTTACCGCAATCGTCACGAGATGTCGTTACGCTTGGTGCTGCATACCGACTCCTCTCTTACGTTGATACCGGTAGAATTAACCTATCCAGTGCTGAAGCAGATTTAGCTGATACCAAGCTTCCATCTACTGCTGGCGCATCCGCTTCTAAGTATGTCTTTGCTCTATACCAGCAACGCCTACAAGAAGAAGCAAACAAGCTTCAAGACCGCTTCCCAATACGAATCCATTATACCCGATAAGGATAATCTATGACACGTCTATATAGTTCCATCTCCGTAGAGACAATCCTCTCGGCTAGTATTACAAGCTCGCAGACATCTATTGCTGTTGCTGCTGGTACTGGATCTGCACTCCTTGGCGGTGTCACACTTGCTGCAGGTAACGTAGACCAGTTCACAGTTGCTATTGATCCTGATACTGCCAACGAAGAGATTGTCTTTATTACTGGTAACTCTGGAGATACATTTACAATCGTCCGAGGACGAGCAGGTTCTACTGCAATCACACACGCATCAGGTGCGACAGTAAGACACGTACTGACATCTAATGACCTTGACTATTTTAATACAGCAATACAGCCAGCAACGCTGACTGCTAAGGGCGATACATATATTGCAACGGCTGCAGGTGCGGTAACCAGACTTGCAGTAGGTACTGATGGTCAAGTTTTGACCGCAGACTCAACTGTTGCAAAGGGTGCTAAATGGGCTACTCCTACAGCACTACCTTCACAGACTGGTAACTCAGGCAAGTACCTCAGCACAGATGGAACTAATACATCGTGGGCTGCGGCAGTGGCAACACTGAATGTAACCTTTAACGCACAGACTGGTACTACTTACAGCCTTGTATCAACAGACTTAAACAAGTTAGTTACGCTTAGCAATGCTGGCGCAATTACCTTGACAGTTCCTAACGGAGTTTTTACTACTGGCCAACAGATTAACATTCAACAGATTGGTGCAGGGCAAGTCACCGTAGTATCAGATGGAACTACAGTCCTTACCTCAACTGGTGCCACATCTACTGCACCTAAACTACGTGCCCAATACTCAGCGGCCACAATCGTTTGTACATCAAGTAACAACTTCACAGTGATTGGGGACCTAGCTTAATGGCAACATATAAAGTCTTAGCGCAATCAGCGCCAACGGCTGCAACTGCTACAACGCTGTACACAGCAACTAACGCAACGATTGTATCTACGTTGAATGTAAGCAACACAGGAGGATCTGCTGACTTAATCCGAGTAGCAGTACGACCTGCTGGTGCAACACTGGCTAACTTGCATTACATAGCCTATGGCGTACAAGTTCCATCAGGTGCAATCTTCTCAATTCAAGGTGGTATAACTTTGGCAAACACAGATGTAATTACCGTGTACTCAACAACCGGTACTTCATCATTTAGCGCATTTGGAAGCGAGGCTAACTAATGGCTATTAACATTGTAGGCGGTACAGTTCAAGCGTCAGCTGCGCTAGTACTTAACGCACAGACTGGTACTACATATACGTTGGTATCAACTGATGCTGATAACAAGTTGGTAACAACTTCTAATGCTTCTGCGGTAACGGTGACTATTCCACCTTCTGTATTTACTACAGGTCAACAGATTAACGTAGCATCAATCGGTGTAGGACTTACATCCTTTGCAGCAGGTTCTGGTGTAACAGTTACATCAACTGGTGCCACTGCTGCTGCTCCAATTCTTAGAGCACGTTACTCTGCAGGAACTGTAATCTGCACAGCAAGCAATACTTTCTTAGTGGTTGGAGACTTATCTTGAGTCCAATCCTAGGCATTATTGCTAGCCAAAACTATCCGCGTATTACTAACTCTTATGAGTCTATTGCGACTGTAACAGTAGGTACGGCTCAATCAACTATAACATTTTCATCTATTCCTGCTACTTATAAACATTTACAAATAAGAGTTCTATCTCGAAGCACTTCAACACCTGGAACAATAGATAATTATCTGTTAAGATTTAATTCTGATAGTTCATCTGTTTATGCTACACATAGATTAGATGCAAACGGTTCCGTTGCTTATGCCCAAGCGTATGTTCCTGGGTCAGAAATATCAAACTATTTTTCTCCTAACGCAAGCACGGCAGCAAACATTTTTGGAGCAGCAATTTTTGATATTTTAGACTATGCAGACACAAATAAATTTAAAACAGTAAGACAATTAGGTGGAGTAGATTTGAATGGTTCAGGAACAATGGCTTTTGATTCTGGTTTATGGCGTTCTACAACTGCTATCAATTCTGTATCATTTACTTTAGGTTCTGGAAACCACGCTCAATATTCATCATTCGCACTCTACGGGATTAAGTAAAATGCAGACGAAACCTTGGAACTTTAAGCACGACACTTGCACGGTAGAAGATTGTGGCAAGAAGCATATTGCTAAAGGTATGTGTCAAATGCACTACCGTCGCGTTAAGCTGCACGGAAATGCAGAAGCTAATGCAAGAGGGCATAAAGGTATGGCATCAACTTACAAAATGGTAATTAGTCACGGACATCCTAATGCAAATGCTAAGGGTGTTATTTCAGAGCACCGCCTAGTAATGTCAAATCATCTTGGTAGAAAATTACTTACAAATGAAAATGTTCATCACATCAACGGTGATCGCAGAGACAACCGCATTGAGAACCTAGAACTATGGGTAGAAATGCAGCCAAGCGGTCAGAGAGTAGAGGATAAAGTGCAACACGCATTAGAGATACTACGAGCCTACGCTCCTGAACATTTGAAGGAGTCTGAATAATGGCAGCAGGTTCAACCTACACACCAATAGCGACTACTACTCTTGGAAGCAATCAGACAACAATTACTTATTCCAGCATAAGCGCAAGCTATACTGATTTACTTTTAGTTATTGCAGGTAGAGGCACTCGTACAGGAAACACAGTAGATGGAAACATTAAGTTTAATTCTGACTCTGGTTCTAATTACTCGGTAACTTATCTCTATGGAGATGGTTCTAGCGCTTCATCTGCTCGTGCATCTAACCAGACTGCCGGTAACGCAGGGCTTTGGTATCCAGCTGCAAGCACTACAAGCGGGATTTATAGCGCAACTACTTTGCAAATTATGAATTATTCCAATAGCACAACCTATAAAACTTGGCTAACCCGCGACGGAAACCAAAGCAACACCGGCGGGCTTCCAGGTGCTTCTGCTAACCTGTGGCGTAATACTGCTGCAATCAATCGCATTGACCTGAGTCTTGGAGTTGGTGACTGGGCTACTGGCTCTACCTTTACCCTATACGGAATCGCGGCGGCATAACTATGGCAAATACAATGACGTTGATTTCTTCGGTTACAGTAGGATCAGGCGGGGCTTCAACTATTTCTTTTACATCAATTCCTAGCACTTATACAGATTTATGTTTGAAGTTATCTGCACGTGCTACTGGTGGTGGAGATGAAGCGGCAGCTTTAGTAATTCAGTTAAATTCTTCAAATTTAACATCAGGTATTCATTTACAAGATTTTGCTGGAACTGCAACATCAACAACTGGAGTAAATATTGCTTATGCCATACCACAAACTGCTGTAGCTAATTCATTTTCTAATATGGAAATATATTTACCAAATTATACAAGCACAAATACTAAATCTTTAAGTTCTGATCAAGTTCAAGAAAACGATTCTGCTACAATAGTTATGAATTTAAGCGCATTATATCAAACTAGCAGCACAGCAATTAGTACAATTACTTTAAGTCCGAGTACTTCTACTTTTGTTCAATATTCAAATGCTTATTTATACGGAATCAAAAATTCATAATGGCTATATTAAATAAACTACTAGGGAGAAACACAATGACACGTCCAACACGTATTGAGATTGATTGCTCAACTGGCGTTGAAAGCATCATCGAACTTACTGATGCTGAGATTGCACAGATGGAAGTAGACGCTGCAGCAGCGGCAACACGCCAAGCAGAAGAAGCAGCAGCAGCACAGGCAGCAGCAGATGCTAAGGCATCAGCACAAGCAAAGCTGACAGCACTTGGCTTAACAGCAGAAGAGATATCAGCACTTACTAAGTAGCTGATCTTGTACAAGTGCGCCATCGTCTATTGCACTAAATACGCTGTCATCAAGGGAATGTGCCTTGAATGCGATAAGAAATTCCGTAAACAATTTAAGGAGAAGTAATGGCCTACGGCTCAGATATCACGGATCCAATCCCGTACCCATTATCCAACCCTGCAGGGTCACAGTCCTATGCTGGTACCACTGTTGCCTACGATGTAGCATTTGGTGGTTTGCCATTCTTCTTACAGACTAATGACGAGAATAACTATCGCCGCGTTACTGCCCAGTACCGTAAGAACCAAGTGGATATGTCACGTGAACCAGGTGAGCAGACGCTCACTGGTTGGTGGCTACGTTCACAGTCTAGCTTTCACCTTGGACAAGGCATCAAGTTCTTTGAGCCACAACAAGATGAATCGCTACGCTTCCAGTTTACCTACGGCAAGGGCTGTGATGTCTGGACTAAGGGCCAGATAACACTACTCAAAGATGTCAACTCATACTCATCAGTAACCAATGGGCTACAAAGTAACAAGCGCCCATACCAGACTGCTAGATCTATCCGCTATAGCGGTAAGGATGCAGTTCTTGTCTGGGATGGCTACAAGATTGACAAGGTAGAGGCAGATGGAACTGTTGTCTCCTTTGTTAACTACACACCTGGTACTGATTACCCAATTCTATCTGTCTGCGATGACGGAACCTTTGCTTACTGGGTTACTAATAAGGTTGGAACTAACCGACTACAGGTTAACAAGCGCCCGTTAGATTCAAGCGCAGCAGCATCTGAAATGTTTACTAGCGCAACCATCACAGCAACCAACGCTGTTATTGAGTTTACTAAAGAACGTCTAGTAATGGCTGTGAATAACAGCATCTATGAGTTTGCTATCTCAGCAGTAGCGCTACCTACTGCAGTCTATAGCCACCCAAGCGCTGCATTTACCTACACAAGCATCACCTCATCAGGTGCTGCCATCTACCTTGCTGGCTTTAACGGCATCCAGTCAACTATCCAGAAGTTTACGCTGAACACATCTGGCTCTATGCCTACGTTAACCAGTGCTATCACAGCAGCTGAACTGCCAGTAGGTGAGATTGTATTTAAGATTTACTACTACCTTGGCTATATGGCTATCGGTAGCAACCAAGGGTTGCGAGTAGCAGAAGTATCCGTACAAGATGGATCTATTAACTACGGCCCACTTATCTTCCAGTCAGAGCAACCTGTCTATGATGTTGCCGGATACGACAGATACCTATGGTGTACCACTAACGTAGATGGTAACCCTGGTGTTACCCGCGTAGACCTTGGCCAGCAGGTAGCAACAAGACTTGTCTTTGCCTACGCCTGGGACTTGTACGACTCTACTAAGACTGGCTTCTACACAACAGCCTGTGCCTTTGTAGGCAACACAGACCGCCTAGCCTTTGTTACCAGCAACAACGGTACAACTAATGGCAAGGTATACATTGAGTCAGATACAGTTCTAGTACCTAGTGCAACGCTACGCGTTGGTTACATCCGCTATAACACACTTGAGAATAAAATCTTTAAGTTCTTACAACCACGCTTTCAATCAGTTAACGGCGCTTTGGCTATTTACTCGATAGACCAGTACAACAATGAGTCTGCAATCGGTACCTTTGCACAAGGTGCAGACATTACCCAAATTGGTATTCCATACCCTGCAACACCTCAGCAGTATCTAGGTTTTAAGTTTGTAATGGATAGGTCTACAACAGACTCAACCAAGGGTCCACTCTTTACTGGTTACCAGGTGCGTTCACTGCCATCTATCCCACGTCAGCGCCTTATTCAATACCCAGTAGAACTCTACGATCACGAGATGGATAAGTTTAATAACCCATCCGGTTATGAAAACTCTGCCTATAACAGACTGCTTAATATGCAGGAACTTGAGAACCTTGGTGACCTTATCCGTGTGGAGGACTTCCGTACTGGTGAGTCATACCTTGGACTCATTGAAGAGATGGACTTTATTAACAAAACACCTTCCGATAAGCGATACTCCGGCTATGGAGGCTTGCTACTAGTCACAATCAGAACGGCATAATAATGAGTTCAGCATTTATTAATAATGGCAGCTTGCTATTCTCAGGTATCTGGGCACTTTGTGAAACAATAGTTATTTTTACAGCAGCCTATAAGTTCTTTAGCAAGATGAACCGCAGACTAGACCGCATTGAGTATCAGCTCTATGAGAACGGTGGCGGCTCTATGAAAGACCAGATTAACTGCATCAGTGATGACATTATGGAACTTAAGATTAACCAAGCAATTATTAAAACAAAGTTGGAAGCAGAATGAGTCAGCGCAATCAATTCTTAATGACAGCACGTGCTGAGATTGGCACAGTAGAAGGACCAAAGGACAATGAAACAAAGTATGGCGCGTTTACTAAAGCTAATTACTTACCTTGGTGTGGGAGTTTTGTTATGTGGTGTGCTCATCAAGTTGGTCTTAAGATCCCAAATGTCGTAAGCACAGCAGATGGTGCCAGTAAGTTTCAAGGTACCGGTGCTTGGTCTAATGCAGCAACTGCTAAGCCTAAGCCTGGCGACCTAGCCTTCTTTGATTTCCAAGAAGGCGGTACTCCAGAAGACCATATAGGTATCGTCGTTAAAGATAACCTCGATGGCACAGTTACCACTATCGAAGGTAACACATCAGGAGATAAGAAGAAGTCTGCATCAGAGCGCAATGGTGGAGAAGTAGTACAGAAAGTACGCGCATACAGAGCCGATAACAAAAAGAAGTTAAAGGTTTTTATTGTTGGCTTCGGGTCACCGAAGTTCAAAGACTAAGGAGATCCAATGAAATTAAATAACAAAGCACTAGAGATGTGGGCCAAGTGGTTCGTATCTAACGCACTTACTGCCGTAGTAATCATCGGCAAGTCACCACTAGATTTCTCAGCAGGAGACTGGAAGCACGCAGCTAACGCTCTATGGTTAGCAATCGTGCCAGTAGTTATTGCTTGGGCTAACCCTAAGCACGAATTGACAATGACTACCAAAAAGTAAAGTTTGACTGCGAGGCCCAAGGCCCTCGTCCCTTAATTGGGGCGGGGGCTTATTTTTTATGCCTAAAATATCCCAGAGTTAGAGTCGTCGTTCAGGTGAGTCTTGAGGCGGTGACAGTTTGCACAGAGCGTTTGTAAGTTAGACGGGTCATTGTCCCATCTATCGCCGTTGATGTGGTCAACGTCGAGCTGACTGATGTGAACTGGCTTGAAGTTGCAGTGCTCACAGTAATCTTTCTTGTGGATTGCATAGGGATAGATAAGTTTATTGTAGGCTTTGATGTAGACAGCCTTGCACTTGTATCGTCCAGCAAGTTTGGCCCGTTTGGAATCTCTAAGTTTGATTTTAGTAGGACCACAGACTGAGCATATACCAGTCCTGGATTCCTCGTTAATCTCCGAAAGCTTGTGCTTCATCACGATCCGGTGGGCAAGGAACCACTACTAGATTTCCGCAAGAGTAGCATTCAGCATCTAGTGCATACCAAACTAGCTCATAATCTTCAAAGGACGCTGCGACGTTAAATACCATTGACCCACACGGACACACGTGGATGGGTCCTAACTGTCTTAAATCGGCTCCAAAAGGTTTAGGAAGGCCATTGTATGGGTCACGCAGTGACCTAAATTTTCGCAGGGTTGGTAGACGGAGCCGCATACTTCGGGCCTCCTACTTCTCGGCCCTCTAAGGGCCGCTACTGTAATTCGCCTACGGCTCATAGTATAATCAGACACTGCCTAGTATGTGTCTTACGACACGCAGGTGACTGGTAGGATGTGCCTATGACAACACTCGTAGGAATCCAAGGAAGTGATTTCCTAGTAATGGCAGCTGACTCGCAGATTACTGACGGCGATCAACGTATCATCTCAATCGAAACACCTAAGATAGTCAGCACTGGTAAGTATCTCATCGGTCTAACTGGTGACTCACGTCCAGGTGACATCCTTGCCTACTCGTGGAAGCCACCGCTATATCGCGGTGAGGACCCTGTGAAGTTTATGGGTGGCAAAGTGCTGCCTAGTATTTCACTTGCGTTCAAAGAAGGTAACTACGAGATAGACAACAAGGAGATGAACTTCAGTTTCCTTATCGGCTTCAACGGCAATATGTTTTCTATTGGCGGCGACCTATCGTTTAACACATCTGAGCGTGGACTCTTTGCTGCAGGTTCCGGTGGAAATTATGCCCTTGGGTACTTGTATTCTTTGCCAGCTAAGAATTACAATAAGGTCGTAACGGCAAGTGTGGTAGCGCAAGAGGCAGTCAGGATTGCATCCTTACTAGATATCAATACGCATCCACCAATTCAAGTGATATCACAGATAAGGAATGAGAAATGAAAGAGTTGATTTTAATAGCAGCATTTAGTTTTCTAATGGGATTCGTTGGAGCATATGGCTTTGACACCTGGTTGCAGTGGAGGGATGACCGCAAGTGGCGATAGAAGATCCGAAGGAACTACTGCTGCACGTACTGCACGCTAAGGATGCCAGTCGTGATAGAAGTATGCAGACAGAGGTGGGTCCATCTGAGATAGGTGGATGTCGTCGTAAGGTTTGGTACCGGTTGAATGCTCAACCACATACGAACGAGAACCAATCTAAGTTAGCAGCCATTATGGGTACTGCTATCCACGCTGCTATCGAAGAGGCTATCGGTGCACTAGACCCTGATGCTAAAGAATACTTAGTGGAAACTGAAGTTGCCTTTGGTGATATGAAAGCACACGTAGATTTATTTGTACCTAGTACTGGTGCGGTCATTGACTGGAAGACTTCTAAGATTAAGAACCTTGGCTACTTTCCGTCAACGCAACAGAGGTGGCAGGTACAGCTTTACGGGTATCTACTATCTAAGAATGGCTATGAAGTTAAGACAGTTAACCTTGTAGCAATAGCACGTGATGGCTCTGAGAAGGACATCAAGGTGCATACAGAACCTTACGATGAAGTGATGGCGTTGACTGCGCTTAACTGGTTGGCTAGTGTTAAAGCCAGCACAGTGCTACCAGAGCCTGAGAAGGATCAGTCATTCTGCAAGGACTACTGCCAGTACTACGACGTGACCGAAGAGATGGGTTGCGGTGGTCTAAAGAAAGAACGTATCGTCCTTAGTGAAGTCGTGATTGAGGACGCAGAAGTTGACAAGCACGCGCTGCACTACCTACAGTTGGATAGCAAGATAAAAGAGCTGGAGAAAGAGAAAGATTCTTTGAAGGCTTCCCTCGAAGGCAGTACTGGTACTACCAAAAGTGGTATCGAAATAAGCTGGACAACAGTCAAAGGTCGTGAGACAGTTGATGCAAAGGAAGTTGAGAAACTTCTAGGTTTTGTACCAAAGATTATCGGTACTGAATCTACAAGACTAAACATTAAATCAATCGGAGGAAAGTAAATGGCTGCAAACGAAAACACAAAGTTCCAGATTAACTACAAGTTATCTGATGGAACTCTTATCAATCTTTATGCAACAGATGTCAAGGATCTTGAGACAGGTCTTAACGACCTTGGTATGGTGGCATCACTTATCAAGGCAACAGGTGCTGACCTTGGTGGTGGCAACGCTACTGCTGCTGCAGTATCAAACATTCAAGCGCAGTTCGCTGCAACACCAGTTGCTGCTCCAGTAGAAGCACCTGGCACAAAGTCTTGTCGTCACGGAGTGATGGCATTTAAGACAGGAACATCGGCTCGTGGTCCTTGGCAGGGCTATATGTGTGCAGCACCTAAGGGTGCAGCGGATAAATGCGAGACTATCTGGGTCCGTTAACAGATGCGTGGTCCTTGGAATTTTGAGGAGCCACGTTGTAAAGGTGTAGACACAGAGATGTACTACCCAGTAGAGGCAAGCACTCACTTCCCTGAAAAGAAATTGATTGTTTCTATTTGTGGAAGCTGTGTTCATCAAGCAGAGTGCGCTGACTGGGGTATCCGACACGAACGCTTTGGCATTTGGGGCGGTCTTAATGAAACCCAAAGAAAAGAAATTCGTAAACAAAGAAACATTGTCCTTCCGTTTGGAGAGTTCTGTGCTTGATCTACAGCGTGCGTGGTCAGCAGTGCTTACTAAAGCAACACCTCTTCCTGATGTGTGGACCGCGCTATCTGCCAAGCAGATTAAGTTCCGTAGGGGACAAGTCTGTATGGTAGCTGCAGCACCGAACGCTGGTAAGTCTATGTTTGCACTTATCTATGCAGTCAAGGCCAAGGTACCAACGCTGTTCTTCTCAGCAGATACAGATACAACAACTGTAATGCTGAGAGCAGCAGCGCACGTATCAGGTCATAATCAAGTAAACGTGGAGCAGCATTTATCTACTGATTCACACTACTACGACACACACTTTGATAGATTAAAACATATTAAGTGGGTCTTTGACTCCAGTCCGTCACTCGATGATATCGAGTTGGAGATTAAGGCTTATGTCGAGTTGTACGGCCAAGCCCCTGAGTTGATCATCATAGATAACCTTATGAATGTAGCTGCAGAGACAGACAACGAATGGGCTGGGCTTCGTGCAATTATGATGGAGCTTCACGATATGGCACGTAAGACTGAGGCTTGTGTACTAGTACTGCACCACGTCTCTGAGCAGTCAGAGTATGGGTCACCTACTGAACCACCAGCACGACGTGCTATTCACGGCAAGGTCAGTCAGTTACCTGCACTGATACTTACGCTGGGCTACAACCCTGAGTACAATGAACTTAAGATTGCTGCAGTTAAGAACCGCTTTGGTCCACACGCTGCAGATGGAAAGGATTATGCGATGCTCAGTGTGAGTTATGGCAACTGCCAGATATCAGATAAGAATGCCTATGGTGCTATGTTCACACGTGATGCACGTGCTGGATACACTGGTGATATTATTCCAGAAGATGAATACGGACACGAGGTGGCAGTGTAATGGCAAGCAGAGAATACCAACATATGCAGAACGAGATTAAGCAACTCAAGGCTGATATGGCTAACCTTGTAATGGCTTTGATTGAGCTGAAAGTATTTAAGATTAAGATTGATAACGATGGCAATGCCATCTATGACACAGGTAAAGATGAGCAGTCCGAAGTACAATAAGGCTAAGGGCGCTGCCTTTGAGATTGATGTAATGAAATGGCTACGATCTATGGGTCAAATAGCAGACCGCTTACGTCTAGCGGGTAAAGATGACGAAGGTGATTTAGTTGTAGTGATCTCGGGACAGACCTACATACTAGAACTCAAGAACACCGCAAGGTTAAACCTACCGGAGTTCTGGAGGCAGGCAGAAGTTGAGGCGCTTAACTACGCTAAGGCTCGTGGTGTTGGGGAAGTGCCACTGCATTATGTTGTAGTTAAGCGTCGCAACTCTGGTATAGAAAAGGCTTGGGTGGTCCAAGACTTAACACAATGGTTGAAAGAGAAGTCATAATGGCTGTTGCCAATAGACCTCTTAAGCGTAGACGACGTACCGCACAGCGTGGTAAGCCGATGACACAATCCCAGAGATGGGGAAAGGTAGTAACAATAATGACACCAACACCTGAAGGTCAAATCACAAGCACAGAGACTTGGGTTCCAGCACCAGAAGAAACAATAGAAGAAGCAGTAGAAGAAGTATCATCCGAAGAGGAACTTGACCAAGCGTGATATGTACAAACTGTAGTAAAGCTGGAGAGGAGAACTCTCTAGGTCATCTCAAACGTGCTGCACACTGGCACGACAAGTGCGACGTTAAGGGGTGTGTATGCCAGCACAGGACTGGTCCAGGGTTCGTAAGGTCAAAGGTTTCAAAGGAGACATTAACGCCAACGACATCCCAATAGATGTCATCGTTAGATTCTTTGGCGGTGAAGTAAGGGAAGGTAAGTCAGCTAGTGTCCGGTGCTGCTTACATAGTGACAGTAGACGATCTGCTGTCATTAACACGTACGATAACTTGTACTACTGCCATACCTGCGGCAAGGGTGGTAATGCAGCTAACCTAGTGTGCATACTAGAGAACTTGGAGTTCAATGATGGCCTCAAACGCGCAGTCGAAATTGCTGCTGGAAGCGGCGCAGCGATACGCACAGCAAATAAGTCCAGAGGCAATCGTCGCGCTAACAGAACGTGGGATATCTGAAGAGATAGCTGCGCTCTATATGTTAGGCAGCGTCTATGAACCTGCCAATGGTCACGAGATGCACGATGGTTGGATATCTATTCCATACATAACTGCTATGGGTAGTTGCGTAGGCTTTAAGTTTCGCAGGTTAGATGATGGTAAGCCTAAGTATGGATCACCTACTGGGCAGAAGGCACACCTCTATAACGTAGTTGATACCACTATCTTGAGTAAGCACATCATTGTATGTGAAGGTGAACTTGATACAGTCATAGTCTCAGGTGTGCTTGGTATACCAGCAGTGGGTGTACCTGGAGTGCAGGCTTGGAAGCCACACTTTGCTAAGTTACTCAATGGTTATGACACTGTATATGTTGTTGGAGATAACGACGTAAAAGAAGATGGCTCTAACCCTGGTGCTGAGTTCGCTAAGCGTGTTGCGAGTGAGGTACTTAACAGTACAATAGTAACCTTACCACCCAATATGGACATTAACGACTACTACTTAGCCTATGGTGCAGATGCTACCAAGACTTTGTTAGTCGGTGAAGAGAATGGATAAGACCGAATGGCAACAGATGATACAGACTTTGGTTACTATGGGCTTTCAGATCCTCGAAGTGGATTTGGAAACAGAGACCTTACTAGTGCGGCCTATACCGACAAGGTAGATGATGCTTTTGTAGACGAAGTCTGGCGCATTATGGACCAAGCTGGCAACTTACTTATCCGTAAGCATCACGACTACGGCCCAAAGAATATAGCGCACTCACCTGGTGGACCACTGAACGGCTTGCGTGTACGTATGTGGGACAAGATTGCACGCATCAATAACCTATTAGATTCTAACGTGCATCCGAGCAACGAGTCGTTGCGTGATTCATACCTAGACTTACTGAACTACTCTGCTATTGCAATGATGGTACTTGATGGCGTATGGCC
>Ga0209084_1002583_pt1 | contig 13949 bp, 11 predicted proteins | sample C_130820_MF_Meta_FD_187309 | JGI IMG/M metagenome (GOLD analysis project Ga0209084, IMG submission 187309) | Freshwater microbial communities from Lake Croche, Canada to study carbon cycling - C_130820_MF_MetaG (SPAdes) (version 2) | ecosystem: Environmental > Aquatic > Freshwater > Lake... | reverse complement strand
TGAAAAAGAAATAAGCCATACGCCAAGCGGAACAAGATTCTTAAATTCCCCCTTCGACCATTTTGCGAATACAAAGTACACGAAAATAGCTTTTCAGTTGAGCTTTTATAGCTATTTATTTGAAAGCCTAACGGGAAGAAAATGTATTCGCCAATTCATCCATTGGATTGACCCAAGGACGGTTAAGGAGGGGAATGGTCCGGTGAATCATAAATTAATCGCCGTGCCGTACCTGAAAAATGACGTTATCATTTTTTTAGAAACATACAAAGAAAAAATATTAACTTTAACAAATACGTCAGAACTATCGGCGTGGTAAAATACTAACAATCAATGAGTTATCTTTTTTTTATAGATGAAAAACAAAATCTCCTTTTGAGGCCCGAGTGTTACAAGTTATGCCCCGAGTTATCAGCATTGGACGAAAAAGACGTGTTATTTATTTCATTGGCATACGATTATCATTCCGTATATCGCCAATTCCCTGAGCACGAGAGAGTTCGTAAAGCAATGTTTCACGCTTACGATAAATATGATACGGAGTTCTTAAACAAGACAAGCATCAAGCTTGGCATCGAGGCGTACAAATCTTTGCAATACGACCGAAAGATTGAGTTTGCGGATCGGTTACAAAAGAAGATTGATTCCTTGCTTGATTTGATTGAATACGAGGAAAACGCTAAATCCATCGCCGACAAACTTAAAACAATCGAGGACTTGCGCCGGACAATTAAAGGCTTGGAAAACGAAATTACTGAGTCCATGATTAACAAAGGACAAGTTAAAGGTGACCAAGATTTAAGCTGGCTTGAAGAATTACAATCAAACCGAAAATATTATTTATCTCTAAAGAAAGAAAATGTTTGATTCCTTCATAGAAAAACCACCATACATAAAGTCAAAAGGCTTTATGAACAAGCTTGCTAAGGTTGCCATCCAAGGCATCCCAAAAGAAGCGGATAGCCGATTGAGTAAAAAAGTATTGGGCACACACGCGCATGAGCAGTTTTGGTTGGAGGAGATGGATAAAATTCTTAACGGCTTAACTATTGATGGAAGGTATATTCCGGGCAGATTTTACTACTACATGAATTACAAATACATGTCCACTATTCGAGGGGTAATTACTCCCGACATGGTGGATTTACACTTTGAGTTAGCCTTGCATATTGAGCATTGTAAGAAAAACGGAGTAAATTTTTTAGGACCAAAAGCAAGACGCAAAGGCGTTTCTGAGGCGTTTCACACAATGGTAATTGATTATGGATGGAGATTTTCTGATGCTTATAAAGGAGGCGTAGCCGCAGGGAAACAAGTGTATGTAGATGATTTTTTAGCTAAATGGAGATTTGCCGACGCTTCTTTGCCCCCTGAATTAAGTATTAAAAAGCTTACCGATAACGACAAAGAAATTATTGCTGGGTTTTCAATTAAAAACGAATACGGTGCCTTTGTAGATAAAGGCTCATTAAATACTATTTATGCCCGCACCATGCACACAAACCCAAATATGTTTAAAGGGCTTTATTTAATGGACATTGTATCTGAAGAGATAGGTGAGCATGAGAAATGGTTTGAGTTCTTTTCGGCATCAAAAGATTGTTTAATGAGTGGTAATAAGCAGGTTGGTTGTTTTTTTGGTTTTGGAACTGCCGGTAATGTTAACAAAGGAAGCAAGGATTTTAAGCGTATTTCAGAGGAAGCGGCCGCCCACAATTTCATCGAGTTCATGATTACCGCTAAAAGATTTTACTATTACGGAGGGGCTACCGAAAAGAACAGGCAGTTGCCATTGGAATCCGAATTATACAAAGACTACAAGGCTTATCAATTAATCGGCGTTGAAGATAGCGCTTTAGCTGAAAAAGACATTCTTGTCCGCCGAGAAAAATTACTTCGTGAAGGAAACATCAAAGAATACAACGAGGACTTACAGAACAATCCCTTGGATAAAAAGGACATGTTCCGCAAGACAATCACCAACAATTTTAACATTGACAAATTAAATGCCCAGCAACACGCCATTGATTCCCTTACCCACAAGAAATACTCAAGGTATATTTTAGAATGGGAAAGAACAGAGGAAGGCATGATTAAATTGCCATGGAAGGTAAAAGCCCGACCTGCCACACCGACGGAATCAAATGATTTTGTAGTTTACATTTTGGACAGCGAACACCCAAGAAAGAAGTTCAAGAACTTATATATAGCTGGCATTGATAGTTACAACATTGACACCTCTCGTACATCTAAATCATTAGGGGCTATGTGTGTAATGATTCGCCAAAACACCATGGCTGATGCGCTCAAAAAGGCACCCGTAGCAGTAATTAGAACCCGCCCACCAAGAAAGGAACAGTATTATGAAATGTGCTTGAAATTAGCTGTTTATTATGACTTGATTGGTAATGTATTGGGAGATATACGAAGTGATGGTATTTTGGAGTTCTTTATGACGTGGGGCGCTGAGAAATATTTGGCATTAAGACCCATTTCTTTAGAGTCAGCCGACGCACAGCAATCATCAAAATATTGGTTTTCTATTAATAAGCACAGTAAGCCATTAATGGTTGGCGTAATGCAAGCCCATATCGAGGACTACTCAAAAGACATTTGGTTTAATAGCTCGGTTTCCGATGGTCCGAATTTAATTGATGAATTGCAGAATTACGATGAGGTGGAGATTGGGTCCGATAATGACCTCGCCGACGCTTATGGTATTGCTTTAATTCAAGACATTAGCTGCGACCAAAAGCCAAAAGATACATCTAAGGTTGACGAGGACGACACATTTGATTTACCCGAATATTACCAAGCCCAAGATGGGGAAATCCACATCAAGGACAAGGGTGCCGAAGAAGATTTTGGTCAGCACATGGAGGGTAGTTTTAAATTTTAAAACAACTCGTTAATAATTTTGCATTTTCTTGTTAAAAAATTAAGTTATATTTACGCAACTTAATTACCATAAAATGCTTTCAACCATTCCACAACAAAATTCAAATTTTGGCTTGTTTAGGGCGGGAGTTATCTATGTTTTAAAATGCCCCGATACAGGGTTGGTTAGATATGTCGGAAAAACATTTGATATAAAAAGTAGATTAAAAGAGCATTTCAACCCATCTTTAAAAGAAAGAAGCAGAAGGTCGTCATGGTTAAAAAGCGTTTTGTATAGCGGTAAAAAACCTATATTTGAAATTATTGACGACTGTGATGAGTTTAATTGGAGCGAAAAAGAAAGGGCTTACATAAAACTTTATAAATCTTTTGGCGCAAACCTAACAAATACAACTGCCGGTGGAGAACAAGGGTCCCTTAATTACAACCACGAAGAATCCACGCGAAAAAGAATTAGTGATAAAATGAAGGTTTATAAAAAGACCGAAGAGCATAATAAAAATGTTTCTAATTCACTAAAAGATAAATGGAGAAACGATGCAAATTATATTGAAAAATCAAAAAAAAATTGTATTGATAAATTATCAAAAATAACAAAAGAACAAAGGTTATTAAGTGACGGACGCAGGTCAATAACGATTAATCGAAGCAAAGAAGACAGCGTTGCGTTAGCTAAAAAAATTAAGGCGGAAATTGACAAAAAAGAAAGAAATAGAACAGAGATAGCAAAAGATTTTGATATGAGTTACGGAATGTTAAAAGATTTATTAAGAAAACACCTATAATATGCCTTCAGTTACATGGCCCAGAAACGATATTCCATTGTCCGAGAAAACTCCGGCCTGGATGGCGAAACATTTGGATTACGCCGAGCAATTAGTAAGATACTACAACAACTCTCGCCTTAGAATGACAAGGCTTTATCAATCTTACAATGGTGTAAAAACACCCGGAAGTTTAGTTTGGATTGAGCGCCGATATGGAAAACAAAATGCTGCAAAATACATTGCCTACCGCGTAGGTAGAACAAAAATAAATTTATTACAAGGTGAGTTTTTAAAACGCCCCCTCTCAGCAACAGTAGAAACAATTAATTCAGAAGCCATTTCTTCAAAGATGGAGCAGATGGACACAATGATTGGTGCTATGCTTGCAAAAAAAGAATTAACCGATTTAAAAGAAAAAGCAGGCGTTGATGTGATGGAGGGTGCGGATATTCCCGATAGCGAGGACGATCCGCGTTGGAAGAAAATGAATCCAAAAGACAAGGAAGAGGACATCATGCAAATTATCTTGGACAATCAATTGATTGAACTTGATTTAAAAAAGAAACTATCGGACTGCTTTTTGGATTTATTAATAACAAGCATGTGTTATTGCAAGATTGAAATGGACCAAGACGGCAACTTGCAGTTTTATCGTATTGACCCCCGCGATGCAATTTATGAAGAAATACAGGGCGATGATTATTTGGAGAAAAGCCCAATAAGAGGTTGCCGACAAACATTATCTGTTCAAGAAATATTAACCCGTTATTCGCTTACTAAAACTCAGCGAGATTTATTGGATAACGCTCGGATGAATCCATCTTCTTATTTGGGAGTAAACGGAATTAGCCGTGGGTATATGCGTGAGATGAATGGCCAAATGGTTTGTGATGTTGTTCACATTGAATGGGATTCAGTCTCGCCGTTGTATTACAAGATTGTAAAAAAGACACCCTCTCAATATCAAATGGACCCAACCACCGATACATTAACATTAGAGATGGATGCCACTTATTACGAGAAGAATATCGAGATGCACAATAAGAATGTGGAAAAAGGCGAGTATCAAATCGAAACACGTTACAAAATTACCAAGTACGAGGCAACGCGAATCGGTGGCGTAATTGATATTAACATGAGAGAGAAGCCTTATCAAATTCACTCGATGGACCGCCCCTCAAATGTACTTAATTCAACCTACCATGGATTTATCTGCGGAACAGTTGACGGGGCAAGAATTTCTATTCAGCAAATGATAGAGAACTTTGATAACATGTACGACATTAACATGTATCAAATCAATAAGGATTTAGCAAGAGCGAAGGGCAAGGCTTTGTTTTATGATTTAGCAGGGTTGCCCGAAGGCAAAAAAATGAAGGACGTTATGTATAACGTATTAAATGACGGTATTGTTCCTTTCAACTCAGCCGCCGCCGGTAATTTCTCGGGAAGAAACCTAGACTTAACTAATGCAATTAAAGAAATTGATTTAGGATTAAGCGCTTCTTTGGAATACTCACTTACACTACAACAAAACATTCTTAATCAGCTAAACCAAATTACCGGTATTAACGAAAACCGCGAAGGACAAATTGCAGCATCTTCGACGGCGACAAACGCAAACTCAGCAATAAGCGCCTCAAGAACAATCACCGAACCAATCTTTAACGGCATGGACGGATTTGTAAAGAGAGTATTAATGAGTGTTGTTAATTTATCCGCTATCTCATGGGCTTTTGTAAAAATCGACAAGGGAGAGCAAATACTTGGCACCGAAAGATTCAAATACTTACAAGCCACAAGAGAACTTGGATTTAAAGATTACGGCGTACACATCGAAGATGGCGGCAGATACATGGACCTTAGAAGAGACATGAAAGAATTAATGCAACTATCGCTTAACACCAAAGAATTACGTCCTATGGATGCGGCTAAAGTATTGCAAAGCGAAACGACAGCACAAATGATTGCCGCTTTGGAAACATCATGGGAACAATTGCAGATTGCCGCACAGAAATCGGATCAAGCGAACAATCAAGTTAAACAGCAAATTGCCGCCGCTCAAATGCAACAACAAATTAATTTAGCTAATGCAGATAGGGAGGACCGTCAAGAAGCGGCAATAAACGAAATCAATGTAGGTGCCGATGCTCAGATTAGAATTAACAATAATAAAATGCAAGGAAAAATGTTTGAGAACCAACAAAAAACAGAAAGTGAAATTTTCACTAAGGGATAAATGTTAATATTTCAAATTTGCAGTTTTATTAAAAACAATTATATTTACACAAACTAAAATTTATTAACATGGCTGAGATAGCATCATCGCGAGAGGCGATAGAAACAAATTGGGATGCCGTTACTAACGCATTTGAAGGGAAACCGTTGGCTCAGGAAGCCGCTCCCGCCCAAACAGAACCAAAAGCAGAAGCTAAACCCGTAGAGGAAGCCCCCGCCGATATAAAAATCGAAGAGGAAGCACCTAAAGTGGAAGAAAAACCAAAAGAAGAAGAAAAACAGGCAGCGGAAACCGAAAAACCTACAATTGAATTTTCGGTTGATGATATTGAAGGAGTTGAAAAAGAAGCCCCCGAAGGAAGTTGGCTTGCTGTTGCAAAAGAAGTTGGCATTAAAATTGAAAACGACTCTTTTGAGGATTTTCAAAAAGCTTTAATTGAGCCTTATGTAAAGCAACTCGAGGAAACTAAAACAATGACGGTAGAAAGTTTATTTACAGGCTTAAAGCCAGAAACGGTTGCTGCCTTTAAATTAATGGAGATGGGTGTTTCACAAGAACAATTATTCGAGCCAACTAAGCAAATTGACAATTACTTAGCTATGGACGAAGCAACCCTTGTCCGCGCCGACAAAGAAGTAGCAGGATGGAAGCCTGAAATGATTGATGCCGAGTTAGAATTATTAACTAGCAAAAATCTTTTAGGACACGAAGCCGAAAAAATACGCATGGCTTTAAACGCTAACAGAGAAGCAATTTTACAAGAAAGACAATCACATATCGAGCAATACGAATCGAAAAAAGAGCAAGCTATTTTAGCTCAAAAGGAAGAGGCAAAAGTACATTTTAAAAAGGCGATGGACACGGTTTCATCGTTTATGGACGTGCCTGTTCCTGCCGAAGTAAAAGAAGCGGTTACGCGTAAATTCAATAGTGGAGTTTACGACGACATTTTAGCCACGCCCGAGAGTAAAGCGGAGTATATTCTGTACAAAGAGTTAGGTCAGAAAATCGCCAAAACCTTAAAAAGCACGGCTTTTGCACAAGGCAAGGAAACGATACGGAAAAACCTCTTAGCAGTACCCCCTGCATCAAACAACAATGCAGGACAAGCACAAGTCACTAACCAAGACACACAAGACCCGTGGGCAGCTATTGATAAAATGGCACAAGCTTTGGGTCATTAAAAAGTAAAGAATAAGCATAAAGTGGGGATTTAATTTATTAATCTCAAAAACAAAAAAACTTTATGGCAACAACATCACATCCGGGTCGTATTACGATAAATACCGGTACTTTTAGTGAGGACACCTGCGTAGCAGAATTTGACCTTATTAAGAATCAAGCAAAAAAACCGGCGATCCGTCAAATGATGGAATACGCTAACCGTCGTTCATTAACCACCCTTTTGGTTTCAGGCGTTGTAACTCCTTACGGCATCAACAACACTGAAAAAACCAAATTAGGCGAGGTTACAGCGAAAGGCAAATCAATCGGTAACAACGGGTATCAATTCCCCGTAATGGGCCGTATTGAAAAAGCATCAGTTATTTTAAATCAAGTTGGTTCAACTGCCGCCGATGGTCGTTTTACTTTATTGATGAAAGACCGTCATTTATATGATGGCATGAACGTTAAATTCAACAGCGGCTTCGTTGCTCGCGTTGAAGGTAACCCAGTAGGTTCTCCTGCCGCAGGTTACTTAGTAAACTTTTGGCCTCCAAGTGGTGACACTTTCGTTTATTCAACCGTAGTTGGTGGACAAGCGGGAACCAAAACATGTTTCGGTATGTACACTTCATACAGCGAAAACTCTAAGAAAGGTGATAGCCGTTCTAAATTTGCTGATATGTTTATCAACCACACCACCATTCAACGTAAAACTTGTTCTATTACCGGCACTGCCGCATCACAAGTATTGTGGTACACATTCACCGATAACGAAGGTGGACAATCAAAAGGTTGGATGTATCAAGAATTAGCCCAAGGCCAAGCTACCTTCTTAATGGAAGATGAGCGTCAAAAATGGTTTGGTGTTTCCGATATGAAGAACTCAGACGGAAGCTTGAAAAACTCAGCCCCTATTGACCCAACTACAGGTTACCCTATCACACAAGGTGACGGTGTTGAAGAACAATTATCAGGCGGTAACGTTATGTCAGGTAGCGGTACTAATGGTGAGTGGACTTACGCCGACTTAACCGAAATCATGAAACAACTTGAGAAGAAATCTGATAAAATCAGCGGTCTTACTTGGGTATTGATTACTGGAACTGATGGTTTTGCAAACTTCCAAATTCAATGTAAAGAATTGGGTGTTCAAACTAACATCACTTTCATGAATCAAGTTGAAAAAGATGGTCGTCCGGGTGGCCCTTTGGTAGATGTTGGTTACAACTTCGTATCATTCAACGTAAACGGTAACCAAATGATTTGTGTTAAGCATCCATTGTTTGACGACGAATTGTTGTTTACTCAACGCGGTAACGATGGCAACATCTTACAAAGCTCAACAGCCTACATTTTAAATTTAGGTCAAGGCGAAAACAAAAACATGGAGATTCTTTACAAAGCAGCTAACGGTATCAGCCGTCAAAACGTAACCGCTAAATTAAACGGTTTAACCGGCGACACCGAGATGAGCGTTTCTGAAGAAGATTCAATGAAATACGCTATGTTAAAAGAAGACTTACTCGTAATCTACAACACTCAAGAGTGTGGTATTTTAAGAAAAGACTTCTAAGAAACCAAAATAATACCCCCGCCGAAACACGACGGGGGTTTTTTAACCAAATAAAACCATAACAAAATGGATTTTTTCACATCAAGCGCATTAGGCGCCAACGAGGGAGTCGTTGAAGGTGAGGACTATGTTATCCTTACAGACAAAAATGGCACACAAACAAGAGTGCTTAATTTAAAAAACCCAAAGAATTGTCGCCGATCAGGGATAATTGAATTGGAACCCGTAAAACGCAGCAGTAGGCATGAAAACTATTTAAGCTTTACTCGCATTTACGACAAAGAAAACAACATCGTGATTGGGATTCCAAATGGAATTGACCCCAAGACAGGTGAGTTAAGGTTTAAACGAATTATACTTCGTGAAGACGAGATTTTTGATTTAAGCAATGAGCAACAAGCCCTAGTTTGGGCAGTAGTCAGCCGACATAGAGAGGTTGATGTAGATGGCTCTAAAACACGAATGGGAATGAAGCCCCGTTACAAAGTTTACGACAAGGAGAAAGAAGCTGAAGAATATTTAGCAGTAAGAAACATTAAGAGAAAAGCTGAAGCAATTGCCGAGGGACTTTCAGGACAAGCCTTAGTTGATTTTGCAGCAAACATTGGACTTCCTTCAAACACCATGTCAGCAACACAATGTGCTATGCAAGTAATTCAATACGCTGAAAAGCAGCCAAAGAAATTCATGGATGCATGGGAAAACCCTACTCGCCACGAATTAACTGTTTTAAAGAAGGGATTAACTTATGGCATCTTGACTCAAAATCCTTTACAAGGTATTTGCTACAACGCACTTCCTTTGGGAACAACCGAACAACAAGCCGTTCAATATTTGAAAAACAATTTGGGTACTTGTAATGTGATTGAGCAATTAATCGCAACGAGAGAAACGCCTAAAGTGGGTGTGATTAAATCACCGGTAGTTGAAATTAAGGATGAAAAGGACGCCGAAATCGCAAGAATGAAAGCCGAATTGGAATTTGAAAGAAAGCGAAACGCTGATTTAGCAAAAACTAAAATGGATGAATTAGTGAATGAAACCACCAAAAATATCATTGCCGCCGACGCAGAATGGAAAGCATTAGTTCAAGAGGCTAAGGACCTCGGAATTAAAGCGCCGCACTTGATTAAGAATAAGGAGACACTCCGAAAGAAAATTGAGGAAGCCACGATGCTTAAAAATAACTAAAAATAAAGGAGGTTAATAGCCTCCTTTTTTGTTTATAAAATATTATCTTTATACAAAACTTTTTTTAATGAACGCAGTACAAATGATGAATCGTATAGACTACTATAACGATTTCACAAGAAGCGCAAGGTATTCTTACGCACAATACGGAGAAGCCGTTAATGGCGTTATCCTTACTTATATCGACGAGCAATTAGGCTTTGGAGTGGGCGATGGAAAAAACTCATTCGAGTATGTTCAAAAAATTAGAGACCGATTATATACATTAATTAAAGATACCACGCCGACAATAACAAATGGCGCAACAATAGTTGGAAGATACGGAACATTCATCCCTAGCCACGTTGTTTACCCGGGTGATTATCAAAACTTCGTTGCTTTATATGTAACCATCGACGGTTACACATCCTACGTTAGACCTACCGATTACGGAAGAATTGGACCGTTATTGGATAATTCATTTATGAAGCCCACAAATAAAAAAGTTTATTACATTGAAGATGCTTCAGGAATAACACTTTATAGAGGTGTAGGCGGCACATTTTCTACAGTTAATTTTACTTATTTAAAAGCACCGGCAGTATTTTCATTAGGCAGCGAAAACGATTGGATTACAGCGGGCGGAGCAATTACATCAGGACTAACATACATCGCCGTCGATGATAGCGTACAAGACGGAAACATTTATTTATCAGGAACAGAGTTTGTTGCGTCTGCGCCGACGGCACTCACAAGCGGAAAAGTAATCCTTGCAAGCAATACCACCCCGTGCGATTTACCCGAGCAAACACACGATACAATTTGTAAAATGATTAGCTCTTTGATGCTAGGCGTTACATCTAATTTTAATGGCTCTCAATTTGTTGAAAAAGAGGTTAGTAAAAATAACTAACGCCTTTTAAATTTTAAGTATATTTACGCAAACAAAATCTAGTTTATACGGTAGTTCGTTTAAAAGGTTGCGTTATAATTAAAAACAAAAAACAAAATGAAACCAATTCAGAAATCAGTTGTGCTCAAGACGTCAGCAGCGACCGACGTGCTCAACAGTGGCGGAGTAATTTCTGTCACAGGTTTGATTCCGGTTCCTAAAAAGAACTTAATCTCAATCAAACAAATTAAGTACAAAGCAGAGGTGGACCAAGTGTACACCGTGGGTAACTCAAGTTACACCCCAACAGCAAGTACTAAATACACCGTAGAGGTGTACGATCCAAACCGCGTAGTGGCAGGTTTTTCAGAGAGTTCAAAACTTTACTCTTATGTAACGCCTCCAAACATCACAACCCTTGGTGCTACCGCAGCGTTGCAACGTGAAGCAATCCACGCGCAATTAGTGTCTAAAATTAACTTGCAAACAGCGGTTAATCACGCTACAGCAGTTTCTTTAGGTAGCGGTACCGGATTTACTGTCACTGATAGCGGTCCTTACTACCCTGTAAGAAGTCAAACCATGACTAACATTTTAGGCGCAAACTTAGTTGATACTTGTACTAATCCCGATGGTACAGGTTTTGTTTCAGGTGACTTAACCTTAACAACTACCGCAGTAGCTTCATTCGGTGTAGGTTCAATTTTAGCTACCGCTCAAACTTTGACCGACAAAATGTTTGGTAACTTAATTTCAGGTGAAATCGAGTGGAATCCTCAAACTACAGGTGGTTTACCTGCGGTGAGTGGTCAAAACTACGATGGATTTGAAATTGTTTCTTTAAGCAAACAAGACACCCCTACAATTACTGGTCACTACACATACATTGATTCAACCCAACTTGTTTATGTAGATAACGGTACAGGTAATTCAACTACAAACTTAACAGGCTTTATCGCCTTTGAAAGAGCAATTTTGCGTAATTTATTTGAATTATACAAAGATGATCCTTCAACAATCTACGATTTCTTTGATGCTGGTTTGATTGCTTCGGCAACTTATCCAACTACCGGTGTTGCCGTAACTACAACCGACAACGTTGTAATGGCAACAACAGGCTCACAAGGCTTCGAGTGGTATGTTAACCCAATTGGCGCTCACACCGTAATTACTCCAATTGTGGGTACAGGCGGATTGAGCTTAATCTTGGATGCAACATCTCAAGAAGGTTTAGAATTATCTGCTCCTATCTTAACTCAATGTCCTAAAGAAATCGTTGTAGGTAAACAAGAATATTCTTGGTATGGTCGTGTAAATGCAACCAACTACGCTCACTTGAAAGAGTTTGCTTTTGGTTTACGCAAGAAAGCTGCCTACGCAGTTAACACTGTTGCTTATGACGTAGCAAGCACTGATTTTGCTTCTATCGGCGTTGTTTCAGCTGCCGCTACAGGTTTAATCAACATCCAAACAAGTAAAGCTGCCGGTGGTGTTGTTTCAACATCTACTGCAACTACTTGGACAAGTGGTGCTCACGACATCTTAATCACCGTAGATATTAACGGCGCTGTTCGTTTCTACATTGATTCAGTTGATGTAACAAGCAAACAAGCTACCGCTTATACTTTTACTGCCGGAACTCACATCATTCCTTTCGTTGATACTACTCTCGACGCAAACGTGGATGCAGCTCCTTTAGCATTGCAAGTAGCAGCCCTTCCAACAATTTCTTGGAGATCTTAATTATTAACCTAAAAACGAAAGGGTGTAAAAGCCCTTTCTTTTTATAAAACAAAGAAATCATGACACTAGGAATATCAAATGGGGCAGCAATCCCAAGTGGCGGTAAAAAACGATTCAAAATTTTGGATGCCATTTTCGCCGATGAAGCTGTAAGCAAGAATCAATTAGACTTAGCTACCACAACTACCATTCAGGCAGCCAATAATGCTTTTACCGGAAACAATACACATAGCGGAACTGAAACATTCTCAGGAACGATTAACTCTACAGGAACAACTGATTCATCAAGCACAACTACCGGCGATATTAAAACCGCAGGTGGCTTAGGCGTTGTTAAAAACGCTCAAATTGGGGGTCAATTCGTTGCTAAAAAGAACATCGTTAATGTTTTAACTCCATACAAAGCAGCCGTTGACACAACTGCGGGCTGGACCTTAACTGAGGTAAAAACAGCTTTAGTAGCGGGCGCTTTCAAAACTACCTCTGCCGCAACTGTAACTTTGACTTTGGACTCAGTAGCTAACATTATTACTTCTTTTGCAACAGCAGGGGTAACTTTGGGAGCGGGTTCGGTTGTTGAGTTTATTGTTGACAATACGGCGGGTGCAAACACTGTAACTGTAGCCGTTGACGGCGGTGCCACAATCGCTGTTGCGACTCCGGTAATTACAGGTGGGGCAACTTTAACCGTTTCAACAGCAAACAAAGTAGGTAAGTTTCAACTTTACATTTACAGCTCAACAGCAGCTATCTTATCAAGATTAGTGTAAGAGTAAAAGTTTTCATAACAATTATTAAAAAGCGAGTAGAAATATTCGCTTTTTTATTTATATTTGACAAACACTTTTATTATGACACCACAACAAACACAGGACGCAATTCATACATTAAAAGCAATAGTTGGCAAAAGCCCTATTTTAAACATCACAAAAGACATGCTTTTAGTTACATCGCAGACCTATGACGCAAACGATCAATTAGGCACCTTGGTTGAACTAAAAGACGCGGTGAGAGGAAATAATGGAACGGGGGTTATTTTTTCTTTGACTATCCAAGATTTAGATAAAAAAGATTCAGCCATTAGCGTTACTGTATTTGACTCAAATCCATCTAATAGTACATTTACTGACGGGGGGGCAATCACTATTAATGATTTAGATTTACCAAAAGTTATCGGCGTCATTAATGTTGCGACGACTGATTACACTGACTATGTTGATAATAGTGTGGCAAACGTAAAAGCAATAAGTCTGCCGATTCAAGCACAGGGAACAACTAATAGTTTATGGTTGTTATTTAGAGACATTACTGGCGCAGCAAGGGGAGCAAAAACATTATCAGCTTCAATAGGAATTTTACAAGATGCCTAATCCGATAATAAATAAAAGAATTTTAGGTGCGGTAATAGGTGCGGTAAATCGCAATCCATATCTTGTTGCGACAGGAGGAACAACTATTCAAGATGGTGATTGGAAAGTACACATTTTCAATTCAACAGAT
>Ga0209084_1002582_pt1 | contig 13949 bp, 7 predicted proteins | sample C_130820_MF_Meta_FD_187309 | JGI IMG/M metagenome (GOLD analysis project Ga0209084, IMG submission 187309) | Freshwater microbial communities from Lake Croche, Canada to study carbon cycling - C_130820_MF_MetaG (SPAdes) (version 2) | ecosystem: Environmental > Aquatic > Freshwater > Lake | place... | reverse complement strand
TGTATACCCACAATCAGATGGATAGGAGGAGCAAATGCCTTACGTTAATAAGCCCAGACCCTACAAGAAAGAGTACGAACAGTACCAAGGTAAGCCAGACCAGATCAAGAAACGAGCAGAACGTAACACGGCGCGTAACGAGCTAGCCAAAAAAGGCGCAGTTCACAAAGGAGATGGGAAGGATGTCGATCATGTCACGCCCCTTAGCAAGGGAGGAACAAGCACCAAAAGCAACCTCCGGGTTAAATCCGCAAGCGACAACCGATCATTCAGCCGCAATGCAGACCATACCGTCAAGAAAAATGTCCCCAAGTAACATCCTTAGTGACTACGATTGGCCGGGGGTATTCCCCCCCTTTGCGCACCAGAAGCAGACTGCCGAGTTCCTAACGTTAAACCGCAAGGCTTTTTGTTTCAACGAACAAGGTACAGGCAAGACTGCCAGCGTGATATGGGCTTGTGATTACCTTATGAGTTTAGGGCTGGTAAGCCGCGTGCTGGTGATATGCCCATTGTCGATTATGAAGTCTGCATGGCAGGGCGACCTGTTCAAGTTCGCAATACATCGTACCTGTGATGTGGCCTACGGGAATGCAAAGCAGCGAAGAAAGATACTGGATCAGAACGCAGAGTTCGTCATCATTAATTTTGACGGTGTAGAAGTAGTAAAGGAGGACATCGCCAATTGTAAATTTGATTTGATCGTAGTTGACGAATGTTCGGCGTACAAAAACTCACAGACCAACCGCTGGAAGATACTGCGGGACTTAGTGAAAGGGGTGAAAGGCTTATGGATGTTGACCGGCACCCCAGCAGCACAGTCCCCGGTAGATGCCTATGGCATAGCTAAGCTAGTAAACCCTACGCAGACTCCAAAGTTCTTTGGGCAGTTTCGTGATCAAGTCCTGTTCAAAGTCTCTGAGTTCAAGTGGGCGCAAAAGCCGGGGTCCGATGCCATAGTGCATAAAGTATTACAGCCAGCGATACGTTTCGAACGGGCGCAGTGCTTAGACCTACCCGAGGTTACTTTCGTGCAAAGAGATGCTCCTTTGACCGCGCAGCAAAACGCAGCGTATAAGACGCTCAAGAGCGAGATGCGTATTGAAGCAGATGGAGAGGGCATATCAGCAGTGAATGCCGCTGCCAAGATCAATAAGCTATTGCAGATATCTGGTGGGTCCGTATACACAGATACCCGAGAGGTCATTGACTTTGATGTTAGCAACAGGCTTCGCGTGGTACAGGAAGTTATCGAAGAGTCAAGCCATAAGGTATTAGTTTTCGTGCCCTACACGCATACCATAGACCTACTACAAAACTACCTAACTAAGAACGGTATCACCAGTGAAGTCATCAACGGCAAAGTAGCCGTGAACAAACGTAACGATATAATTGAACGGTTCCAAGCGCAGTCCCACCCACGCGTATTGGTGCTTCAACCGCAAGCAGCATCCCACGGACTGACCCTAACCGCAGCCAATACCATCATATGGTATTCACCAATAACCAGCGTAGAGACTTATCTGCAAGCCAACGCACGGATCAATAGGCCGGGGCAAAAGAACGCCATGACCATCGTGCATATCAATGGAAGTGAGGTGGAAGCACGGCTGTACAACATGCTCAGTAGCAATATCAATAGCCATACGAAAATAATTGACCTATACCGAGAAGAAATTTTAAACATAGCTTGACAAAGTCAAAGTCTTTGCTATAATTTAGAGCCTGTACTTCATAGGAGCGCAGCATGTCAGAAGAAGATCAGGAATACACTGATTATCCAGCCGATACACTTGCGGGTATATACATAAAAATCCGTGACAAACGTGAGTCCCTTAAGGCCAGATTCGAAGAGGAAGATGGAATACTGAAGGGGCAACTGGATACAGTGGCAGCAGAAATATTGGTGTTATGTAAAGAGAACAACGCAGAAAGCATCAAGACTAAAGCAGGTACCATAATTCGTAAAGTTGATACACGGTACTGGACGAATGATTGGGACTCTATGTACATCTTCATAAAGGAAAACGATGCGTACCCGCTACTTGAGAGGCGATTGCATCAATCCAACTTGAAGCAGTTCATGGAAGAGAACCCCACTAGAGTACCAATGGGGTTGCAAGCAGATAGTAAATATACCGTGTCAGTCAGAAGGAGCAAGTCAGCATGAGTAATATCAGTATCTTTAAGCAAGACCTTCCCGTATCGGCCCGTGCAGCAGAGGGCATAAGTGAACTCACCAGAACGCTGGCAGGTAGCACCTCTGGGCGACGTATCTCCATGCGTGGTAACAAGTTCCGTAAGATAGTCGGTGGGGAGGAGATGGCAAAGCTAAACACTAGCGAGCTAAACGTTATCATCGTCAACGCTCTGCCAAAAGTATCGCGTCAGTTCTATGCTAGCGAATATAACTCTGATGCGGCACCAACCCTTCCCGATTGCTGGTCTAACCTTGGGGATAAGCCCGAGACTTCAGCGCCTAACCCACAAGCATCAAGCTGTGCTACATGCCCTCAGAACATTGAAGGCTCTGGCAAGCGTGGGGGCCGTGCGTGTCGTTTCATGCGGCGCGTTGCGGTACTGCTGGAAGGGGATGCATCAGGAGATGTGTACCAGATGAACTTCGCATCCAAGTCGCTGTTTGGCAAAGGTGAGGGTAATACGCACCCGTTTGAGAGCTACTTCAAGTTCCTGTCTGGTAACAACAAGAGCATTGACCGTGTGGTTACTGAAGTTAGTCTTGACCAAGACTCGGATGTGGCGATATGCAAGTTCACCCCGCTGCGTCATATGACCAATGAAGAGTTGGATTTGGTCAAAATTGCCGCTGTTACTCCAGAAGCTATTAACATGGTGAAGTTGACTGTTGCGCAACAAGATGGGGTAAAGAAGCTTCCTGCCGCAGTCCCCCCCAAGGTACAAGAGGTTAAGCCAGAAGTAGTTGCGGCACCCGCCGATGAAGAGATGGAGCCCGATGCACCAGTGGAACCGCCTACAAAACGGGCGTCTAAGAAAGTAGAACCCCCCGCTGCTGCGCCAAAGAAGAACTTGGCGGACGTAGTTAGTGCATGGAGCGACGTTTAACAATGAGCTACGGATACAGCGCAAGAGTTATATTGCTGAATAAAAAAGCAGACAAGGCTAACATTGGGGTCGCATTAGGTAGGCTTTGCATTGCGCTGGATGTCCCAGTAGTTAGCGTGTCTGAACAGGTAGGGGTGAGCAAACAAACCGTATACAACTGGTTTGTTGGGCTGTATGCGCCAAAGAAAGAAATGGCAAGTATGGTAGGCACCCTTATCCGCAAGCTCAGTAAACCGTAACAGCGTTTGATACTCTCAAGGGGGGCTAGTCCCCCCTTTTTTTACCTCTATATGAAAGACATGCCAATGATTGATCTATTGGACAGAGTACTAGCCCCCGATGGCTGGTTCGCTGTACTTGGCATAAAGGGGAAAAGCACACATCAGGAATTGGTTAGCACGCGGGAAGAGGTCAATACGCACGCAGCAAAGTTTGTAAAACAAAAACGAAACGTTTACTTTGGGTGCGCTAAATTTGAGACCAACAAAAACCGTAAACAGGACAATGTTAGAGCCCTAAAAGCTTTCTGGGTGGATATTGATTGCGGGGCCGGTAAAACCGCAGTCAATCCAGTAACAGGTAGACCTGACGGATACATTGACCAACCTACGGGACTGGCGGCGTTAGAGAGTTTTTGCAAGCTAATCGGGCTACAGCGCCCTCTACTTGTAGATTCAGGACGCGGTATACACGCCTACTGGCCCCTAGTTGACCCGATTACCCGCCATGAGTGGGAACCCGTAGCTAAGAAATTTCGAGACCTTTGTGCGCTGCATAACTTTTATGTCGATCCCAGTGTATTTGAAGTCGCTAGAGTGCTGCGCATCCCCGGCACGTTTAACTTCAAGGACGAGCCACCCTCTGAAGTGCAGTTCATAAGCGATTGCGCAGATATAGAATTTCATACGCTACGCAACATACTTGGGGTTAAGGAAGTAGCTATAGTACTCCCACCCCCCGCACCAAAAGAAGAACTAAGCGACCTCCAAAAATCGTTCCTTGGCAACACAACGCTCAAGTTCAGCAAGATCATGCTGAAGAGTGCAAAAGGAGAGGGGTGTGCGCAACTACTCTACGCGTATCAGAACCAAGAAACAATTGGCGAACCGCTTTGGTGGGATGCGTTATCAGTTGCGGATTGCTGCGATGACCGTATCTCAGCCATGCATAAAATATCTGAGAAGCACCCGCAGTACGACCCTAATGAAACTGAGTCAAAGGTTAAGAGCAAGGGTGCTCACAGTTGCGCGGTATTTGAATCGCATAACCCCGGAGGTTGTGCTGGGTGCCCCCATAAAGGGAGGATTAAAACGCCGCTATCGTTGGGCCGAGAAGTTATTGTTCCCGAAGAAGGGGAAGACCCTAATGAATCTGATAGTGATACCGACGTTAGGGAAGAAGTCCCACTAGGAGAGATATCTAGCGCCCCACAGTACTTAATACCCAAGTTCCCTCGCCCGTTTTTTAGGGGCAAAAATGGGGGGATTTTTGTGATGCCCCCTAAAGATGCAGAACAAGAAGTGGAGCCCGTCTGCATCTACGAACATGACCTGTATGTCGTCAAGAGAATGGTAGACCCTGACGAAGGTGAACTCGCTCTATTGAGATTACATCTACCACAGGATGGGGTCAAGGAATTTACGGTACCCCTGTCTGTAATAGCCGTAAAAGAGGCGTTACGTACTGAACTAGCACAGCACGGGGTAGCAGGACTACCTAAGCAGATGGAAAGCATAACTACGTTTGTGATGCTGTCGGTTAAAGAACTGCAATATAAAAGGAAAGCAGAAACCATGAGAACGCAGTTTGGCTGGGTAGACAACTACAGTAAGTTCATCATAGGCAATAAGGAGATTACCAAAGACGGCATATTCCACAGCCCCCCGTCACGAGCCACCAAGCACTTTGCGGAGTTCATGAGTTCCAAGGGGACGCTGGAGAAGTGGAAAGAGGTATTCAACATGTACGCGCTGCCGGGATTAGAGCCCCATGCGTTTGCTTCTCTGACTGCTTTTGGTTCCCCCCTACTCGGATTCGTGGGCCAGAACGGGGCCATCATAAACCTCATTCACAAGAGTTCTGGCACGGGTAAATCGACCATCCTCTACATGTGCAACAGCGTATACGGGCACCCTGAACGACTCGCTGCTATCTGGAAGGACACTCTTGCAGCCAAGATGATCCACCTTGGGGTGATGAATAACCTACCGTTTACGGTGGATGAAATAACAAACATGCCCCCCGAGGACTTCTCCAACCTAGCCTACAGTATGTCTCAAGGGCGCTATGCAAACCGGGCTAAGTCACAGTCTAACGAGCTGCGTGCCAATAACACCACATGGAAAACTATATCTTTGGCGAGTTCCAACGCTAGCTTCTATGAGAAGTTAGGCATCCTCAAGAATAGTCCAGATGGGGAGATGATGCGCCTGCTGGAGTACTCAATAAACCCTACGACAATTATCCCCCCGCATATCGCCAAGAACCTATTTGACCACCAATTGCGGGAGAACTACGGACTTGCTGGGGATATCTATTGCCAGTACTTGGTTAGGAACCTTGAGGAAGTACAGAGTGGGGTTCTGGCTATCCAAGCAAAGATAGACAAGGAATTACGCCTGACGAACCGGGAACGTTTCTGGTCGGCGGTAGTCGCTTGCAACATAGCCGGGGGTCTTATAGCTCGTAATCTAGGGCTGCATGACCTTGATATGAAGGCAATCTACCAGTACTGTATGCAATTGATACCCAGCCTGAGAGAAGATGTGACGGCACCCGTCAGCGATGCATCAGCCGTAGTCGGGGACTTTATCAATCGCCATATGCAAAACATCCTTGTAGTTAATTGCGAGGTTGATAAGCGTACTAGCTTGCATGCTGCCCCGGTACTGGAGCCACGGGGGGAGTTGCTTATCCGGTTTGAGCCTGACACCAAGAAGATGTTTATCCCATCTGCCCCATTCAGGAAGGACTGCGTAACTGGACAGGTTCACTACAAAGACGTATTGGCCCAGCTAAAAGCTCGGGGCACCTTCCTCGGCACCATGAATAAGCGCATGTCCAAAGGTATGAAAGTCAGCTCGCCGGGGGTGCATTCTCTTATCTTTGATTGCTCCAATCCAGACTTCCTAGACATGGATAATATTGTGGCTGCTAGCGTAGACAGTGTTAATAGAGCAGATTAGCTACGACATAAATTGGAGGAACTTCAAGGCGGGGACTTCGTTCTTCATACCCTGTCTGGGTTGCGCATCAGCCAAGGTTGAGGTACAGAAAGTTTGCAAACGCCTGAAGATACCTATACTTACTAAAGTATGTATAGAGGATGGAGTCCGTGGCATCCGTGTGTGGAAACTTTAAGCTATACTACTTGTGTACGGCTTAATTGCTGTGCTCCTTGGAAGCTGGTTACTTCCGCCTTGCCCCCGCCTGAGTGCGGGGGTTTTTTTTAGGGCAGCGGGTTAGTTGCACGAGACAACGGCACCATGTAAGGCATGAGCTTTGGTGGCATAGCCTGACCTCGCAGCATGGTGCTTGACCTCTTCGCGTAAGAATCCAGTGATCTTTGAACTGTGTCGGAAGAAATAAGCAGTCCATCTATAGGATAGCGTCTGTTGAACTTTCCTATGTCTTGGAACACGCTCTTCAACCCTTCCTTGCTGCCTTCGGGGTCAAAGATAATATCGTTCATACGGTCAAGAAGCTTATTGCGCCTGTTCTGTGCATCCATAAGCTCTTGCTTGGTGGCGATATTTTGCTCTTGGATACGGGCAAGACGCGCAGGGGGGAAGCCCAGTACTTGAGCTACTAGGTTGGCATCGTTCAATTCAGACCGCTTTAACATGTCATCGCCACGCCGAGTCTCTGCACCTTCGGTACCTAAGCGATATGCAGACAAGCTTCCACGGAAGAACGCGGGGGAGACCTTCTCCAAGCCACGAACAACGTGCCCTTTATTAAAATCATCAATCGCACCCGCCATGGTTACCCCTGTGGAAACGCCGGGGCCAAGGTTTGCTAGGACTACGTTCTTAGCAGTCTCCATCCAATCCTTACCCGGCTGCGGGTTACGGAACCACATGTTGTCAAAGCTAGTGCGCGAACCAATATTGATATCCGTTAGAGCTGACAGAGCCCCTTTCTCCAATACTTCACTTAGCCTATGCTGGCGCATATCAAGCCCCGGAAGCGTGATAGTCCCAAAGTTAGCAGGCAAATACTCATACCGGAACCGCATATTGGAATCAGAAGCGGTCAATGGGTTCTTACGGATACGCCGTTTCTTCTCCTCATCGTCCCCGAGGGAGTCCAACACTGCGTCAATGGTCATACATATAGTGCTATACAACGGCATACCAACTAACCCATGAAACACGCCACCCATAGCCAGAGTACCCGCTAGTTTATGCATGGCTTTGATACGCTCGTCCATTGAGATACCGGAGATACGCAGGGAGTTATAGGCGTTACGCATGAACCAAGAAGTCATGTATACGGCGTACATCTTGAACTGCCCCAGCGTGCGCCCAATGTCATTCCTGAGTATGTCTGGCCGGTTCATGTTGTCGTAGCGCCCAAGCAGGTCATGGGCTAGCTCCGAGGCTTTATTCACCGATGCATCAAAGTTCTTGGTCTTTGCGTACTCCAATTCAAACGTCATCATGTACGCAGCTTCACGGCTTATGCGTTCTGCACCGTTAAAAAGCGAAGTCATAACGTTGTAAGTGGTCTGAAGCGCGTAGCTTGGCAGGGTAGTTCTTGCACTCTCTGGCGTGCGTAGTGTGTTGGTCAGTATCGAAGTATTGGTCGTGAATATGTTGCGTTCTTTCCCCGCTTCAAATGCACGTTCCAAAACTGGATTGCCCTTGACCATCCTAGAGTTACCAACAGAAGGAGCTGTATAGGTGACATCCCCGTTTGCAGTGCGTTCAGTCACTCCAAGCGATTTCCATATGCCTAGGTACTTAATTGCCTTAGCAGCAGCCCTTGCGTATCCGTATTCTGCATTCAATGTAGGCATAACCATAATTGGTATGGACGCCATCTGAGTTGCTGCAGAAGCTGGGCTAGTTAAGAGCCAGAGGAACGCAAACTGATTTATGTTAGAAACAAGCTTGCTAGGTTCCGGAGGGCTTAACGTCTCCTCAGCACGTTTAGCTATAGTGTTTAGGAATATCTCGTTACGCCCTCGTTGCGTGGTGGGCTGATCCTTAAGGTTATCCCTAGAGGCAGAGATAGCGTTGCGAATTTTATCCCCGTAGATCAGCTTGGGTATCTGGTTAGCAAACCTATTGGCGTAGGTTTGAAAGTTCCTAAACACATTGCTGCTAAACCCTGCTTTTTCTTGGGCATGCAGAAACTGCTTACGGATACTACGCTCCGGCAATATCATCAAGTACGTCTGGTACAACTGATCTTTCAGCGCCTCTCGTTCTGCATCGGAAGTCAGCTTGGCTTCTTCTATTGCCACAAACATCTTTTGCAACATCTGGCTTTCAGAACCAAACTTTTTTCGCAGTGCAGCAATATCGTCCCCCACAGAGAAGATACTAGAGTCTTCTTTGTCTAGGCCAAGCTCCCTAGAACGCTGGATAAGAAACTTATTCCTGTCTTTACCGTTTTCAAAGAAGTGGGTTTCTGGGCCAGCAGGCCCCTTGGCAATACGCAACCAATACTCCCCATACCTATTGAAGGGGAAGTACTCACGCAAGGACTGCTTTATCTGCTTTATCTTCTGAGCGTCTGAGGAATCTCCTTCATCAGTCTCTACATCCTCTTGCATCAGCCGCACGGTCTTTAACAGCTTCGCCTTAGCTGTGGCATCTATTGGAAGCGCAGCTATTTGGTTATTCAATACGGTACGGGTGAGGTTGTAGTTATCCAGATAGAACTTACGCATCAGCGCGTAAGTCTCATGCCCACCCTTTTGCTTGCCCAGCGCTTCCCACTGATCAAACACCGTGTTGATGTCGGCTCTGCGGGCATTGAGGGCCGCTTTGTACCCCCCTAAGACCTGTGGAGTTATGCCGGTAGTGGCAATCTTACCTTCATAGTGCTTGACAAGCTTATCGTTGGCTAGGGCATCGGCTCTATCTGAGTAACTAAGCACCGGTACGCTCTTTAGCCTAGCCAAATGCATCGTATTGCCGAGGATTTTTTGCCCATGCTTACGCACAAACGCCGCCACTTGCTTTGCGAGTACCGTTGATTTCTCCAGCATGTTGCTTCGTGTACTAGCCATATCTTGGGCAAGGGAATCTATAGTGATCAGACCGGGTACTTCATCACCTTTCCAACGCAAGATATCAGAGGTCTGCAAGGTGGAAGCCAATGTTCTAGCACTGGCATTGTCCATAGCACCCATCCGTGCTTCCAGATCGTCTTTTAAGTCCTGTGTAAAGTCCCGCCCCTTTATGCCGTCATCTAGGACTCCCGTTACTTCTGCTGCGCTATTGGAGACTTTTACTTTCTCCATGTCTTTGTCTATCTTAGGAGCAGACTTTTTAGCCGCTGACGCGATAGTCTCCGTAACCGCTACTTTTGCACCTGTAGGCTGAGCTAATAGCTGATCAGTAATAACAATCAAATCCTGCATAGCCGACTGATGCTGTGGCCCCATGCCAAAGAACCCACGGATACTGGCTACAAACCTGCTTAATAGGTTTGGTGATTTCTTAAGCTGATTTACGCTATAGGTCTGTAAAAGGAACTCCTGCATAGCAGGATGCGACATGCCGTAGGCGATAAACTCAAAAATATTGGTAAATGCCTCTTTTGGCACGCTGTTCATACGAGCATCAAGTAGCCCAGTTTTATTAAGAACGTTGTACTGTTCTCTAGCTAATTTCATGATTTTGTTTAGTGCAATAATTTGCCGTCCAAATTCACTATTAGTATCAAGCCCTTTTTTATCTGCAGCAAAGAACTTTAGAATTCGCTGGTTGACCGCAGCGTGTAAAGCCTCGTGCAGAAATACCGTGTTGTTAATCCCGTATTTAGCGTCTAGATAGATAACTCGGTTATGGTAAACACCCGCTGCGTCGCTATCAAACTCTGCTTGCACAACAGGAGGCAACACAGTATTTTTATTTACAATAACGATACGCACATCACGAACAAAAAGAGCGATACGCGCTGCAACAAGCTTTTCAAAGGCCGTGGACTTTGGGTTCTTACCAATGCCAATGAGCGCCTGCGTTGCGGTCTCAAACTTCAAGTACGCTGTATTAGTTTGTGCGTCAGTAGAGTCCTCTGGAGTCTCCCCTACGCTAGTATCACGTTCCGAACGAGATACGGGGTTCAGTATTGGCTTTAACCCAGCGGCAATACGGACTTGATTTGCTGCTTTAAACCGTTCCCCCGGAGTAATGCTCTTATGAGCAAGAACGGCGTTAGCCGCTTTCCCCGCTTCAGTATTTTTTAGCTTGCCCTCTGCCACTCGCATAGCTTGTGCAATAGTGGCTATCCTAGCGGTATCAAATTCTTGTTTTCTTCTGGTGTTATCTTCATCGTCTACAGACGGGCCTTCATCAAACGTTTCATCCAATACGCCACTGGTATCGGTAATGCTTTGTTTGGTTGCGGTCTGGGCACTCCTAGCAGCGTTGGTGTTTGCCCTAGTAGTTTGCAAGTTAGCCGCACGCTGTTCAGGAGTTAGTGTCCCTCTACGTCCCGCAGGGGCTTGCCCAGCGGCTTTACGCGCTTCCGCCCGTATTTGCTTAACCGCCGTGTCTGCGTCTGTTTTTTTGTCGTGAGTACTAAGCAGTACACCAGCGGAATCCATTACTTGCCACTGCTTCTTACCCGTAGGCGAATCAGCCGGTAACACCGCTCTCAGCGCAAAATTAATAGCGGCTGGCTTAACTCGGGTAGCTATAGAAGCGTTTTGTTGGTTATAGTTATTACGCCACGCTTCAAACTTAGTGCGCTCTTCTGCATCCCCCGGTATTTGCATGGTTGCACCACCAGAAGGTTTCCCCTGACTTGGGAGTCCCAATCCAATGCGCAACTCCCTAACTAGGTCGGTGCTGATGCTAAGTTTTGATGCTACCTCATTCGCAGTTAAATCCTGTGCATGTAGCGCAGTTACTTGATCCAATAACGCAGGATTTTGTTTTCGTATAGCCTCGGTAAGAGTACGAGCATTATCTTGTACAAAGTTGTTAGGCTTCGTCTTTAATGCAGCGGATTGTGCTTGCGCTCCTCCAGCAGGGCCAGTAGCAGCAGACTCAGTTCCTCCCAGTGGGGCAGCTCCAGTTGTAGTAGTTTGCCCTGTGGGGGTAGTTGGAAGTACAGGCACTCCATTGCTTGGCTGATCTGCTCCGGGGATAGGTGTAACGGCTGGGGTAACTGGGGGCGCAACCGGGGGTGCAGTTTGTTGTGCATTTACGTTCTCCTGTGCGGCAGCGGCAGCATCGTTACGAATTTCCTCCGCAACTTTAGCAACAGCGTCTTTCTGAGCCGTGGCGGGGTCAACACCGTAGCTTATTAGTTCATCAGCAACCTCGGCAACCCGCTGGGACTCGGGAGTGGCAGTAGTCTCTTGAGTGGCTTCGTTAGCTGCGTTTTCAACTTGCTGGGTTGCAGTGCTCAATGCAACGCTACGTGGGAGCCCCATTTCTTGATACTGGGTAGCCAGCGCCTCTACTACTTCATTAGCAGGTACACCACTTTGCAGTTCTTGTTTAATAACCCCTGCAACCTGCTGACGCTGCTCTTGCCCCGGTGGGGGAGGTGGTGCTTGTGTGGGCTGTGTAGGTGCTTGTGTGGGCTGACCCCCCATAGAGGATAGAGCACCAATCGGGGCACCAACACCAAGTCCACCAACCATGCCAAGACCCGTAGCAGTGCCTACACCCTGCATCAATGATCTATTGGGGTCTACTTGCTGGACGGCTACGTTCTTGGCAACGGCACCGCCGCCTTCTTCAACACCCTCCGACAATGACTCCTGTGCCCCGGTAACTGCACCAACTCTAAGAGCACCAAGTCTGCTTGCGGCTTTTTCACCACCACCAAGAAGATACTCCTCTGCTTTCTTAGCACCGGGGAGATTCTGCGCCCCTACGGAAATAACCGCAGCGGCTACAGCGGCAGCGCGAGCTTTGTTTAATGCTGCGTCCCGTGCGGCTTCATCTGATTTGCGTTGGGACTTCTCGTATTTATAAATCTCTTCATAGGTGTCCGCGCCTACATCAACCCCTTGCATCAAGGCACCCGTAGCAATGTTTGCACTAACACCAACTTTGAGGCTGGATTTGGCTATCTCTTTTGCCGTAGCTTCTGCCAACGTCATACGCACTGCATTAATGCCTTGGGCAGCTTTACCTACCCCACCCGTAAGCGCAATTTGTGGAATTTGCTCAAAAAGAAACGAAGAGATAAGGGCAGGGTCTTTGATAGTCTCATATGCCGAAATGCCTAGCGTTTTGAGGAGCCCCTCTAGCCCACCCAGTTTTTCAGCCTCTGCAAGTTTAGCCCCACGTTGGGCTTCTCTAGCCTTCAACCCCTCGGATTGCATAGAAGTGGCTATGTCCTCAGACCGCTTGCCGTACCCTTCAAGACCTTCGTCAGGTGTACCTGTCCCGGTAACTAGGCGTTGCAATTGCCCCGGTATCTGAAGAGCCTTTGCCCCACTCTTGACTATACCCAGCAGCGGATCAGTTATAGCTTCCCCAAAGGTACGTTGTGTTGATGGCGTAGAAGTTAAATGCCTAGCTATTTCTTCATCGGTGTAGCCTTCTTTACGCGCACCGGCAGTATCAAAATTTCTACCTTGAGATAAATGCTCAGCTATTTCAGAATATGAATATCCCTCTTTAAGCGCCCCCGCCAAATCAAAGGGCATACTAACCTCCAAACGCAGTTAGTGGTCTCTGTCTTGCCCCTGTTTGGGCTGGAACCACAGCAGAGGAATCTCCCCCAGTAAGTACACTGTTTACTATCCGTGTGAGCTGGTCTATTTGCGCTTGGATAGCGGGTTTTTCTTTGTCTTCCGCCCCCATCAACTGCGTTCTCAACTCCTTTATACTTTTTGCTGCTTCTCTCGCACGATTTACATCAGCCGTGGCCTCAATTCCGGCTCCTCTACCCCCTTTATCCATTTGCATTTCTGCATAAGCTTGAGCACGGACACCGGGGTCATTAACATTTTTACCCGTTTTGGCGGCAATTTGTGCCATGTAGTCCCTAAGAATTGTTTCCTCCTGCTTTTGGGCGCTAGACTTCGCGCCCTGTACAGCGAGTAGATTTTTACCTGTTTCCTGAATCCCAGCAAAGCGCCCTGCAATCTCCCTATCAACTTTTTCCAGTTCAACATTTTCTTTACGCAGCTCAGATTGCTGCCCAGTAGCATCTTTGGCAAGCCCTAATTTCTCTGCGCGGCCCAATTGCCTAATGGCTTCTTCATTTTCAGAAAGTTTGTTGCGCACCTCGGCTTGTGTTCTTGCCAACTCTTGGAATCTTGGAGCCGATGCCCCTGCCGCTGTCAACGCGGCCGTTGCCACTGAACCCGGTGTAGTCCCCATCTGTGCAAAGAAACGCATGGCTTCAAGATACTTGTCACGATTCTCTTGCTCAGGCAGTTCTGCTTTGCGTTTTTCAAGCTCTGCGAGTCGTTCCGTCCCCGGCTCGCCTACTATGCCCACTTGCTGTCGGACACTTTGCTGCCGCCTTATCAATTCTTGGATAGACGGTACCGGATCACCGGGCTGCATAGAATCAGGGTCAGGGACTACGCCCTCGTTAGCGAACGCAATAATCCCACCCCCCGCCAACCCAGCCTCTAGCGTGGACCCCGAGTCCAAAGCAGTAAGCCCACGGGCGGCATCAGGGTCTTGCCCTTTAACTTGCGTGCGGGTGGCAAT
>Ga0209084_1002580_pt1 | contig 13954 bp, 14 predicted proteins | sample C_130820_MF_Meta_FD_187309 | JGI IMG/M metagenome (GOLD analysis project Ga0209084, IMG submission 187309) | Freshwater microbial communities from Lake Croche, Canada to study carbon cycling - C_130820_MF_MetaG (SPAdes) (version 2) | ecosystem: Environmental > Aquatic > Freshwater > Lake... | reverse complement strand
TCAGTAGCAGGTTTAAACAGCTACTGGAAGAGCAATGAGCTTCAGCTTGACTCGCTGAAGGTTACGCACCCTCCCCTGTACGAGGAGGTTTTATCCCGCTTCAAGACATTGAAGCTTCAACTTAACGAGGAAAAGAAATGAGTGATTACGAAACACGCCCCGACTCTGGCTCTTTGTTTGCTGAACTGAGCAAAAAGAACCCCAAGTCACCCGACTACTCCGGAACGATTGCCATCAATCTTAAGGATCTGACTGCGATCAAGACTGAGAACGGCCTGACAGTTGTCAAGTTGTCCGGTTGGAAGACTGTATCCCCCAAGACAGGGAAGATTTACCTGTCACTGGCAGTAAACCGTTGGGTTCCTGAGCAACAGACCGGAACCCGTCAAGAGAATCAAGCTCAGAGTCATCCTGACGACTCAGACGTACCCTTTTAAACCCCAAGGAGAGAGAAATGATATCTAGAAAAATCCGTGCTTATAAAGAAGCCAATCCCAAAGCCAAGGCCAAGGAAATTGCTACCGCAGTTGGGTGCAAGCCCGCCTACGTGTATCAGGTTCTTCTTGGCGATGCAAAGAAAGATAAGCCAGAACCTAAACCAACCGAAGGTCAGCAGGTACTGCGTAAAGAGATTACCCGTTTAAACGAGGATATTACGAAGTACAAGAACCTGACCAAGTTTCAAGAAGACAGGATTGCTTTCTTGGCAGGGAAGATAAAAGAGTTGAGATTGCACCACGAAGGCCTTGAGTACGTCATCTCTTACCTTGAGTCACGACTTGGCATTGCGAGCAAAGATGATGGCGCTACAGTTTGAAGCCCGTAAGGTTGCGTTAAAGCAAGACCGCACAGGTTTTGTTTTAACCATTGCTATTCACCCTGACGAAGTTCCCGAGGAGTTAATGCGGGACTTTGTGGGGGCTAGATATGGTTGTGCCTTTGTCCGGATACAGGACGATGAGTCAGCAACACCCTACAGTAACCGAGTAGCCAAAGCGGGGATGCTTTGCCGCAACCCTGACTTCCAAGAGTTCTTGGAATGTGATAACGAAACAGACACTGCACACATGTTGTGTAAACGCTGTGGGGTTGAATCCCGGACGGAGCTTCATGGGAACGCAGACGCTAAATACAAGTTTGACTTGTTGCTCCATGAGTTTGAATCAATAAGGAAAAACGATGACCCCTTCTAAAAAACTTAAACCGTTTATGACATACATAGACGATGCAGACTACGTCAAGCTACGTAAGTTTGCCAAGACTAAGAAGCTAACCATGGCTCAGGTTCTGCGTGAGGGATTATCTATGCGGGTAGCGGTAGATAACCCCTACCTACAGGGCTTTAACGATGGACTAGATGCTTCTATCAAGATCATCAGTGGTCACCATGCGGCACAGATGAGGTTTCCGTCGGGGCAATCCTTTGCAGACCTGATGACGGATGAGATCATGAAGCAACGCCTGAGGAGCGAAGATGAAAATCTTAAAGGGTGACAGGAACCAATGCCAAGGGTGCAAGGAATACTTCAATAGCAATGGAGCATTTGAGAAGCACCGTACAGGTGTGTATGGTGTAAACAGAAGATGCAGAACCCCAGAAGAACTGATTGCTCTGGGGTGCAGTGTAAACGCAAAAGGTTTCTGGATAACTAGCAAACGTCCAGAGCATTTAAACCTAAGGGAGATTGAAGATGCTAACAACTGAACAACTGCGCCGCAAGGCAAGACAGATCTACAACAACGATATGGCTCCGGAACATACCAATCGCCACAACCAACGCAAGTGGGTTCGTGCAGTCCTAAGACTTGGCGATCATTGGCTTACTGCCAAACCACTAAGGAGACTTGATGCAACAGAAGGTAATACTTGAGTTTACATACCCTGAAGATGAAGACAGTCTACTGTTCGCCATCAAAGGGCCGGAGATGTACAAAGCCCTTACCAACATTAAGATGGCGGTGACGGGTAGCTTTCAAACGAAGGCTGATTTAAACGCAGTGCTGGATAGAGTACAAGATTTAACAGACCAAATATTTAAGGAGCTAGGAGAATGACACCCGAAGAAATTAAAGAGTTTTTTGTTAAGGACAGTATTACTGTAGAGGGCATCACTGACGAATACGTTTGGTATCACGCCAAGCTTTTGTCAGACAAGATGAGCGCATGGGATCACGACTTTCAGAAGCTTGTCACAGTGATGGAGACGCGCCATAAAGAACATCTTAATATGGTGCAAAACGCTCTTAATGAGAATCGCATACTAAGGTTGCAACTCAAGGAGAAGAACAATGAAAAGGCTGAGTGAAACCACGGCAAGAACAACCATAGGCATGATGCGCTCCATAGCCAACCACGTCCCTATCAGTCCGTTTCATTTAATGGCGGCTGATGAGATGGAGCAGTTGTTGAACGAGGTTGTGATGTACAGGGCTATGATTGACGCTCAGAATTTAGGTAGCAACCCAAAAAGTTTAAAGCCAAGTATCAAACAACTGTTCCTGTTTAAAGATCCTATGTCCCGAAACAGTGATCCAGAGACTTCACATGAAGCGGCTAACGAGGTGAGGTTTAGGGCTAGTCGGCATCGCATTTTGGCAATGACGACACTTAAACGATTTGGCCCTTTAACCGATTATGAATTAGCCGCCCGTACAGGACTTCAGCAAAACAGCATTGGCAAGCGTCGTAAAGAATGTCAAGACGCAGGGTTGATTGAAGGGTTTGTAGATCTTTATGGCAACAACGTAAAACGTCCCGCACCATCAGGTAGTAAATCATTGGTGTGGCAATTAACCCAAGAAGGACACGCATATGTCGGAGACATCTCACAAACCCCAATATGATTTAAACATATGGGAGAAGGCGCTGGGATGGCGCAAGAGGCAGATGATTATTAAGCAACTTGATCCTGTAACCAATCAGATTAGGAACAACACCTTAGAAGAAGTGGCTAAGGAGTTTGACAGCATGAAGAATGGTGGCGACACCACGGCAAGCTTTGCAAGCTATGTACGGAGCATGAAGAAATGAATGGGTTTGTTAAAAGACAACTAAGCCTAAACGACATACAACCCCAGATGCATCAGTTTAAACAATGCGGTAAATGTGAGCAGGATAAGCCCCCGGAAGGTGGTATCCAGATGAGTTTAAACAAATGGTACTGCGCCGGGTGCTGGACTACCAGAGTTACACGAAGGCCAAAGAATGCCTAGACCTAAGCCACCAATGGAGTTGAAGGGTCGCAACATGCGGATGTCTGATGTGGAGTGGCTGATGTTTAAAGAACTGGGCGGGGCTGAATGGCTCCGTCAGTTTGTTAAGAAGAAAGCCAAGCTACCGATTAATCACTACGAGAAACAGGTTGAAGATGAACGAATGCAAAAAAGAGTACTGTGACTTCATAGGTAGTAAAGCCTTTGAAGATGACGGAGGCTGGAGTTACGAGGTCTGGCAGGCGGCCCAGCAGGCGGCGTTTAAACGACTGTCTACAAGGTTTGCAGGTTATGGAGACATTGACTACACAGGTCATGAGATAGCCCGTTATGTAAACTACTTGGCGAAGCAAGATGTACCGGAGTAGGAAACTACTGGACATCGTTCGGGAATCACCATGTCAGATATGCGGGGCGCAGGACGGGACGATAGTGGCCGCTCACTCCAACCAACAACGGGATGGAAAGGGAATGGGCATAAAATCCCACGATTACAGAATTGCCGCGTTATGTTTTACCTGCCATGCAGACATAGATCAAGGACAACGTTTAAACAAGGAAGAGAGAAAAGCTGTCTGGGATGAAGCCCACAGAAGAACCATTGGATGGCTCTTCGATAGGGGTCATCTTATTGTGACAGACCTTTCTTGATCTCTTGGATATTGCTAGTCATAGAGATCAGTGCTTCGTTGATGGCTGATAGTTGATCCCGTTTGTCATCAGGATCCATCTCCGATGCACGGATCTTCCTAGCGTTCTCAAGCAGGGGTTTCATTTTGGCATCCATGTTTGTAATGAATCCACGAGCACCCAACAGACTTGCCGTGTCTAAGCCAAACATGCGGTGCTTGCCTCCTACAAAGTCAGCAAGCTCCTCACCTTGACCAGTTGCTTGAAGGGCATTGACTGTTCGCACAGTCTCATCGACTGCTTTCTTTAAATCAAAGTAGGCAGAGACGGATCCCTTGGCTTCAGAGTCAATCATGAACCGCTTGAGGATTGGGTACTGCTCAATCCTTAAAGATGGTTTTTGACTGTCGCTCATGGCATCAAAGATTGAATCTACTGCGTTGACCAAGTACATGCCCATGGTTCCTGTATATCCTTGGATCAAGTGATCAATCAGGATTGGGGACTCATTGATAGCCTTGCCAACTGTTTGTGCAATCTGTGTTGTGTTAGAGCCAACTTGCAAGCCGGGACGTAATCCCTCCACACCCGCACCAACAATGGGTCGCATCGTAAAGTAAGAGTAGTTAGTGGTTGCTTCCACCAGAGGCAAGACAACTTGAGGAATGTAGTTAATTGCAAAGGTACTACGCAGTGCACGTTCCATGGATTTGGCTAAGTCTTCTCCGGTATCATTACCAAACATGTAAGCCAAAATCCTCTCAGGAATTACTTTAAACAGGACACCAACCTCAAATGGGATTGGTATACGAGCGTTAATAGCTGGGATAATCCAGTTGTTATCTTTAACTTCTTGCTCTTGCTTGTTGTAATCATCATCGTCCTTCATCATGAACCAATACATGGAACTTAAAGCCATCATGGTTGCACCACGGATGAGGAAGTTCTTTTGAACCTGCTTCTGGTAGTCTGTCTTGTTTACACCTTCTGGTCTTGGAGCCATGCCAGCGCGGTACAGAACATCCAAGCCTTGGATACGTGCGTTTAAAAACGGTATGGCCGCAGTGACGATGCGGATAACGGCAGAGCTACCCTTGCGGTTGAAGTTCATCACCTCAGCGGCTTGACGGATAGCCTCAGCTTCATTGCCTGTACGCTTCATTACATCCTTGTAAACGGCAATACGGGTAGCGGCATCAGATGCTTCTGTACCTTTCTCAAGGAATGCCCATAGACTTGTGATGGGTCGTAAGGTCTTCTCTGAACCAACCTGAGTACCGGACTTCTTGCGAAGATCTTTAGCCAAGTCACGGCCACTGGAAGCCACATCTCTGGAGAACTCATAGCCACCGATTACGCCTGCATTCACGAGTGCTTGGAACTCTGGTGAACGGTTAGCCATGACCGCACCAAAGTTGCGGATGGTATCTATGACAGGAGTCATGTTTGCACCGCTAGTTGCGTAGGCTGACAGGGAGTCACGCATCATGTTAGCAAGCATAAAGCCGGGGTCTTTGGTCACCAAGTTACGGAGCAAGTTAGCAGGGCCGGACAGGATGCCAAGGAAAGGCATCTCAGGTAGGTGCAAGCTTTGCATTGCATCAAACAGGAGACGGTCAGACAAGGCGTAGGAGACGGGTATACCGTTACGCAGAATGGTGACTGTATCCGGAGCACTAGACAGTTGAGGCAACTGAACCGCAGTACCCAAGAACAAGGCTTGGTCAATTGCTCTGGTAGCCGCAATGTTCTTCATGCCTGACTGGACGGAAGCCTGAGTGTTCCGAACGACAGTCTCAAGGAAGTCAGCCAGCGGAGCCTCTCCACCCTTGATCTTCTTAGGAGCCTTGACGTTAGCCAAGCTTTGGAAGATGTTGGGGCCGAAGGTTTGCTCACCCTCTAACTGGCGATAGAAAGGAATGTAGTCGGCATATTTCTTAAAGATATTGCCCTTCTCAGGGGTAAGCACACCAGTCTTGACCATGTAATCCACATGGCCGTTGTTGTATTTAATCCAGTCAGCATGTACCTGTTTAAACTCAGGGTATAGCAGTTCCAAATCCTTGGCGTATTGGATATCCGCCTTGTCAAACAGCTTTTCTTTACCATCAGCGTCTAAACGAGTACCACGTTTAACACCGGAGTAGAACTGGAACGCACGATAGATGTATGGGTCACCACGTTTAGCCAGCGGCATGAGCAACTCAGTCAAGCCTTTGACAGTACCGTTTAAATCACTGACTGTTGTGTAACCTTTTTCGTAGACCGGCACACCACCCTTTGAGTCTCCATAGCCCATCACTGCGGCGGCAACGCCTGCGGATGTATCTGACTGGAGAGCGGCGGCTTCTGCGCTTGAGTCTGCAAGGAGTTCAATGCCACCCATAGCTTGAGCTATCTTCTTATCGTTGACGCTCATCTGGTTGTAACGATTGATGGCACTGGCACGGAACTTAGATCTTGCCTCAGGAGAAATGGCACTCATCATGCGCTCAATGAATCCCTCTTCTTCACGGGCAGTGGTTGTGTCAAGAATCCTTTGGTTAGCGTTTACACCGTTGTTAGTCTGAGCAATCTGATCAGCAATGCTTGGGAAGCTAAGTTTGATGCTTGGCTCTGCTCGGCTATAAGCACCTGTGTTACCAATGGCAGATTTGATTTGGTAAGGGTTAAATACAACTGCTTCCCAAACCTTGTCTCCGGACATGTTGACTAAACCGTCATATCCTTCTGCAATCGCTTGGTTGGTGATGTATTCTGCGGCCTCATCCCTAGTCATGGATGAACCATCAGGACGCTTCACCTTAAATATATCTGTGGTGATAGGCTTTGGGTTAGTCATACGGACATAGACGGGCATGATGTTGCCGCCCTGTGGCCCCATGGGTTCACCAAATTTACCGTACTTGCCCCAGTATTGATCAGTCCTGTCAGGATATTCAGTTACATAGATACCACGACCAAACGCACCGTTACCAACCTTGAAGGTGTCGATGTCGCTCTTTGTTCCGTGGTACAAAACCTTAGGTGTGCCGTCTTTGTTTACAAACTTGCTACCAGCATAGAACCGTTTAAACTCAGGTGTATCTACGTTACGCAGGCTAAAGCGCATGTCCTTAGTCTCACCAAACTCACCAGTGTTACCTGTGGCTGACTTAACTTGGTTAGCATCAAAGACTGCGAGGTTCTTCTTACCGTTCTCTTTTACATAGAAGGAATCAAAACCTAGACCTCTAATAGCTTCTTGTATTTCGGGACTTTCAATAGTATCCCAATCACCTTGTGCAACCTTGTTAAACAAAGCTGTTACATCTAAATCTGGATCTCTTCCAAAAAAACTGTCTAAATAAAAATTTAAACTATCTAAATTGTCAGAGTTTTCAAAGTCAAAAGGTTTTTCTGCACGTACCCACAGAGGGTAGACATTAACCTTGTCCTCACTTTTGACAGACTCATCTTCATGCGCCCTTCCAAAATATTCAGCTTCTTCGGCATATGGACTGACGAATATGGGAGCATTTTCCCTGAAGGTATTAAAGCCAACACGGGATGCGTGATACATCACCAAAGGACGACCTTCTTCCTTAATAATGCTTTTGCCAAACCAACGTTTAAACGCACTAGTTGTAGGCGGGGCTTTGCGGTAGGCGGCATCCTCTGCTTCTTTGGCGGTTGGGAAGTAAGTCTTTAGACTGTACTTGGCAGTAACAGGAACGCTACCACGTTGCTGTTCAGGCGTTAACACTTCCTTAAGCTCTGTCACTGGCTGGTCAACCTTGGAGTCGCCAGTCATTACAAATTCAATAGGTGGCAAAGCCGCCTTCTGATCTGCAAAACCACGCTCCAATAGGTTTAAACCTTCTACGCCGGGGCGGAAGTTCTGCCATGCATTCTGGCCTCGTGTCTCTGCGGTCAGTGCCCAACGTGCAAACGGGTCAGGCGTAATAGCCATGTGGTTGCGCCAAGCGGCGGCTTCACCATTAGGGCCAAACTGAGTCTCAGTCAGGTTGTGGGCAAAGTAATCATGAACTGCACGAAGCAGATCGTTGTAAAGCATTGGTTTACCATTGACATCCTTCAGGCCGGAGTCCTTCAGCAATGGATGGTTTTTGAAGTTAGAACCGGGTGGGCCAAACGTTTCAGGCGTTGTAGCGTACACCTTGAATCGGTTGTTTACACTGACATCCCGGCGCACAGCATCGCTGTTGGCATAAGGCTCGTCAATGGTTTCCATCAACTCAACCTTAATGGGTATAACCTTGAATTGTTCTTTTAAAGAGTTAGCCAAAGCGGTGTAAGCCCGTTTGACCAATGGATTCTGTAGGTCATTGATGGGCATTTCTTCCCATGCTTTAGCCAAACGTTTCTGTTGCTTAACTTGCTTGGCGTTAAGAGGCTTCTGTTTAAACGTTGTAACAGGAGCCTTGGTTAAGTACTCGGCAATTAACTTGGGAGTTACTGTATCGCTTTTCTGCTCGGTACGAATGTCGCTTGTAGGGATGGCGACTTCGCTGTACGGGATCCTTGCTCCGTATCCGTCTCCGTAGACGTATAAGCGTTCAACAGTTTGTTTGATTCGGCTAGAGCCGACTCCCACCAATCCGTGGACTCGCTTGACTCGTTCTGCAAAATATTTGAAGTTGTCTTGTTCATTGCCTTCTGTCCTTACAAAGTATGTAGTCAGTTTCTGATCTGTGATTGTAAAACCTTGCAACCCACTCTCATCAATAACACGAGAGATTGCGTCGTTGCTTAACTGTTTCTTGAGGTCAATTTCATACACTGCGGTTGCGTATGAGCCATCGCCAAAGTCATGACCAAACTTTTGTGCAGTCTCTTGACGCACATGAATCTGTTGTTGGTTGTAGCTATCAGCAAACTTAGCCAAGCCAGCCATCACCTCAGGCATTTGCTTTTCAGCAAAGGAAACACTAACAGAGATAGAAGGCTCACGGTCAGATAAATAAACGCCCTTGGCGTACTCCACGTTGACCCTAGCATTAGTCTTACTGAGCAAGAACTTTAAGCTACTTTCTGCCACTTTTTGTAACAAGGTATAGGCTTCCTTGTCCCGACCCATTGCACGGGCATACAACTCACGCAGGCCGGGAATAGAATTGGTAACCGCAGACAGGTTAAATGTAAGGTTCTCACGGATGTCTTTGGATTCACGCAGGCGAACACCACCTTCTGGTGTAAACGCTTTGTCGTAACTTGCGCCGCCGTTGGATACAAAGTCTCCAGCGCCACTGCCAACCCAATCAGGGTTATCAATACCGCCTGCAATCTTCATTACCTTTTCACGGGTTTCGTCAAATGACTGCTCACCGTTCTTGTACTTAGACCATTCAGTACGAATCTTAGGTTTGATGGTGCTCTTAATGTTCTCACCAAACAAACCACGAACTGCTTCCCATGTAATGGATTGCATCTCACGGGCACGTAAGCCAACCTTCTCAGCCGCTTCACGGTAGGCATCAGCAATGATGCCGTATGTGCCACCAACACCAAGGTTGATGTTCTTACCTGTGCCACCAAAATTATGGATAACCTCTTGGTCTGTGCCAGCCAAAGCTTCAAACAAGCCTGCGGCTACGGCATGGGTGTCAATGGTTACGTGACCAATGTCGCTGTTAGGAGCGGCAATGTTGTTATAGAAAGAACGGATCTTGTGCTCTTCGCCCAACTGTTCGCTAATGTTCTTGCGGTTTCCATCACGGAAGATGCTGACAGTTTTCTTAATTGGGTCGTAGGTAGACCACATCATGGTGGCAGGCTTGCCGTCATTGTTTAAAACAAGACCACCAAAGCCACCTTCAGGGGTGACGATGCGGTACTGACGGGAGTTGTAAGCTTCGTCATAAGCACGTATAAACGCCGCCGCATTATCTTCAGTCATGTTGTTGAGAGTCGTACCCTCAGCGGCAACCTTCTTAATACGGTCAAAAGCTAACTGACGCTTCTCACGTTCCTTGCGGTTAGACGCTTCCTTAACATAGCTCTCAGCGTACTTAAGCATGTTCTCATCCCACGCCTTGTCGCCTTGCTCGGTCAAGATATCCAATGCACGTTCTGCCATAGATACGTTCTGGAACCAGTCTTTCTGTGGAGACATAGCGGCCATGATGCCAGCCACTTGCTCCATAGATACCTTGTAGTTCTTGCTCATGTCGGTAGCAATGCGGTTAGCACCGTCATACCAAAGCTTGCTACGCTCACGAATATCTTCAGGAACGGCGTTGTACAGGTACATCAGATTGTTAATGATGTTGCGTTTAAACACCTCAATCACATCCTTAGGCGGAGTGTTGAGCGGCACAAATCCATAACCTTGGATGGCTTGGATGGTGCGTTTATACATATCTGGATTGGCTTTCATAGCCTCACGTACAGCCGCCTCATCAATCGACAGCATCTCTGCGATGGGGTCGTTGGTGCGTTTAACACCCTGAGGATTGCGTGTAGAGATTTCTGTCTCGCCCTCAACGGCGGGACGGATAAGGCTCTTCTTAACTTCTTTGTTTGCCTCGGCAGGCTTGGAAGGTTTAAGTTCACCCCTTTCAATCTTGCCAAAGATGTCCTCATAGGACTCGTAGCCTTGTCCGGTCAGGTATGACTTCAAGGTTTTAAAGAAGTTGCGAAGTTTGTTTAGCAACGCAGTCAGCATTCCGGGAGGAGCTTTGCTTCCATCAAAATCACCAAAAGCATCAGCAATAGCTTCTTCTAAAATATCGTCATTGCTTAATGGCTTTAAAAGATACTCACCATTTGCATCCTTAACACCATTGGCGTAAGCATCGTATCTAGACATTTGCTTACCGTTAATCTCGGTAATGTTGCCTTTAAGGTATTTGTCTACCCACTCATTTTCAGCCTGACGTTTTAACGCATTCCATTGGGATTCAGTAAAGAACCCCAGTTCTTTCAAGGCATGAAGGGATTCATGACGTAAGGTTCTGACAGGCTGAGATGCACCAATAGCCAACTGAATAACCTTGGCCGCATAGGAACCATCTGCACCCTGTTCAATGGCATCAACAATCTTTAGGGCTACATCCCGTAGACCAAACTGTGCCAACATAGACTGAAGGGTAGCCTGTGCGGCTTGGATCTTCTGCGTCTGTTCTGCGGTTCTAGGCTCTGGTGCTGGCGCTGTAGACCGGCGTTCAATCTCTGCGTTTACACGAGCCTTCAATTTAGGAGATTTGGTCTTTGCCAACTCCTGAATTTCTTTGTCTGACAGGTCTTCAAAGATAGACTGCTCGGCTTCCTCACGGGTAGCCTTGGTTCCTTTAACAACCTGACCCTTGGTAACTCGGTATGTCTTGGGCGTAACCTTCTTTGTGCCAACAGGCACAACAGTGACAGGCCTGCTATAGATCTCTTCTTGATTCTTAAGGTCAGCAATGACGGGCATAGCCTCGTCTAGCACGGCTTGGTGCGCTTCTTCTGCAACCTTATATGCGGGGGTATCAACCAACCCATTGAGTTCAAACTTGTGCAGTTCGTTCTCGGACTTAGTAATCTTTGTGTCTTGAGCCTTTAAAGCCTCTTGCGTCTTCTTAAGTTCGCCCTGTGCAAAGTTGTTAAGCTTTTCAGCATGAGACTCGGCTTGCTCTTTAGTCTCCATGGAGCGAACCTTTTGGTCGCCGCTCATGACATCATAAGATTCTGCCTGCTCTTCTTCCGCACCAACTTCTTCCTGAATGTTGTATCCAGTAGGTGTGGTACGTGAGGGAATACTAACTTTCTTGTCTTCCGTAACAATGCTTCCGTTCTTAGTTGCATCGTTAAGCAAGGCATTAACGGCAGAACCTTTTAGTCCTGTGGCCGTCTCTATGGCCGTTGTTGTTTCTTTAAACGTTAACTCATCCTTGCCAACCTCATCCATCTTGGCGTTTAAAGCATCTACAGCCTGCGTAACTTGTTCAGGCGTGTAACGTGTAGCGTTAGTGCCTTCGGGCAGGGCTTGCTTAGTCTCAAATGTGGGAAGCTTCTGTAGGGCTGTAACCGCAGAATGCAACTGGGGCTGAGACATCTGAGCAAGATCAGCGATGCCAGTTGATCTAGAAAGGAAGTCTCCAAACCCGGGAGCGTTTACATCCACGTTCTTTTCAGTAGCCAGCGCAGTTACCGCGTCAGGCGTGTAAACCTGATCTGTGTGGCCGGTCTTCTGGGCAATCAATGCGTTTAAAGCGGCAGTCTCTTTGGCTACATCTTTGCCCGGCAGGGCATCAACCACATCATCCAAACTGTACGCAGTTAGCGTAGGCTTACCTGTTGCTGTCCGGTGCTCGTTTACATATGAAGTTAACTCAGGGCCAAGGTCAGCCTCTGTTAAAGCACCGATGGGGTTCTTAACAACCTCCATTTGCTTAGAGATTACTGCCCGCTTTTCTTCAGCTAGTTTGGCGTCTTCAGCCCTGCGCTTCTCAAACTCTGCGTTTTTAACATCTTCAGGATTGATAGAAGACTTACCACCAGAGACAGCACCCGCACCACCACCAATCAAAGTTGCGCCTAGAGCGGCTTGACCTAAGGTCTGACCTAGTCCGGCAGTAAGACTTTGCTCTGGATTGACTTCACGCAAGGCAAGGTTTTGGGTAACTTTACCGCCACCCTCTTCAACCATTTCCTCAGGGATATTCTTAAGAGCGCCAGCGATTGCACCTTTAATACGACCTGTACCAAGTCTTTCGCCTGCAAGGGCACGTTCTAGGGCTTGTGCACCGGGTAATTTCTGCGCCAAAAGGGAAATAGCCGCACCACTTGCTCCAGAGGCTCTGGCAAGGTTTAAAGCCTCTGCCGCCGCCTCAGGCTCTTTCATGCCTTTTTCCTTCATCAGGTACTGCTTGATCTCTTCAAAACTACCTGAGCCGATGTCTGCGCCCTGTTGGGCGGCTCCAGTGCCGATAGCGGCAGTAGTGCCACGAGCTATTTGAGACTTGAGAGCGGCATCTTGAGCCAACTTCAAAGCGGCTTCTGCGGCTTTTTCTTTAGCGGCTGAACCTACTGCGGCCTTGGCGGCAGTCTGAGCGGCACGTAACTCTGCGGCGGCGGCAGGGCCAACACCGGGAATAGCGGCGGCAAGAATAGAAGGGATAGCCTGAGGAAGTTGCTCTGCGGCAAAACCGATACCCTGAGTTAAAGGGTTCTTAAGGATTTCACCAAGCTGAGTGCCTAAGGCTGAAAGAACACCCTTCTTCTCGGCTTCTTCAACCTTACGGGCAGTTTCTGCTTCTTCAGATACAAGCTTTTCAGAAAGCTTCTTCTTGGCATAGTCCTGTAATTCTTGACCTAGGCCTTGCAGGCCAGTGGTTCCAAAGTCTTTCTCTTTGATAGCACCTGTAGTCAGGCCATAGATCTGACCGGGGAACTGAATTAATGAGCCAATGCCTGAGGCAAACTTAGCCGCAGGGTCGGTAAAGGCTTCAGTAACTGTGCGCTCTTTAACGGGGCGTGACGTACCGCCTAGCTCTTTGGCTAATTTCTCTAGATTAACTGGTTCAATTTTGGTCGAAACACCGCCATATTGTTTTGCCAGTTCTTCTAAATCCATTATTTTGCTCCACTAGCTAGTCTAAACGCATCAGCCGCCGCTTGGGTTGGGAATGTGTGAACCATTCCTCCTGCCGTAACAGTATATCCTCCAGCGGTTGGAGTCGCACTAGGAGTTGCACTTGGAGTTGCGCCGGGAACGGCAGAAGGCAAGCCTTTTTCAGCTAGTGGGCCAATGTTGTACTTAGAATAATGCTTATTAATACCTTCAAGATCGGCGGCTTTTTCAGTTTTCCACGCTTCTTTTTCAGCTTTTTGATACTGGCGTGGATCATCTTTATATTTTGTATCGTGTTCTTTAATCGCTCTTTCGTATTGACCAAGCAATGCGGCATCTGCTTGACCAGTTCTATTTCCATACACGCTTGCAATACCTTCTCTGATAGCATTTAAACGATCTGGGTCGGCTTTTTGGAGGGCATCTGCAATTTGCAAAGCTGGGTTAATTTTCATAGCGCCAACCTTCTGACGCTCAATGGCAAGCTTTTGAAGCTCAAGATCTCTTTCTTGCGCCAGTTTGGCCTTAGCTTGGTCACCACTAGCCACATGAATA
>Ga0209084_1002579_pt1 | contig 13957 bp, 25 predicted proteins | sample C_130820_MF_Meta_FD_187309 | JGI IMG/M metagenome (GOLD analysis project Ga0209084, IMG submission 187309) | Freshwater microbial communities from Lake Croche, Canada to study carbon cycling - C_130820_MF_MetaG (SPAdes) (version 2) | ecosystem: Environmental > Aquatic > Freshwater > Lake... | reverse complement strand
AAAATCAATGTGGTGGTAAGTGCCGAGAACAAGGCCATTCCGCCTCAAGGAACCACCATCGAGATGGAAAAGATCAAGGAAGAAGCAGCACTGGCCCGAGCAGCAATGACCCTGGAGCGTGTGAAAGATTTTGCTGCCATGAGAGAAGAATCAGCCCTGGCCCGAGCAAAAATCCGTGAAGACTCGGCTTTGGCCCGTGCAGATTTAGATAGTCGCATTGATTTACTTGAATACAAAGTATTTGGCAAAAGATAATCTGGATGTGGATATAAAAAAATGTATGCCTCACAGACTTCTAATCATTGCTGTATTAGCTTTAATACTATCAAGTTCTATTGAATCTCAGCAGAGTTCCGTACCAACAAAAAAAGATGAAGCATTAATTTGTATACGTTGGCAATGGCAAAGTTCTGCAATTGACGGAAAGGTAATTTGTGTTGAATGGGCTAAGAAAGATTGTTCTAACAGATTATATCCAGAACTATGTAAAAAAGGTGGGTAACCATGGATCCGATTACTATTGGATTAGCTTTTACCGCAGCACAAGCCGCAGTTGGACAAATAAAACAAGCCATAGCCTTAGGTAAAGATGTCCACAGCCTCATCGGGCAATTTAGTAAATTCTTTCAATCTGCTGATGCAGTACATACAGCTAGCATAAAAGCCAGAGTCGCCAACATTGGAAAAAGTGATGCAGAGTTAGGTCGTCAGGCACTAGAGTTCGCTATGCACAGCGACAAGTTGCGTGAAGATGAAAGAGCCTTAAAGGACATGATTTACTGGCAATTAGGTAAACCTCAAATTTGGGAAGAAATGATTAAAGAACGCACTAGATTAATCAAAATGCGTCAAGCAGAAGAAAAAGCACAAGAAGAAGCTAAACAAAAACACAAAGAAAAGATGGGGCAATTGTTTATGTTGTCTTTGTATTTTATGGGTGGTGCAGTTATAGTATTTGCAATGGCTGTAGGTGGTATACAAGTATACGGAATAATGGAAGAACAAAGAATTTTCAATGAAAAAGTTGCAAAAAATCAAGCACTAAGATTAGAACGGGCAAGAATAGAACAAAGAAGGCAAAAAGAAGAAGCATTGAATGCAGTCAAATAATATGCTATCAAAAAATCCGATTGATAAATATTAGTAGATAAAGAGGAATATAAATGGCAGATCGTTATTGGAGAGGTGGAACAGGCACTTGGAATACCACATTAACTACTAATTGGTCAGCCACATCCGGTGGCGGTGGTGGCGCAAGTGTACCGACTGCGGCTGATAACGTAATATTTGACCAAGCAGCTACATATAACGTAACAATGACAGGTGCATTAGCCTGTTTAAATATTACGGTATCAGCAGGTTCTGTTTCATTCTTAACGGGCACTACACCTACACTTCAAGTTAATGGTTCAATGTCATTAGTTGCAGGTACAGTTTGGACTAGTACTGGTGCTATAACATTCAATGCTACAACCACTGGTCAAACTATCACAACTGGTGGTACAACGATAAACGCTCCTATTACATTCAATGGAGTAGGCGGTGGTTGGAGTTTGACTAGCGCATTAACAACTGGTGCAACACAGACTACTACATTAACTAACGGTGCATTATCTCTTAATGGATTTGATCTAACAACAGGTATATTCAGTTCAAGTAACACTAATACTCGCTCAATTAATTTTGGTACTAATAGTATTATACTATCACATACTACTGCTGCACAAACAGTTTTAAGTATGGCAACTGCTACTGGTTTCACTTGGACTAGCAGTACATATTCTGTAGGTATGACTACCGGGGGTTTCCAAACAACAATGTCAACTACTAGAACTTTTGTGTTTGGAACAACCGGCGGTAGTATAACTAATTCACCAAATCTTTACTTGTCAAGTGGTGCATCTATTGCTACTATCACAACTGGTAGTTGGTTTAATGAACTTAATTTAGGAAGTTGTTCTTTTACTATTGCTGCAACAAGTCTTAACTTAAATCAGTTAGTAACAAATAGTAGCACATGTGTTCTTACTAGCTTGACTGCAAATATGCGTGGTACAGGTTATGTTTATACTAACAATAGTATAGGTCCATTAGTTATAAACACAACTGGTATAGTATACATATACGCTACTACTGTTACTTGCACCACCTGTACATTAACAGCAGGGACTCTTGATTTATGTACAAATGGTACAGTAACTTGCTCAAGTACATTTACTTATACTAGTGGTTCATTAATTAATACAGGTACTATCAATTGCACAACTTTTACTCTTGCCGGTGCAAATTTCACATTTTATAATGGATATTTAAATCCATCAGTAAGTTTTGTCATAACTAGCGGTACATTTACATATGGTGCAGGTTCTGGAACTATGGTGGCAGTTCCAACGTTTACACATACTGCCGGAACAGTTAACTTTCTTGTTGCATATGCATTAACAGTTACTGGAACTTATACATTTACTGCAGGTATACTAAACATAACACCCACCATGACATTAAGTACCGGTATCTTCAGTTCAGCAAATACAAACACTCGTACAATTGCATTCGGTACATTTTCTGATACAGCTTATATTGTTCTTACACACACGACAGCAGCGACTGTGGTATTGAATATGGCAACACTTACTGGGTTTTCTCAGACAGGGTTAGGAGGATTTCAAGTTGCGGATATGGCTAATACTAGAACATTCTCTGTTGGAAATACAGCAGGCGGTTCAGTAACTACAGCACCAAGTTTATTTTTCACTACCGGTGCTTCTGTTGCTACAATAACTACTGCGGGCTGGTTTAAGGATCTTTATTTTGGCGATACTACTTTTAACCCGGGTACAACATCACTTAATATTGCTGGTAATTTAACAGTAGGTAACGGTCTATATACTACACTTACTATTGCAATGCGTGGTAATGGATATTTCTGGAATCGTTATAACACAGTAACACAGACAATTGGTGCATTAACAATAAACACTACTGGAACAACAAATCCTTATCCAGGCTATACATTCAATTGTACAACTCTTACAATAACAGCCGGTACATTAGATTTTACTAATGGTGGTGCTGCTATCACATGTTCTAGTACTGTTACATATACTGCGGGTACACTAACACTTGATAGCGGGGCATTGAATTGCACAACCTTTACTGTTAATGGTGCAGCATTTACCTTTAACGGAGGATCATTAATACCTTCAGTAAGTTTTGTATTAACTAGTGGTTCACTTACATATGGAGGTACTGCTAACTTAAACAACGGTACATTACCCTTGTTCACGCATACAGCAGGAACGGTAACATTAAATAAATCAATGTCATTAGGTAGTGCAGGCGCTAGTGGAACTTATACCTTTACTGCTGGCACATTAACATTAACTGAAGGTTCTATATTAACCTGTTCTATATTCAGTTCAACTAATGCTAATACCCGTACAATTAACTTTGGTACTACTAGATATACACCAGCATATTACAATTATCCAGTTGGATCTAACGCTCTACCACCGTCATACATATCTCTTACTAATAGTACAGCAGCACAAACTGTATTGAATATGGCAATAGCAACTGGATTCACTTATACTGGTTCTGGACTATTCTATTGCCCAGGTAATAATACAGGTACACTCGTATTTGGTACAACTGGTGGCACAACAACTAATGCGCCTAATCTTTATTTAAACGGTGGTAGTGTTCTTACAGTTACTACTGCTAGTTGGTTTAATGTGTTTAATCTTATCAACGCATCATACACTACGCCGGCTACATCCATAAATGTAGTTGAAGCATTTGCACTATGGTCTAATGGTACTCATACAGCGGTAACAATTGTACCTCAACTTAGTTCTACTAGTATTATCAATAACGGAAATACATTTGGTGGTTTAACTCTTAATGTTGCTAGTATTAATATACAACTTATTGAAAATTTATTGTTAGCAGGTGCATTAACACTAACACAGGGTACATTGACTATGGGTACATATAATGTTACTAGTGGATCATTTGCTAGCACAGGTACTGCTACTCGTGCAATGTTGGGTGTTGGTACTAATACATATACTATTACTGGTTCAGGTGCTACCGCTTTCTCTAATGCATCTGCCACTGGTTTAACAATGAGTGGATTTACTATAAGTATGACTAGTGCATCCGCAAAAACATTTGCAGGTGGCGGTGGAAGTTTTCCAATATTAAATCAAGGTGGTGCAGGCGCATTAACTATCACTGGTACAAATACATTCTATAACATAACAAACACTACACAACCGGCAACTATAACTTTTACAGCAGCAACTACAACTACTTTTAGATATTTTAGTTTGTCTGGAAATGCAGGTAATTTAATTACTCTCAGCGCAGCATCAGCGGCCAACTACACATTGTCAATGAGTGGTGGTATTGCTAATACACAATATATGTCAATCAGTCGTGCCCAAGCAACCGGTGGTGCAGGATGGATTGCTGCTAACTCAACCAACGGTGGTACAAACTCAGGTTGGGTATTTGCTGCGCCTGTATTTGCTAATATGGGTGATATAACATTTGACACCTCCGGTGGCGGCATAACCTTTTCTAACTAATATGAAATACTTAACAACGTTTTTTCTAAGTTTAACTTTACTTACCGCACAGGCAAAAAGTCCCGAAGAAGTTGTATCTGTTGACATAACCTGTTATGATAGTGATGTATTATTCAAAACACTAAAAGAAAGTTATTACGAATATCCAATTGCAGTAGGGCTAACAAACGACAAAGCAAAGTCGGCTATGACAATTTGGGTAAGCCCGAGAAATAAATCTTGGACTATAGTTGCTACAAAACAGTCTATAAGTTGTATTATTGGAGCAGGAACAGAGTTTGAATTGGTACCATACAAAAAAGAAACAACACTTTGAAAAAAACTATACTAGCCTTACTGTTATCTACATCACTATGTGCTATAGCACAACCCTCACTAACGGCTCAAGCATGGTTAGTCGCTGATGACAAGGGTAATATACTAGAAGGAACTCATACAACCGATGTTCGTTCTATCGCTAGTATCACTAAACTAATGACAAGTATGGTTATATTAGATAGTGGACAATCACTAACTGAAACAATACCCAAGAAACTATACAACAGAACATTTACTAGACAGGAACTGCTTAATCTAGCCATAGTCAAATCAGATAACAATGCTGCTAAAATGTTATGTGATTACTATCCAGGTGGTATTCTTAAATGTGTTGAAGCAATGAATAATAAATCTAATTCATTGGGAATGTATAGTAGTAATTTTACTGACCCAACTGGTCTACTGAATACAAACGTAAGCACAGCAGAAGATTTAATTAAATTGGTAATGTCTGCACGTAATTACTCAACAATCGTTAATGCTAGCAATACATCAACCATTCAATGGCAAATCAATAAAAAGAAATCTGCTATCTTTCACAATACAAATACCTTAGTTGGTAAGGGTGTTGATTTCATTGTAAGTAAAACAGGATGGATCCGCGACAGCGGTGGCTGTATCGTTATGATGTTAAACGGAGATCAGGGAGTTAGAACCGTAGTTCTATTGGGTAGCAAGAATACTAAAACACGTATACCAGAAGCATACATGGTATCTAAACTACATTAACGTTTCTTGGGTATGTAATCTACTCCGGGGATAGGAGTAAAATCTTTAGTTAGATTATTGACCATATCTTCCCCATACTTCAATGTAAGCATACTGAAGTTTTGATCATTGCCGTCTTTACGCATACCAATCATAAAATATTGATACCATTTGAATTTTTGTTCGGCAAACTTCTTAACGATATTGTCAGCTAGAATATCGTCAAAGTTATTATTTTCGCGGTAAAAAGTATAGTATTTCATTGTTTCCAAACTACAAAAGCCATGTAGTCCCGTTCTTCTTCAAAGTAAAATTCATACATGCCACCATCACGTCCAGCTGGTACTAAGCAAGTATAACCCCATTCCCCAACACAATTTCTCTCTAGCCAACCTATCATTGGTCTTAGTTTGCCGTAATCAATAATGATTTCAGCCCTTAGATTCGTATTTAGTAACACTAACACCACTACTTTCTAGGAATTCTATTCCTGATGTATCTCGGTACGTATCTCTGTAAAATAAACTATTGATACCACTTTGATAAATCAATTTAGCACAATTGATACAGGGCGCATGGGTACAAAACATAGTTGCACCCTCGCTAGATTCTGTGCTTGCGGACACTTTAGCGATGGCGTTTGTTTCCGCATGTAATACCTCATTTTTAGTTTTCAAACAATATCGTCTAGCATAACCTAAATCAGGATCCATGTCATCTTCAACAAAGGGCCAGCGTTCATAAATTTCTTCAGGATCTAACCAGCCACCAGAATCTATGCTCATGTATTCAAAACTTTCGCAATTATTATCCCATCCACTTGGCATGCCATTATATCCTGTAGCAAGGATTTTATTACCATTGACAATTACTGCACCAACTTGTAATCGTTTAGCATAACTAAGTGTGCTGGTTAGTTCAGCCACTTTCATGTAATAATTAATAAATTTTTGTTTCATACGTCACCCGTTTCTATCCAAGTATGATCACCTAACCATTTAACTGCTGCTATATATTCATAGCTTTCTGGGGGACCACTACTCCAACCATTTGGTCCAGTTTTAGCAAGTATAGTTTTCTGTTTGTCTTTCTCAAATACTAGCCAATATGTTTGTCCATGATATGTTTGAAATTGATATTCAGCAGCATGTACCGCATCGGTTATTTCTAATCTACGTTTAATTTGATGAGCCTGTTTTTCTAGTACGTTAACTAATTCCATAATACGATTATACTCTTGTTCGGCGTGCATCCTGCCAACATTGAGCATTATATCTTTTTGTTTTTCAACTGGAACTAAATCAAATTTTACTCCACCTGCTTCAGTTGGATATGGTGTAACATTTCTATTAAAGAAAGGTACAAGCGTATTGCCTGTAGTTATATCAAAACTATCTCTTCCTTTAAGTGTGTTAGACATTTTATTCTTTTTGTAAGAATTGAAGTTTATCTTTACGTTCAGCCCATTCAATGGCATCAGGCAATGCTGGTTTCATTTTTGTTATTACCGGCCATTTTTTCTGTAAACTTAATTCAGTATTAATACCTAACCATTTGTCAAATTCTTCTTGTGGAATGTCACCCTCAGCAAAGATAGCATCTACTGGACATTCAGGGATACATACCCCACAATCAATGCATTCATCTGGATTGATTGCTAGGAAGTTTGGTCCCTCAACAAAACAATCTACTGGGCATACTGTTACGCAATCTGTGTGCTTACAGTTAATACAACTCTCTGTTACTATGTGTGTCATTTTATATAAAATTGTTCTATGTGTTCTTTTGCCCAGCTATCACTAAACTTACTTATCGTCCAACTACGTATATGAAATCTTTTACAAAAAGCCTCACCAAACCTTAACCCTTTAAGGTTTTCAAATATATATTCTTTACAAAAGATTTCATAATCACTTTTACTTATCCATTTTTTGGGTTGATTTACTTGTTCCAACATGCTAGTCATTTGAGCAAACATATCAATCCCACAAGCCACGATAATACTTACCGAACAATTCAAGACCTTCTTGTATTCGTTCCTCGTGTTTCATATGCCCAACACCATCATACCAGTGTTCAGTGGGATTCTTATCTACCATTTGATATGTTTCTTCTACTTTACCTGAGATTGGATTGGGGAAAGTTTTATCACTCTTGACCCAATCATACTTAGCTTCACCATGATGATATTGGTCATCATATTCACCCTTGAGTAATTGCTCAAAGGACCAAATCATTTTATCTAATGTTTCATCCCAACGTTCTAGGCCATCTTTCCAAGCATCTTCATGTGTTTCTTGATAAAAGTCAAAACTATCTTGCGTTCCATTACTCTCGCCGCCAACATCAGCAAATTCGCTAGGTACACCATGCTTAACTGCTTTAAGCTGAAGCAATGCTGGATAGATAATCAATGCTAGGGTGTGGTCTAGATTCCAAGTATCATGATCTTCAATTTGAATATCAATTTTTCGTCTCCCACTAGATTTCTTTGGAAACTTGCTGATATTTAATTTCATATTGTAGTCCTAACTGTACCATCAACAAACCAAAGTACTTCTTCATTATAACTTACGCCTACAACTCTAGCCTGATTCTTAGCAAGAATCGCAAGTTCATCTAATGATTTAGCTTGACCAATAAAGTTGTTTGTAGTATGTTCGTAAAGGTATAATGATCCGTTAATGTTTTCTACAAAACATTTCTTAACTTTAATTACTTCTACTTTATCTTCTTCTTCATCATCAAAATCGACTCCGGCTTCTTCTAATGTTTTGCGAATTTGATAGAAGATAACTTTATCCATTATCCATGCTCCTATTAGGAAAGCAAATACAAGATCCAAGAAATAAGTAAGAGAGTAATCCATAATATTATTTATTAATTTTCAAGTTAGACCATTGTTTCAATTTTTCAAATTTCTGTTTCTTTGCTTTACTGATACCGTTCTGGGTGACCCCAATCTTTAAATCAACAAGCAATTCAACCATAGCGAACAAATCGCCAATTTCTTCTTCAAGCATATTGACGTTTGTTCTATCTTTGCCTGGTTTCATTTGATCAGGTCCAAAACGAAAACATTTGCTAATTGCTTGAGTAACCTCAGCACATTCCTCTTGTAGGATTAGCAATACTTCTCTAGTTTGGTCGTTCATTTGTTGTTCCATGCCGCATTGTTAAGTTCACCAACTACTTCTTCCAATGATTCAGTAACTTCCCAGGTGCCATGTGGAGGGCAGAAAATGAATGTAACGTTTTCTGTTTCACCTGTTTCACGGGTAATATCTGAATTATGAATAGTAGCAATTAAATCTTTATTAATTGCTAGACGTTGCCCTTTATGTGAGGGCGCACTATTTGTTAATGTAATATACATATAATTTCCTTTGTTTATTGTAACACAAAATTGATTTTTGTACAAGTAAAGAAAGGGTGCAATGCACCCTTTCCTGCTTATCTCTTTACAAGATTAGACTAAACCAAGTGCCAAGGCCTTGTAACCTGCTGCGATAACTTCGCGGCTAGGGGTACCCAAACGATACTTAGTGTAAGTACCACCGAGTTTGTTTGTACGCTTGTTAGCGTAGATTGGCAAACCACCGCGCAAGCGCAAATCGCTTACGGTAGCAGTTGGGTTAGCAATGCCAAAACGTTGGGTCATTTGCTTTGCGGTCATTTCTTGACCTTTCTGAAATGCCTCGATTAGGCGATTTTGTTTAGTTGAAGTCATTTTGTTTTTCCTTATTAAAAATGTTTCATCGTTGTCACGATGTACAACAATTATACTATGTTTCTAATTGTTGTACAATACATATTGGGCAACTAATTGTAATTATATGTCCAAATACTTTACTTCGAACACATCAGCTTGACTATCATGTCCTGCATAACCACGAGGATTGCAAACCACGCGGGTTTCACCAACCATGTAATCAAAAGGATCATGCATATGACCATGCGTCCAAAGTTTAATCTGTGGATTATCTAAAATAAGTTCACTCAAGTCACTTGCATAACCTCCGTTCATCAATTGATCATTGCGATATTTTTCATGTATGCTATTCAATGTAGGTGCATGATGACCGACAACAACAACCTTCTTATCTTTCAAGTCAGGCAATACTGCTTTCAAATAACCAAGTGTACGTTGATGCCTATGCGCGGTATGAGCAGGGCGCAACTTAGTAAAGCCAAGTTCATCATTGCGAATGATTCTAAAATCATTCATCATATCACCCAATGCATGAAGTGTAAGTGGATCACCTTTATTACAGTCAGTCCATAATGTTGCACCAATGAATGTTACATCATCAATGACCTTAAGTTCTTGTTCAAGGAAATAGATGTTCGGAAACTTACTATATTCATCACGCAGGTACTGGATACTAGCTTTCCAATTACCATGATAAAATTCGTGATTGCCTGCAATTACCACAACATGCGGAAATTGAAAGCTACAGCGTTTCATAAAGTCACGGAAACGCAATGCCGTTGCTTGTCTGCGACCCAAGTTATGGATGTTCACGGGATCATTTGGATGAACCTCTGGATGGTTGTGAAGGTCCTCGGCAACAAGGATATCACCGGACAATATCAATACATCAGCATTCTCTGTGTTTTGAATGTTGATATCTTGGAATTCTAAGTGTAAATCTGAACAAAGGGCAATTTTCATGATAAGCTATTATATCATAAATATGATTAAAGGGAAATCTATTATGGACATATCATTATTAAAACAAGCAATTGATTCTAGTCAACATTGCCAACGCAATTGGGACTTAACTAAAAGTATCGATCCAAGTCATATGGATGCGTTTATTCATGCGGTAACGCAATGCCCAAGTAAACAAAATCATGCATGTTATACTGTAAAATTTATAACAAACAGAGATATAATTGAACAAATATATAACAACACCTACTCTGACAAAAGTAACAAATATACAATTGGGGACGGCAGACTCAATCCACAAGTTCTTGCTAATGTATTAGTTTTGTTTGAAGGTTATTCAGATGAATATATTTTGAATAAACTTCATGCTGCGCCTGATGGGAATTTAATTTTAGAAAAAGAAGGATATAACAGATTTAAAGACATAGTATTAGTAAGTGTACTAACATCTATTGGCATTGCATCCGGATATCTTAATTTAATAGCAAATCAGTTGGGTTATAAAACAGGATTTTGTGAATGTTTTGATAAACAGGAAGTAGCAAAAATATTAAATACGACCAATACTCCTAGATTATTTTTGGGTATTGGTTATCCGAATGATACTAAAAAACATTTTTACAATCATGTAGATAATTCTATAATATCACCGATTCCAAAATCTCGAATTGACTATTCTTTTGTCAATTAATAGACAACAAATGTTTGCAAGTGCCGCGGAATGTATATCCCGGACACGTACATGTTTTATCTAGTGTGTCAATAGAATAGACCTGACCTTTGCTACCGGACACTTTGATAACTGTAATCTTTTCCTTTACTTTGAAAGGATTAATTTTGAGTGGGGCAAACTTACGACCACGCTTGTCAATTGTCAATGGAGTTTTGAAATAGAAAGGCGTAGTAGAACCTTGCTTGATATACGCAAGTACTTTGGTACCATCAAGCAAGTATTTATGATTGGGCTGAACATCACCAGACCATTCAGTTGTTTCTACTACAGCTTCCATTATTCTTCAAATCCAAAATGTTCCAATACTCCTCGTTTGATCAACCCACTGTCAGTAGGCCCATGCCCAAATGAACCAACCTCAGCACATTCCCTAACAATCAACTCGGCGAACTTCCCTACAAAATCTCTTTGCAAGGTATCAGGAACAACAATAGTGGCGTATTTGTTTTCTGCTTTGAATTCTTCTAAAGCCTGATCAAAAAGTTTTTCAATTCGTTCGTTCATTATACTTCCTCTGTTTCCTTAGCCAATTGCTCAGCCAAGACATACAATTGTCCAGGGACCATGTTGTCAACATCATATGCAACACCAACATACCACACACCGTCGTTCATAATGTAGTAGTATTCGTAATCATAATCCTTACTCAAAAATTCATCATACGATTGATCCACAGTAAAGTCAACACCAGACTCACCACGATCACGGCCGTAAAATGTAGTCATGTTTGCAAACTGTGCCTCATATTCAGCCGGGGACATATCAGTATCCCACGTGCTAAAAGGATGAACAACACCAATTTCGGGCCGCAGACTTGAAATATCACCCAATGATACCAGATGATTTGCCTTAGCACTATCATAATGATCCTGAAGAATACGACCATTGTGCGACAGATAACCATCCCAATGACAGTAAACGCTTTTCAGCTTGTCACCATGCATAACACCAATTCGTGAACGTGTACCCATTTTATAACTCCTGTAATTAACTGATTAAGACTCTATTATATACCCAAAACCATTTATTGTCAACTATTAAGAACCAGTGTGCAACTCTAAGATTTCAGGGTTTTTACTATTTGGGGTGAAGGCTTCAATAAAAGTATGATAGTCACGGCTATCACGAATGACAGCATTAGCCGCAACATACAACGCGGCCCAAGTCAAGCCATTGATTTCAATCTGATATTCCTTACCATGATAGACCTTGTAAGAAACAATTTTAGCATCCTTGAAGGGATGTGGTTCGCTGAGATTTTCAATCTCAAAGATTGACCAAATAGCACTCAGTCCCAACTCCTCACGAACGGTTTCGTAGTAGTCAAATTTAGTGTCAAATTCTGTATCTGTCATTTTGAGTCCTTTAATTAACTGTCTAAGATTGTATTATATACCCAAATCCATTTAATGTCAACCTTTTTACACTAGGTCCACTTGAATTTGCTTGCCGCGAATCGTAGTACCGAGTCCGGTGGGGACTGGTTTCCCGTCAACCTTAGCAAAATAACGCATATTTGCTAATTGCAAAAGTGCGTCCCAGCAAGTAGCACGGGCATTAACTGTAGCAAATTGCTCGGTCATTTGCTGGATAGTCATATACATACCAATGTCATTTTCAGAGCCATCACCCTTAAAAATCACACGGAATTTTTGAGAATTTTTGAAGCCGTCAATTACTGTTTTTGTACGCATTTCAATGTCCTTTAATTAACTGATTAAGACTCTATTATATACTCAAATCCATTTATTGTCAAGTAGCAGCCCTAAATAATCCACTAGCACAAATGGCGATTGAGACAACATTCACCAATATTTGGGGACTGTTGCGTACACGCAACGCCCAAATTAGGAAGAAAATCGTCCCAAAAGTAAAAGCAATTATATTGTAGGGATCCATATTTCCCATCGCATTGAGCAAATGCCCTGCAATAACAAATACGACCCCAGCCCATTGTAGTGAATCATTTTTAAGCATACATGTATTATATACCCAAAATGATTTATTGTCAACCTTTGGGATTGTTTAATTCGTTTTCTATTTTATATAGAGGTTGAACACCCTTCATTAGTGAAGTCAGACTACCAATTGATGGGTGCCAATATCGTTTTCTACTAGCTTTAGTAGGTTGCCAATAATTCTTTTGTGTTACAGAATCAAGCAACCCTAAACTCTCAAAGGATACTGGCCCATCAAGGTCTTTAATCTGCTTAACTAAACTGTATTCAAATTTAAGTTGTTTAAGTGCATTACTTTCGCTTTTACTTCTTACAATTCGTATTGTAGTAGTATTGTCATACCAGTATTCTTTGATTAAGTAGTCCATTATGGGCGCTTTTTCAATACAGCATCAGCCAAACCATATGCTACTGCTTCACTTGCACTCATAAAATTATCACGTTCCATATCAGCATATAGATCGGCATATGTTTTACCTGCGCTATTGTGTTCAACATAGATTTCAGTTAGAGATTTCTTCATAGCTAAAATCTCATTAACTTGAATAAGCATATCAGTTGCCTGACCACGTGCGCCACCTGAGGGTTGATGAATCATATGGCGAGAATTGGGTAACATGTAACGCTTACCTGCTGCGCCAGCTTGTGCTAATAGACTGCCCATTGAGCAGGCCTGCCCCATAACAATAGTCATAATATCAGGCTTAATGAATTGCATACAATCATAGATTGCCATACCAGCAGTTACTGATCCGCCCGGGCTATTGATATAGACAGAGATATCTTTATCTCCTTCACTTTCTAAGTAAAGTAATTGGGCAACGATAAGATTTGCCATTTGGTCATGCACTTCGCCCTCAAGCAAAATGACACGGTCACGCAACATGCGGCTGTAGATATCGTAACTACGCTCACCTTTGCTTGTTTGTTCTAAAACGATTGGGACTAGACTCATAAGTTTCCTTTTGTTAAA
>Ga0209084_1002574_pt1 | contig 13969 bp, 23 predicted proteins | sample C_130820_MF_Meta_FD_187309 | JGI IMG/M metagenome (GOLD analysis project Ga0209084, IMG submission 187309) | Freshwater microbial communities from Lake Croche, Canada to study carbon cycling - C_130820_MF_MetaG (SPAdes) (version 2) | ecosystem: Environmental > Aquatic > Freshwater > Lake... | reverse complement strand
TTAATTGGTCGTAGTGGTTTATAATATACCAAAGGTAACTATGAGATTCGCGCCCTACGTTTTCAAGTAGTACTTCATCGTATTGATCAAAATTTTTATCTTTATTAATAATAAAAACACGCGATTCAAAATCATAAAGTTTAAGAACATTAATAAAACCATGTACCCAAGATACATTTTCATTATAACGAGCTACAACAATATCAAGTTCGCGCATTAATGTTATTTATATACCCCTATTGCAAAATTGCAATACATCGCGTATAAATATTATACATGAATTTTACAAAGATAGTCGAGCAAGCTTTGACTCAATTTACAATTAATTTGTATTATAAATTGCTTGGTGAGTATTTACACAATACCAAAAATTGGCATTTGCATTATAATACTGATGATAACGATTATTCAATTGTAAACAATGATAAAACAGTTTTAGGTAAAATTGAACGGGAATATAATACTAATACAAAAACACTTGTATTAGTATATCTCGCATCTGCTCTTGATAAAAATTATGAACGTATAAAAGGGCTAGGGTTAACAGAATTAATATATAGATTTGAAAAAACGCTTTTAAGTAGTTATGATATACATGCAATTGAAATGGAAGATGTGCACACCATCACGCGCACAAAATTCTTGCACATATACGCAGATTACTCAATTGAGAAAACAACAAACGGTTTGCGTGTAATAAATAAATAAATAACTATATGAATTTTATTGAACTGGTTGAACAAATACTAATTGAGATGGGTAGAGGTTATACTCATATACCACCAAAGAGTATTAATACTTGGAAACAAATAAAACATGTATGTGATAAATTAGGTTGTAAGTATTCTGAAGTAACGGACGGTGGTACCCCGTCACCTCTACTTGAACCTGACCCAATTGATGTAGATATTGCTATTGCTCGTGAGCGTTCCCAGGGAGGTGACCTTGTAGCTCAACTCACGCAAGGCGGTAAAAAGAAAACAGATATATATCAGAAAAAAGATCATTTGCATGGTAAGCTAGGCCCTACAAATTGTTACAATTATCTTGTAGATATATATGGCAGTGAAGCGTGCTCTAGAGCATACGCTGGTGAGCGTTATGTTAGACCTGAGATGCCAGCTGATGTACAAAGCGAGGTAAAACCCAATTTTGCTCTAATGACACCAGAAGAATTAAAAGCTTATAATCGACAAGCAAGAAGAGGCAGCCGTTAATACTAAAGGTGTACGACATTTAATAATTTTAAAAGTAGTACAAAAGAAACAGCAGCGCTAAAAACACTTAGTAATGTACGTACTAGTTCAAGCTTACGATTGTGTCTACCAAGCCAATGTTCGAGCCTGTCATGCTCTTGGTTATTTTTTCCAGTATGCATATAATTATTTATATGAAACATGTAATATTATTCTTAGTAATATTTCTAATATTACAGTGTGTAGCTCTACTACTTGGGCTTTTACATTAAATACTGTTTAATGTCTTGTAAAAGCATTTGATGGTGTTTTTCATTATGCCAGTGAGGTTTCATATACTTTTTAGTATACCAATTTTTAAGTGATTCAGGGTGCGGTCCGTATACTAAAACTTTACCTTTTTTATACTGCACGCACATTGCAGCACAATCACCGTTAGTATAAGTTGCAACAATACTATTATTAGGTACGTTTCCGGTGAACGCAGCTCCATCAAAAAAATAAATACGTTCAATGTTGTTATGCCACGTAATGTTTGTTGTTGTACAATAACTTCTTATAACATCTGCATTTTTACGTTTAATATACTGTCTCGCATCAAATGCGCCAAGTAAATCAAAATATCTTTGACCTGTAATGTACGCGCCCATACATATACCCAAATACGACCCACCTTTGCTGATATAATCTTGTACAATTTGTGTTTTGTCTTTCAGTTGCTTGTCAAAAGCATCAACATCACCACTCCCGCCAGGGAACGCAATACACGAATATTTTGATAATGTATCGGGTACAAGATCACCATACCCAATAATATCTGTGTTGTATTGTGTTTGTAGTACAGTTTGAAGTGCGCGTGCACAGTTAAGTGGCGCTAATGAACCATGGCAATATACTGCAAATTTTTGCATTACTATAGTATTTATAAATACTATGTATATATTTGCAACTTTTAACTAAATGTTTTTGTGTTTACACCGTAAAATAATAAATAAAAGTATGAGTTTATTCAATGCATTATATGAGCGCGTAATAAGAGGCGAGCGTGCAAATCGAAGACCTGTACGGTTATTAATACCAGATCAAATACCTGAACACCGCGGGCAAGTAATTATACAAATTATTGAAAGATCGCATGAATTGCTTAAGCTCGTACTTGAATTACAAACAGTTCCTCGCAGTGATCATCGTTGGGATGATTTTTTAGCAAAGCTTGAAGATGTTGCAGCTGGTCAATTATCTACACAAGAATGTGAAATGTTGAGACAATACCCTATTAGTGTATTATGGAGTTATGCACAAGTGCGTGATTCAGAATTTATAGTAAATCAACCAACAAACACTAAAGAAATTGATTATTTTGATCGGTTTATAGCTAAAAAAACACCTGAGCAAAGAGAAACATATACACTCACAAAACAACGCGATGGTAAAATACCACAAAACGGTAAATCGTTTACACACGGCATACATGGTTTTAAGGATGCAGAGCTTTTCAATACAAAAGAGCAATAGTTGAAATTATAGTTATTACAACTATACTTATAACATGGATGAAATACAACTTAGTGTACCACAATACACCCAACTCTTAGAAAGCTTAGGTACATATAGTGAAGAAGATATAAAGTCAGGGCGTGTGTGGGCGGATAGCGCTTTAATAGACGAGAAAATAGGGCTTGAGTATATGGATACATCCTATTGTAAGCCAAGTCCGATACAAACACAATCTTATTGGGAATGTAACACCACCGTTTACAATTTTCGTGTAACAAATCCCAAGCGTTGGTGCTACGCAAAATTAAAGTATATTAAATGGTGATATATATTAAATATAAATCCTCGCTTTAATATTATAATATTACTGCAAGGAATTGTAAATACATTATGAAATCAATTATTTTTACTTTACTTTTACTTACATTAACCGCGTGTTCATCTGAAACAGGGATGGCTAGTTGGTACGGCAGTGAAAACACTCGCTCAAGTACAGGTAAAAAACTAACAAATACAACACCTGCAGCTGCGCATCGAACATTACCAATTGGCACAAAAGTTAAAGTAACATCACTTAAAACTAAAAAATCTGTAATTGTATTAATTGAAGACCGCGGCCCGTATACAAAAAAACGGATTGTTGATTTGAACAAAATAGCAGCAAAGCAATTGGGTATTATTAAACAAGGTATTACCCGAGTTGTAATTGAAATAGTTACTTCTTAGTTTTTATATATTCGCGTATCATATATAAAAATTCTTCAAAAGTAATTTCGTGATTGTAAATCCAATTGTACAATAGTTTTACTTTTTCTACTACACTTGCTTTTTGCAAATGTTTTTCTTTGTCGCGCCAGTTGTCGTATTTATCAATTAATGTTGATACATTAAAGCTTTGAAGACGCTTCATACCCATTATTATTTAATATAATATGTTAAATAATAATATGGATTACGATAAATCAAGTATCGAAGATATTATGACAATATCACGTATTAAAGGCAAAGATGATTGCTGGTGTCCCGCTGTTCAAATTACTAAAGAACATGAAGGGGACGTAGTATGGGTAGCTTCTTTAATATACAATATATACGCAAGATATCTTGAGTGTATACCTGACAATGAACAAAACGATTTTGAAGAAGATGTTAAAGAAGCGTTAAATATTGCTTTTGAAGAAGGTATGAATCATATTGATGTTGTTGAAGATGTTGATTGATTGTCTTTATAAATATATGTAATGAATGCAGACATTCACTATCTTCTTGAAATTGTATCTATAAAAGACCCCACGCATAAACGTAACGTTGTTACTGATAATATGAGTGAGGTGATACAGTATCTAACAAATTTACGTTCCACAGAATGGAATACTACTCTTATTATTACTAAAGATACAAGATCGTTTAAAATAAATAGATTTAATATATGAATACTATAGAAAGAAGTTTACTGAAGTTTCTCCAAAAAGAACCATTGCAACATAAACCAGCACTTTTGCGCGTATTGCGTGATAGTCAACATCTCTTAACAGAGTTACAAACACACTCTTCTGAAGATATTGATTGCATAAACGAAGTGTTACAAGAAATAGCTGCTTTAAAATTTGTTATAAATAAAATTTAGTAGTAAAATGATTGCACCTTACAATTATTAAACGTGTTGATGTTGCGTATTTCACTATATACTTGCTTACATGTTTTACTCATTGCGTCTATTTTATTAGGCGAAAACTTGCGTAAAGTGTTAAATAAAAACCTTATATCTTTTTCGTAACAAACAATTATACAATTTTTTAACTCTGGGTGAATATTTAATAGCATCACGTCAATATTTTCAGATATTAAAATAACAGGAATTGCCCCTACAGCTAAAGATTCCCATAATCTAATTGTGTTAATACCTGCCCCCTCCGGGCACAATGAAAATACACTATTTGATAATATTTGGTTATAGTTGTAACAACTATTTTCATCAGGTGTATTTATAAGGTTGCTTGAACCAACTTGCTCGTGATAAACAGTATGCTGAAAATGCCAAACATCATCTATTTCAATAAGTATATTATTATTATTATTAAGGTTTTTAATTTTTAGTAATTGTAAGCGTAACGGCGATTTATAATGCACCATATAACCACCTTTAAACGACGCTAAATATTTTTTATTTGTATTGTTAAATTCCAACCCACCGTGTCTTGAAGAGTCTTCAATATTTACAGCGTATAACGGCCAATTATGTAATTTCATAATATAACCAATACGTATTATATCTATTCGTTTTTCTAAATGAGATAAATGTAGATCTGTAATACCTATAAAGTGGAAATACTCTAAAAAACGATCCCAATGAATTTGCTGACATACTGTATGTACACGTAATTTATAACCATGCTTTTGACATAATTTAGTATAATCTTTTATATATTGTGAAAGCGTATTTACTTCTTTATAAGGAAACACTCTTTTATCAATCATTGTTGCCCACGGCATTGCAATGTAAGTATGTATTTCTTTATATACAGTATCTATATTAGATGAAGCCGGAAGGCTTGAATGTGTATTGTACGCTTGTTTTTCAGTACAACACGGGTATTGCCAGTATAGATAATCTTCTTTATGTATTGGTGTATCATTAATAAAGTACGGTAGTTTTATACACGGTAATATAATATCACACAATAACGCTTGCGATAATTTAGTTATTTTAATTGGTGTTTCCTCAATTAAAATATCTGATTCATTAATTTTTACGTCACAGTGGTAATAAAGCAGTTTTTTTACTACTAAGTTGTATTTAATAGTAAAATTTAAGTCATTATAAATAACAGGGTCAGTGTCTTGCAATATTAGTGCTGCCCAGCGATCAAGACTTTTGTTCAAAGCAACTTTTTTAATTTTATGTATGTTTTTACCCCATACATCAGCTTCAATAACTGATTCTCCGGTTTCTTCTTCAAATGGGTATACGTACGCTACGCCACCGAGTATAGTTGTGTCACTTTTTTTAGAGTATGTGTGTTGCTGTGTGTTGTGTACGTGTGTAGTAACTATATCTTTACAAGGATTAATAACGGTCCAGCCATTAATAGCAAATATATAAGCTACTTTATTATCACAACGAGGTACCCCGAGCATAATATCTAGGTTTTTAATTAATGTACCCGTAAAAGTAGATTTAGTATTAAATGCCCATACGTCCTGAGACCATTGAGGGTTAATATGCAAAGACAATTGTTTATCTTCTGTTAGCTCATACCGACTTAGTGCAATAAACGTATTCTGTTTATTGTCAAGGTGTTTACGTAAATTAATAATACTTTCATTAAAATATACATCAGCATTGCAATATATTGCGATGCCAATAGTATGTAGTGCACTATACTCGACCCACATTTTATATGTGGCTCTCTCGTTATTTCGTAACACCGTTACTTTAGGGTCAGTAAAAGGCACATGTGTATCATAGCTGGCAATTATAAATACGCGATCTATTTGTGCGCATTCTATATTCTGACGGATACTATATTGATACTCCTCTTGACGTTCTTTTGTCTTAGCCTGAAAATACTCAAGATATAGATGTATCATATTGTGTCTATGTATGTATATATTTATACATACATAAACGTGCTTGTACTATCTTTTTAACTATTAGTATCATTAATGCTACGTGGTTTAATTTCTTGTTTCTCAAAAAAGAACACATCTAATTTATCATTATATTTTAAATTAAACACAGTTCCTTTTTCGATAAAAAACAATACCCCACCGATATTATTTGGGGCACTAAAACGAAACACAAAACCTGATTTATCTTCTTTAGAAAAAATACCAACAATGACGAGTTCGTTTTTTTGAGTGTTGTTAATTTCTGTAATTGTACCTGTAACAGTTTTATCTTCAATTTTAAATGTTACTTTATTATTTAATGCAATATTTAAAAGTGGTTCAATATAGACACTACCGTCTTGTTTATACGCAATAATATTATCTTGTGCTTGCTGTAGCGGTGTATTTACTATATCTTTTGTTTTTATACCTGCGTATAAAGGCAACGACAAACAAACTATCAAAATAATATATTTGATCATGTATTTAATTATATCAAAACAAACAAATAAATACTATAATGATGGAAACTCTAAGTTTAGTTACGGTGTTTATTATTTGTTTACATGTAATAGGTTACGCTATTATACAAATAATCAACAAAAAATAATGTTTGAAAATAAAAACTTTGTATCTTTTCGTAACAAATAATCACACAAAAATACTCAATCAAAGGTGTTAAATACACATATATGTCACTTACTTTGGATTATTTAGAAAATATAAAAATCGGTTCTTTTAACTCTATAATATTTACTATAATTAATAAAGGATATATTGACATAGGAACTAATTTTATTAAACGCATTAAACAACTCAAAATGTTTAAAAATATGGTTTTTGTATGTACGGATAAAGTTTCGTATGATTTTCTTAAAAAAGAATGTCACATACAATGTATTTTACAAAATATTAAATCTAACATATGCCTTGAACTTGTAGAGTGGAAAGATAAGAAATATCATCAATTAGTGTTTAATAAATTTGATGTAACCAAGCAAATGTTAGAATTTGCTCTTAAAAACAGCGTATCAAGAGTATTGTATATTGATACAGATATGTGGTTTTTTAGAAATTTTGAACAAGAATTATTTGATATGTCAATTAAAACTTACCCACACGCTGATATCCTTATGCAGGACGGAGAAAACTACCAGTTACATCCAATTCCTGTAAAGTTTTTCTTTGAAGGTGAACAACTCATATCTGACAGAACATCAGTGAGACATTGCACAGGTTTTATGTTGATTAAACCTTCTGAAAAAGTTATATCTATCTTTGATTATAAAAGTTGTAATGATGTTGATTTTAAAAAATTTAAAGGTAATCAGCCGTTTTTAAATAAAATTCTCACCAAAAGACTTTTTATTAAAGTTATTGATCTTAATAGAAAACTAGGGGTAAATGGTAGTTTGTTCAACGATGAAGAAGCAATTGAAAGACTTAACACAGAAGAAGCAAAAATTGCAGTAGCCTCTAAAGAAAAGTCTGCGTGGTTTCTGCACTACACATACATATTCGGAAAAGAAAAAATTAACAAAATGAAACAATTTAATCACTGGATTATATAATATGGCTCACGTGTCTCACATACAAGATAAAAAAAACATAAATGTTCTATGCCCTGATGGATTTGCAAACCAATTACGATTTGCGTTAGCAGGGGTGTATTTAAAGCTGGCGGGGTATGTAGACTCTTACAATATGGAATGGACGTTGAACAACCACAACAATGTTGATTTTTTGAATTATTTTCTACCTCTACCTAAAATAACGTTTAACAAAATTAATAGAGAAGTTGTGTCTAATGAAGATATCATTGATACAAGTTCTTTTAAAGTAGTAATTGAATGTTTAACTAAAAAAGAAGATCATGTTGTATGGAAAGAAGCTTTAGATATTTCGTTGAAATATTTGTTCGCAAGACCTGAAATACGTGACATTGTAGAGAGTTATGTGGACAAACATAATATTAAAAATTGCATTGGTGTGCATGTAAGAAGAACATGCAAAACCGCTCTTATAGGAACTACTAAAGATGCAGTTAGGGTAAAAGATTATGCGCTCAGCAATGAAGAAATTTTAAATGTATGCAAAAACTATGAGTCTGTATATCTCGCTACAGACAACGAAGAAACACAAAGATGGTTTAAAGACCGGGTAGGTAATAAATTAATAACTTTTACAGATATAGAAGCAGGGCAAGAATCTTTTGGGGGTGAATATCATAGAGACCTAGTAAAAAGACACACAACACCACTTAATACTGTTATGGATTTTTTAATATTAAAAGAATGCGACACATTTCTCGGAACCTCAGAAAGTTCGTTGTCTTTAATATTGAAGTATTGGAGAAACAATAAAAAAGACTATTCAGTATTTGGGAGATTATAATAAAATATGAAAAAAGATATACCTGTTATTTTTGTACATAAAAATAACATAAAACAAGATTCTTCTTATGTAAAATATTCCGTGTTACAAGCTTTAAAATACAATAACAATATTGTTTTTATTTCAGACTTAGAACTTGATATACAACATCCTAATCTTAAAAAAATTGATTTAGAATATACACAAAAATGTAAACAATTAGAAACAGATTATGTGCATATGAGTACAAATGGCCGGGAGTTTGAAATGTTTTGTATGCAAAGACATTTTATAACTCTTAATTATATGCAAAAAAATGGTTATAAACATGCTTTTTATTCAGACTCAGATTCTCTTTTGTTTACCAATATAGAAAATGAGTATAACAATTATTTTAAAAATTATGACATAACTCTAACTTTAGGAGGATGCGGCGCTGCCTGTTACGTCAAATCTGAGGCATTAGAACAAATTACGGATAATATTCTATACACATATGGAGACAAAGATAGTAAAGATTATCGTTGGTTTGTTAAAGTGTATAATACAAAAAGAGAAAAATCTCAGCCTGGTGGTATTTCAGACATGAATTTTTTATCTAATTTTGCCAACAAAAACAAAGAAACAGTATTTGAAATGTCAAATGTTGTCGACAAAGAAACGTGGGATACTCGTATAGACAAATGTTACAATAATGAATACGTTATTAAAAATAACATTAAAGATATTAAATATGTAAATAAAATTCCTTATTGTTTTAATTTACAATTAAACGAAGATGTAAAATTTAAATCACTTCATTTTCAAGGTGCGCGTAAACAGTTACTTGAAACTCATTATAAGTTAGCAATGAATGAATGATATTCTTTTTTGAAAGAATTTAAGTCTTTTGTAAAATTTATATTTTTGAGCGGGATATATATCTAATAACACATGGTAGTAATTTTTAAGCTCACTCATTTCAATGTCATATATGATCAGGGTGCTATTACTAACTGACGTATGTTGTTTAAACGTAAACTTATCTTTAATATAAAACACGTTTGAGTGTCTTGTTGCTTTAATGTCATTTATTATAAAATGTTTTGAAGATGTTTTACGGTGCATATTAGTTTATTTAATGATCAACGTTAACCTACCAAATTATCTGTCTTGTTTTAAATAAATATTACTAATATGCACAAGCTTAAAATTGTATTTTACGGTAATTGTCAGTTGGCTGTATTAAGCAGGATGTTTCAAATGCAAACAATTAACTTTAACGACAAATATGAAGTACTCAAAGCCTCAGATTACAATCTTGCTTCTATTTGGAACGATGATATTGGTGTAGTAGCACCTTTTTTATATACTAAAAACACAAAATATGGACAAGCTTCCCCTGAAGTATTTAACTCTGTTACTAAAATAATGGACGATGCTGACATCATTATATTTCAAAATTTTCGTGACTATCACAATGAAGTTGGTGTACCCGAATTAAAATCTGACCACATTTATAGCAAGTACTGCAATAGCAAAATAATGCTGTGTGTGCCAGGTTTTTGGTTCTCGGGCTATATGATGTCGACATCTCATGTATTCCCTTATATTTTTGTATGGTTACTAGAAAACGGTCTAACAGCCTGTGATATACTGCATTGGTTAAAATACAAAAGTGATCAGAAAATAACTACCTTATTGGAGTTGCATGCAAAAATATCATTAAATGAGTTAACTCGAAGAAAAGAAGAAGACTTTTCTTTATACAAAAGCTGTATTGATTTATTACCTTATATTAAAAATTACAAACAAACGCTATTATGCTGTACTCACAACCACCCTACAGACGAGTACTTTAAAATATTGTATGAGCAAGTATCATGTAAGTTGGGTATGGATTTATCAATAGACTTAAATACAAAAATAATTAAACCTACTGGTAAATACCCAGTACTTAGCGAATTATGTTTTTTTAGAGAAAATTTTCCAAACATAATAGGCTGCATTGATACTGATTACTCTTATAGAGTTAATGCAGATTTTGTTAATTCGCAAGTCGACATCTGCAAAGCGTTGCAAGATCATGAGATGGCTCCTTATGCTAATTGCATGAATATCTTAAGGTCATAGCTAAGCGCAAGCATATTTGATATAAATATGTAATATTGCTTCTCTGACCCCGCTAAAAGAACCAAATAATCAACAAAAAATAATGTTTTAAATATGAAAAAAGCAAACGGTTACAATACGGGAGTGGCATCAGAGTATTATATTTTATCTTTACTATACAGACAAGGATACGAGGCATATATTACTTCAGGGAATAAAAAAAGTGTGGATATACGCGTTGCACATGAAGAACGTACTTTAACATTAGATGTTAAAGCAGTACAAGGATACTCGTCTTTAATTGTTAATAATGTTGTATCAAAAGACAACCATTTTATTGTATTTTTAATATACAACAATAAATTTGAAGATGTAACAACAATACCTGATTTATATATCTTACCCTCAAGTGATGTTATTGTACATTCAAAGTCTTTTGGTGACCAAAAACGTGTTTTCAAAGGTTCAATTGCATCATATAAAGACAATTGGAGCGTTGTACGTAATTATTTGTATACATAAAAAGAATTGTATAAATATATAAACTATGTACGACATTATAGTTGTAGGGGCAGGACCGGCGGGAAGCAGTGTAGCCAATATTACTGCAAAAAATAATAAAAAAGTATTAGTGCTCGAAAAAGAGCAATTTCCTAGATACCATATCGGTGAATCGTTAATACCGTTTACATATATACCATTGCAACGGCTTGGGGTAGTTGAGTATTTGCAAAACAGTCATTTTACTAAAAAGTATAGTGTGCAATTTGTGCAACAAGATGGAACAGAACTCAAACCATTTTATTTTTACGACCGTTATGATAAAGACACAATAGCTCAAACTTGGCAAGTAAACCGTGATGAATTTGATACAATTCTTATTAACAAAGCTAAAGATAATGGAGCTGAAGTAAAATATAGTTCACGGGTAGATAACATAATATATAAAGATAATATAGCAACAGGTGTGCAATATACAGATGTATCTACTAATATACAATATCAAGTTGATGCTAAAGTTATTGTTGATGCAAGCGGTAAAAGCGCTCTTGTAAGCAACGCTAATAAATGGTGTATTAAAGATAATTTATTGAGCAACAAAATGGCAATATGGACTTATTATAAAGGGTGTCCACGGGATGAAGATATTGATAGTGGGGCAACAACTGTTGCTTTTATTAAAGATAAAGGTTGGTTTTGGTATATACCTTTAGCAAATGATATTGTTAGTATTGGTGTTGTTGCTGAAAGCAACTATTTAATGCGCAATGGCATTAGTAATATCAAAAATGCTTTTGACCGTGAAATACAAAATAATAAATGGATAACGTCAAGAGTATCAACTGCATCACGCATCAAAGAATATCAAGTTACAACTGATTACAGTAAATATAGTTTACATGGCTCCTCACAAAACGTAGTGTTGGTAGGTGACGCTTTTGCGTTTTTAGATCCAGTGTTTAGCAGTGGTGTTTTATTAGCTCTTAAAAGCGGTGTAATGGTGGGTGACATCATTAATAATGCACTTGATAATAATACGTTATGTGATAATACATTTACTGAATATTCGTCAACAATACATAAAAACCTTGATAATATGCGTACATTAATACATGCATTTTATAACCCTACAATATCATTTAAAGATATTATACAATCACACCCGTGGGCAGCAGATAAGATTACAGACTGTTTGTCTGGTGATTTAGACAAAGATTACAGCGATCTTTGGAGTGTTTTAACAACCTAATGTCTCAGCGCATTAATAACGCGTTTGCTTAATAATAGATATACAAAATAATATAGAGGCGTTGCTTTTTTAGCTAGCTCACGCTACAATACAATTGTGTTAAAGTAATTTAACAGAGGTTTTATATAATTAGTTTATTATTTTGATTGCATATTTGCGGTATTCATTTAATCTTAAAAAAGCAATATTTATGTCAAACATTCATATAACACTTTCTGTCTCGGATGAGTTAAGCGGTGAATCTCAAACTTGGACAATCGATAAAGATCAGTCACTTGCCATAGAAACTTTATATTGTAGATATAAAGAATTAATTGAACGTTTAGAAGAGTATAGACTAGTATGAACGACACATACTGTAATAATTGCGAGTCTAATTTATTATTGATACATCAATTAACATCTGAAGTATCACGTTTATCCAATGAGCTACAAGCTCTTCAAGAAGCGCATGGCAATTTATCAATGCAACACGCTCTCATGGAAATAAAAGAGCTAGGTAGTTATATTAAAGAAAACCAAACATTGCTTAAACAAATAGAGCACTTAAAAAGAAAGTAAATATGAACAATTATAATAATTTATTGCAACGTTTTCCTATAATGTTTCACCATGAAGATGGTTCTCAAGAACCATTTGCATTATTTGGTTTTGAATGTGATATTGGTTGGTACAGTATTATCGAAAAAGCATGTGAAACAATCTGCTCTGAATATAATTGGCGAGCAAGAGATCTTAAAGACGTTAAAAGCAAGCTAGATAATATCCAAGAGTATATTGCTAACCATTACAACAAAGAACTTACGTACGAACAAGTATTTGAACAATTAACAACAGCGCATGATAAATGTATTGCGGCGTTTGAAGCTGCAAAAGCAAAAATACCCAAAATTGCACAAATTAAAGAAAAATTTGGCACATTAAGAATGTATATGGATTATAACGAAGATACTGACTCATCTTTTCGTAAGATAGATGAATATGCTGAACTTATGAGTACCGTTACATGTGAGCGGTGCGGTAATGTAGGTGAGACATATCACATGAGATGGCACAAGACACTATGTGATACTCATGCTGTTGAGAGGTACGGTGTGCAAGCAATAACAGAATACCGTAACCGTAAAGTATAATATGATAAAGTCTATATTACCGTACGAAGGAGCTACTAAATTATGCAGTGACAGTTATTGGATCAAAGTTTAATTATATGAATAAATACCCCGTAGATTATAAAGGACCAAAAGCAGGCGTGTCTTCTTCAGAAGAATGGGCTGCAATACGTGACTACAATGCATATTGTTGGGTAGTAGACGGCACTTGGAGTTACTCAGATTTTGATAACTATCTATATAGTAAGTGTGATAAACACGCTAAAAACACACATAAACTAATATCTAAAACATTTGCAATTACTAGTCTTGCAAATGCAACTATTTATAATCACAAC